>JAEEGJ010032195.1_pt1 | contig 10085 bp, 10 predicted proteins | sample 8958761 | NCBI WGS metagenome assembly JAEEGJ01 (sample SAMN16246546, study PRJNA631951) | gut metagenome | biome: gut microbiome; feature: rumen; material: RS-attached | host: Bos | place: Iran: Karaj | collected 2018-10 | reverse complement strand
GAACTCCCCTGTCCAGTTATGCAGAACAGGATGTAGGGCAATTCCACTGTACCTAAAATCATCATAGATTTTTTCTAAAGCCAACTGCTTCAGAACAAGCGGATCTGCCCAATAAAGAAAGTTCACTTTTAATTGTATTTTCTTTGCATAACGTTTAACCACTTTCAATTCATGCACAACTGATTCATAAAACTGCAAAGCGACATTCTCTTTCTTTATTAACGGAGTCAGGTATGCAAGATAAATTTCTCCAACGCCATTATTCTTTAATGCTGAAAACACGTCATGATAATCATAATATACGTCATTAAACTGCCCGATATGTACATGCCAGTCTGTCATCTTTTTCAGTTTAGCGTCCTAGCTCTTTAAGTTTTGCTTCACGCCAATCAAGGACAATCTGCTTATTCTTGGCTGCAACTGCACAGAAGTGACGGTTTATTTCAAGCGGATTTCCGCTTGGAGATTCGTTTGCGTTACGGACAAGACAAGGAGAGCAGAAGGCCGCTTTGTCACATTTACAGCATTCGCCGCCCCCCAAATCTTTCATTTTTAGACTGCGGAGCCATTTGATTTTTTCGCTGTTATCCCAGATTTCCTGTAGTGGAGTCTCGTTAAGATTTCCAAGCACCATTTCCTGCCAGCCTGCACAAGGGTAAACATTTCCGTTTGAAATCATGCAACAAGTAGAAATACCAACTCCACAAAGACGACGCTCTGGATTAAATTGAACCTCTTTACAGCGCTGAACAAAATCTGGTGCAAGAATACCTTTCTGATATTCCACATCATCCGCCATAATACTTTCAATAACCTTTCCTGCTTCTTCTACAGAAAGACGGTTTGCAAGATTCTCTGTTTCATGATTATATTCTGCCATCATAATGTAATCAGTTCCTGCACGGATTTTATGCTTGTGGCACCAGCGCAAAACATCACCGAAATCATCTTTATTGCCTTTCATAGTAGGGCATGAAACGTGAAGTGGCAAATCATTTTCAATCAGTTTTAGAATTGCTGCCTTTGTTTTTTCAAAACTTCCCGGCAGTTTTGTAATGGCTTCATGATGTTCAGGAATCATAGAATAAAGCGAAACCTGAACGGAAGAAACGTTACCTTCTTTCATAATCTGAATAGTTTCATCATCAAGCAGTGTGAGGTTTGAAAGAATATTAACGTAAAAATCATATTTTTTTGCCATACGTAAAAATTCCTTAAAATGAGGATGCATCATAGGCTCCCCGCCGCTCAAAGTAACAGAAAGAACACCCATTTTAGAAAGCTGCTCAAGAGTGTTGTAATAAAGCTCATCTGTAATGTTGTAGAGCTTGAATTTATGCGGAATGTAACAGTGAACACAACGCTCATTGCATTTTGAAGTCAATTCAATCTGGAAATTAGAAAGATGTGGTTTGTTATTAAAGTGCTTTTCCAGATATTCCTGCGTTGAAGAATCAGCCCGTTGAATTATCGGACTAAAATCCTCCCTTATAGTCTTTGGCTGAACTTCATTGTATGAAAAACCTGTGTCGGCAGCATTGAGTTCTTCTTCTGTTTCTCCTTTTACAATAAAGCCGTCTGCAACAAGATTGTCATAAAATTCTTTTGCATCTATTTTGACTGTTTTGCGGTCAATGCCAGCAAATTGAGGCAGGATTTTATCCACAAGCTCGTCAAGTGTCTGTGGCTTTCGGTTTAATGCACACAAAAATACTGTTCCACTCTCGTTGGTACAGAGGTCATTAAAAATTCCTGTACTTGTAATATATCCTACGCCGTCAAAATTTCGGATATAGGTGTCTTTTTTCTGTCGATATAACATTTCTGTTTCTCCATTTTTTTGTGTTTTTACCAATTGTTTTATGTTGTCTTTATTGGTTGGTCAAGGAATGGCTTTTTGTTTCCACCGTAATACTTAATTATGTAATCCACATAATAACCAATCAATTCGTCGCGTACACGATCTCTCCATTCTGGTTTTACCATATAATACATATAACTTTCAAAAGTGAAGAGTTCGCTGACTTTCCGCCCTATCAGTTTGAAGTTACGGAATCCCATTTCATAATAACGCTTATACACATCATCAAAAGAAAGGTTTGTATCTTTGTTTCTTTCAAGATTATTGTAAAACCCTCCTCTACCGCCAGTAGTATTATTTTTCATCATGCAGAAATCTTCGGGCATATTTCCCTGCAAGCAGTTTACTTTCGCTATGATTCCATAATGTTTCTTGCGAAAGGCACAGTTGCTTTCGCAAAGCTCATCTACAAGAACCTCTATCTTCTCCTTGTCCTGTATTTTTTCAAGAAATTCAAAATTGCGGTTATCACGGAAATCAATCACGACCAAATCATATTTTTTTGTTGCCTCATTTATCTTATCGATGTTGCGTTCACAAGCAGTAGTTGAAAGAATGTATTTAAAATTCGGGTATTTCTTTCGAAGATAGCTTTCAAGCAAAGGAGAATTAACAAGCACCTCGTTTTTTCCATTGTTTGCAAGTTCCATTGTTAAATTGCAATATGTGTCGCTCAAATGTTTTTCTTCAATAAAGCTGTTTGTATATGTATAACGAACTGCAACGCCCACATCATTTATGCGTTGAATCACCGTTTCAATATCAATCGGAGATGGTTGCATACCAATCATGCTTCGACCACCCTGCCAGATTGCGTTGTTGAACGAACCGTAGAATGCGGCAGGGTAAATGTTCGGCATAAATCGTTCTGGATATTTCTGAATATAATGGACAAAATATACATTAAAGCCTAAAAAATCGAGCGTAAGACCGGGCATAAAGAAATTCACGGTATCCACATTTACAGGCAGTCGCCAGCCAACCTTCGAATCCTGCTCATTAAGCTGTGCTTCGCTTTCGCCATTCACAATAAAGCCGTCTGCCACAAGCTCGTCGTAAAATTCTTTTGCGTCAGGCAAAATTGTTTTACGATCAACTCCCTTAAAGGTTTCAAGCAGTTTGTCGCACAATTGTTCGAGCGTTTGCGGTTCACGACTTAAGGCGCTTAAAAACACACTGCCGCTTTCATCCACCTCATTGCGCTTGTTCAATCCTGTGCTTGTAATGTAGCCTCGTCCATTTGAAATACGGATATGTGTATCTTTTTTCTGTCGGTATAACATAGATTCCCCCATAATGAAAAATTTATCGTTTTAATTGCTTATCACGCTCATAAGCTTTCTGCTTTCTGAATTCTACGAATTTGCAGTATTCAGAATCAATTTTTCGAAGCTCGCCATGATTTGCCGTAATATGCGTAGTAAAACAGAAATCGCAAAAATCTGCACATTTGCACTCTCTACATTCCTCAATATCAGCAGCATATATTTTCCGCAGTTCTTTTAATAAGGGATGATTTTCAAAAATATCTTTTAATGTGTCTGTAGCAATATTTCCCAAAGGCTCATACCATCCGATTTCAGGAAAAATTGTGCCATCGCCAGACACGCATAGTGAATGCACCGCTCCACCGTAAAACTCAATTTTTGTTAAATCCCGATCTCCGTGACCATTGCCCCAAACATACGAAAGTTTTCCGTCGTCCTTCATTGTTTCTTCAAAAAAATCCTGCAAATCGCCCCATGAAAGGCGATGAACCAAATTTTTTCCTGTGTATGCAGAATCCCCAAAGATGAAAATATCTGCACAGCTTGGAATTCCTTCATTATCACACCAACGCATTACGTCGAGTACGGCTGTTTTGTTTTCTTTTATCACAGGACAACTCACAAAAATCGGGACGTTTCGCTCACGAAGCAAATAAATAGCGTTTTTTGTACCTTTGCAAGAACCTTTCAGATTTGTAATTGAATCGTGAATCGACTTTTCGAGTGCATAAAGAGAGAGTTGTACTTCTTTCAAATTCTTCACAGTAGCAAGAAAATCTGCGTCCGATTCTTTCATCAGAGAGCCGTTGGAAAAGAACGAAATACAGAATCCCAACTCGTCAGCAATTCTAACAATTTCTTTCCATTCGGGATTTAAAAGTGACTCGCCACCAGTGATTGTGGTCGCAACAGCTCCTAGAGCCTTTGCTTGTTCTAATACACTCTGTGTTTGGATAGCCGAAAGAAAACCAAGTTTTGTATCTTTGCAAATGCGGTAGCAGTGGATGCAATGTTCGTTACAAGGGTTTGAAATTTCTAGACTAATATTGTGCATACTTTAAGGATGTGGTTTACAAATTCCACAATCAATATTTTTATCTTTGCAGTTGTGTTCAGCTATAAATTTTTCCGCAACCATTTTTGCCTTCTCCATAATTACAATGAGAACAATGATCGAGATGAACTCTTGCATGTGGCTCTGTCCAGTTTGTATAAACCCAAAATTCTATCTTATTCATATTTACAACATTCCCTATTAATTGAAAACGACAAGCCCACCTTGTTTTACATGGCGGGGCAGTGCCTACCATGTTTAGCAGAATGGTAACTATGATGTGCGTTCACAGTCTTTGCAATGCACATCCCGCCAAGTGTCTTTAGCCGGACATCCAGCTGCATAACTTCCTGCAGCGCTGTTCTGTGCAACAACCTGTGGTTTTGTATATTCCATAGTTTTTCCTCCATTTACAACTTATTACAAGTCGTAGTGTATATTCTGTACGACGTACAGTTTTTTATTCAGACCGCTTTATTTTGAATCTGAATAAAAATCACTGTTAATAAACTGATTCCGTTTGAATTAACTGCAATAGTCTGTCTAAATCTCGTTCTTCCATAGGATTTTTGAAGGCTTCATTGGAAAGCCACATTCCTGTTTCTGGAATGTATTCTCCAAGCCATCTTTTCTCATCAAAATCTGCTCTGGTATCATAAGCCCAAATCCATGAATATGTGGATATCAGTTTTTTCTCAAATTTATTTCTTTCTTCAGTATCTGAAACTGGAATAATTGCATAACTATGCTTTTTTATTTCTTCTGTTACCAGTTTTTCATGATTATTGATTAAAACTTCATAGTTCTTAAAATCTTCTTCTGGAGATAATAGTTGTCTTAATTCAGATTTCTTAATGTGCCATTGCCAAAGCTCAATATCTTGATTACGTTTAGCCTGTATAAGAGCTTCTCCCAATAGCCTACGAAATGGACTGCATTCTTTATTTTGTAAATGCTTATTCAGACGAGTTTTTAATCCATTATCTTTAGTATTTGTTCCAATTCTTACAATTCGATTTTCAGAATTATCTTTAATTAAATAAACTCCATTGTTGCATTTTAATGACTTGATATTATCTTTTGAGAGCTTTTTGTATTCGAGATTAACTTCCAGTTCATTTACAAGTTTTTTCAGATTGTTAATATCAATCATATTCACCTTTGTTTCTTACTGTTTTATCCGCCAGATTTGTTACAAAACTGGCGAATAAAATCGTGTTAATTATTCCTGTGCAGCAGCTTTTTCCTGCTTACTCTTTTTAATTGCATCTGAACTCTTTTTTACAATTACTCTTATTCCTGCAAATGCAAGCTTTAATAAAGCAAAAAGAATTCCTTCTCCTCCTCCGCCACCTCTTCTGCTTGATGTTTCTGTTGTTACAGAGATTTGTCCATCTCCTTCTGCATGAATTGTTCCCATAGTTTTTCTCCTTAATTAATTGTGTTTTACTACATTAAGTATAATTCTCAAAAATTATAAAACTAGGGAATGAATCCTATTTTTCAGGGATTATTTCCCGTTATTCCTAAAAAGTCGGGAATTCTTCCCAAACCTTGCGATTTTCCAAGTATTTTTAAAGAATCTTCGCGAAAAACTTCCTTTTTTAGACATTCTGCGACTATATTATATATGGATAAAAAATCCAGAAATATTCAGTTCCTGTTTCTGTAGTTTTATCTCCATTTTTTTGTTAGGAACCGATTTTAGCGCGGGGCGGTATGCACTGCAGGTTTCCGGAAAATTAATGGAGGCTTACTATGTGTAAGATTAATGAAACAAACAATACGTCTGTTAATGAAATTGAACAGGCTCTGGAAGAGAAATGGAAAAACGCGACTATTGCTAATAATTTCATTTTCTACAAAGTTATGAGGAATAATCCTGATGTGTGTAAGGAATTACTGGAAATTCTTCTGCAAATCAATATTGACCATATCGAGATGAAAACTGAAGAAACTGTTGAAGTTGATTTCGGAAAGAAAGGAATCTGCATGGACGTTTATGCAGTAGGAGCAAACAAGGCTTTTGATCTGGAAATGCAGACCTCTGACAAAGGAAATCTTCCTGAACGGGCAAGATACTACCAGGGGATTCTTGATGTTCAGGAGCTTAATTCAGGCGCAGACTATAAAACATTAAAGGACAGTTATGTAATTTTCATTTGTGTACCTGATATTTTTGGTAAAGGACTTGCAAAATATACATTTGAAAATATGTGTATTGAGAATCCAGATATCAAACTGAATGATAGAACCTATAAACTCTTTTTTATTGCGGATAACTATGATAAAATACTTGATGAAAAACAGAAGGCTTTTCTGAAGCTGGTTATTTCACCGGATGATTCTAAAAAACAAAAAGACAGTTTCACCGAAAAGCTCATAAAACTGGTTGAAGAAGCCAAGATTAATTCGCAATGGAGGAAACAGTTTATGGAATGGGAAAGAGAAATGGCTATTAGATTCCGCGAAGGTGAGAGACAAGCAAGAATTGAAGATGCCAGAAACTTTTTTGCCAACGGTGTTTCAATTGAAATCATTGCTAAATCATTGAATATGACTGTTGAGGAAGTTACTGAGATCACAAAATCAGTTGTCCCAGTGAACGCATAAATCTGTTTCCTGACAAAACTCTAAGCCCGCTCTGCAAGCTCTTCCCAGCGAAGGTATTTTTCTTCGAGAAGTGCTTCGATTTCTTTGTAGCGCTCTCCGGCGGCGCGTACTTCTTCAAAGTCGCTTGAGGCCATTTTGGGTTCAAGGGCTTTCTGTTCGGCTTCGAGCGCCGGGATTTCTTCGTTTAATTGTTCGAACTCTTTTTGTTCCTTGAATGAGAGTTTCTTTTTAGTGGAACCAGTCGGGGGCGTTGCGGGGGTGTCCCCCGCAGAAGGGGTAGCGGAAGACTGCGAAGCTGGCTGGAGCGAGGGGGAGGCTTCCCCCTCTTTTTCTTCTTTTCGTTTTTCTTCGCGATATTCAATATATTCCGAACACTTTCCGACAAAGCCGCTTATGTTTCCGTCTTCTTCCATAATGAAAAGACTGTCTACAGTTTTGTCCATAAAGTAGCGGTCGTGACTAACGAGCAGTAGGCAGCCCTGATAGCCTTCAAGGAACTGCTCGAGAATATTCATTGTAAAAATATCAAAGTCGTTTGTAGGTTCGTCCAGAACGAGGAAGTTCGGGTTTTCAAGAAGGAGGCGTACGAGGTAAAGTCGCTTGCGCTCGCCGCCACTAAGGCTGCTTACAGGGCTGTGCTGAATCTTTCCTTCAAAGCCAAACTCTTCGAGGAACTTTGAAGCACTCACTTCTTTCTTGCCGTCGTTTAATGTCATGTGCTCTGCGGTTTCTTTTATGTATTCAAGAACGGTAAGGTTAGTATCTTTGAAAACCGGGTTCTGAGTGTAGTAGCCGAACTTTGTGTTTTCACCAACGACAACGGTTCCGCTGTCCGGGGCGAGGTTGCCGGTAATGATATTTAAGAAGGTTGATTTACCCGAGCCGTTATCACCAAAGATTCCGATTTTCTGTCCCTTTGTGAAGATGTAGGAGAAGTTCTGAATAACCGGAACATATTCGGGGGCGTTACGGGGGTGTCCCCCGTTAGAAGGGGTAGCGGAAGAAGCGGTAGTTGAGCCTGTCGAAAGTACCGGTTCTGAAGCGAGGGGAAGTCTTTCCCCTACATAACCTTTTGGATAATTCTTAGAAATTCCGTGAAGTTCGAGAACCTTACCGCCAAGCCTTTTGCCCTTAACCTCAAAAGTAAACCCCTTATCTGCCTGGAACTTTTCGCGGTTGATAAGCTGCTCGTCGCGCTGGATGCGGGCTTTGATTTTTGTACCGCGGGCGCAGGGACCACGCAGCAGCCACTCGCGTTCAAAGCGGAGAACGGACTCAATGCGGCGCTCGGTGTTTGCTTCAATCTCAGCTTCGGTTTCTTTTTTCTCGAGGTACTGACTGTAGTTACCAACGTAGAGCTTAAGCTTGTTGCGTGCGAGCTCGTAGATATTTGTACAAACGGCATCCAAAAACCAGCGGTCGTGGGTAACCATGAGTACGGAGCGTTTTGTATCGTGCAGGTAATTCTGCAGCCAGAAAATTGTTGTGATGTCGAGATGGTTTGTAGGCTCGTCCAGAAGAAGAAGCTTTGTGTCTTCTACAAGTACCTGGGCGAGGGCAACCTTTTTGCACATACCGCCGGAAAGCTCTCCCATGCGGCGGGTCATATCGGTAATGCCGAGAGTACTCAAAATTGAGCTGATCTGTGCTTCGTAATTCCACAGGTCGCCTGAGTCCATTTTATGCATGATGTCTTCATAGCGGTGCTGGAGACCGGAAGTCGGAGTGCCACCCGCCTGAGTCATCTCCTCGCAGATTTCCTCGTACTCGCGGATAACTGCAAGCTTTGGTGAATCATTCTTAAAAATATGTTCGCGGATTGTATCATCTGGATTAAAAGAAGGAGTCTGAGGCAGGTAAGAAACTCCGGCCTCTTTATTAATTACGACTGTACCTTCATCGGGCTGGAGAACGCCGGCAATTGTAGCGAGCAGGGTAGACTTACCTGTTCCGTTACGACCAATGAGCGCTGCCTTTTCGCCTTCCTGAATACCAAAAGAAACTTCTGTAAAGAGCGGCTTTTCCCGCCCGATTTTTGCAAGATTATTAATAGAAAGAATGTTCACAAAAATGATTATAACGATTTATGGCGCTTGTGAAAATTGTCTTTTTCAGAAAGATGATATAACATATCTGATTATGGGTGGAAAGAAAAAGACTACTAAGAAAAATCAGAAATCTAAAAAGATATATGGAATTCTTGCAATCCTTCTTTTGATTGCAGCGGGTGCATGGTACCTGTACGGTAAGCCTCAGATTGTTGTTGATGAATATGGAATTACTCTTGAGCAGACAGAGCCTCCGCTGATTTATGAACTGCAGGCGGCAATGCTTGGAGGTGAGCCAGATGCGCAGGAAGAGGTTCAGACAACAGTCGTTGAAACTGAGAGCCCTTCGACTCCGCTCAGGGATCGTGGCTCGGGACAGGAAGCCTCTAACCCAGCTCTTGATGAAGGACACGCAGAAAATTCTCCGCTTTATTTTGGAAATCCTTCTGATTCAATAAAGGACACCTCCGCCGATAAAAATTATCTGATGGAAAAACCACAGTTTACAATTTCTTACAATACTGAAACTTTGAACCCGAACTGGGTAGCCTGGCATCTTAGTCGCAGCGACCTTGGAGAAGCAGACCGCGCTGACACTTTCCGCCCGGACCCGGAACTTCCTTCAGAATGGTATGCCGTTCGTAAACAGGATTACAAGTTTCCGGCCTATGGTTTTGACCGCGGTCACATCTGCCCGTCTGCAGACCGCACGGCAAACACCGAAGATAATTCAATGACATTCCTTATGACAAACATGGTGCCCCAGGCTCCTGACAATAACCGCATTGTCTGGGTGGCTCTGGAAAAGTATGAAAGGGAAGTGGTGCTGCAGGGTAAGGAAGCTTATATTTTTGCCGGTCCTCTTGGTGTCGGCGGTACCGGTGATAAAGGATATTTTGAATCAATTCCTTTGAAGCTTAAAGATGGCACAGAACTTTCAATTACAGTTCCGGCTTACACCTGGAAAATCATAATCTTCCTGCCGGAAGGCGACGATGATTTTTCCCGAATTGCCAGTGAGGCTGAAGTACTTGCTGTCTGTGTTCCAAATGAAAAAGGCTGCGGTAAAAACGGCAGCTGGCAGCAATATCTGTGCAGCATTAATTATATAGAAGAAAACACCGGATACGACTTTTTTGAGCTTTTAGATGATGAACTTGAGGAACTCATTGAATCTCGGGTTATGGAGGAATCTGTCCAATAGAAGTTTTTTGTACAATTAATAACGATTTTTTTATATT
>JAEEGJ010032192.1_pt1 | contig 10086 bp, 8 predicted proteins | sample 8958761 | NCBI WGS metagenome assembly JAEEGJ01 (sample SAMN16246546, study PRJNA631951) | gut metagenome | biome: gut microbiome; feature: rumen; material: RS-attached | host: Bos | place: Iran: Karaj | collected 2018-10 | reverse complement strand
ATTAAATAAAGGTAAAATTGAAAAAATCAATGAAAATAATAGAATTATAATATTAAAGTGAGTGATATTAGGATGTATTTTTATGGAGAAAAGCAATAATAATGAAAAGTTAACTAAGGTCGGAATCAACTGGTATCCCGGCCACATGGCCAAAGCAAAGCGCATGCTTGAAGAGGATCTTAAGCTCATCGACGTCGTGGTTGAGATAGTCGACGCGAGGGCTCCTTCCGCATGCCGGAATCCCGATTTCGAGGCGCTTTTCAAAAACAAGATACGCGTGATGCTGCTCAACAAGAGCGATCTTGCAGATCCCAAAGTCAACAAGGAATGGATCGAGCATTTCAAGAAGCAGGGCATCAGCGTCATGGAATACGTTTCGATCAATTCCTCCGCAAGGAAAAACGCCGTTTTGTTTATTGAAAAAGCCGGAGAACCCGTGCTTAAAAAATACCGGGACAAGGGCGTTTCAAAAACGCTCCGCGCTATGGTGGTAGGCATTCCCAACGTCGGGAAATCCACTTTCATAAACAAGCTTGCAGGCGTCACCCGCGCGCAGGTCGGCGACAAGCCCGGCGTTACGAGGGGAAAGCAGTGGGTAAAGATATCGCCGTACCTTGAATTGATGGACACGCCGGGTCTTTTATGGGGCAAGCTCGAGGATCAGGAGAGCGCCAGACATTTGGCGTATATCGGTTCCATTAGGGACGACGTGCTCGATTTTGAAAAGATAGCCGGGCTCATGCTGGTTGATCTCGACAAGCTCTGTCCCGAGGCGCTCGTTAAGCGGTATCCGAAGCTCGCCCTCGTTGAGGAACGCGATTCGGTCGAAGCAATGCTCGAGGGAGTTGCGAGAAGCCGCGGCTTCATATTATCCGGAGGCGTGTACGATACTGAGCGCGCGGCAAGGATCGTGCTCGATGAATTCCGCGCCGGAAAGATCGCAAAGGTTTCATTTGAAAGACCGGAGACTGACGATGGCGAAGCGAAATGAACAGGAAAGGCTCTTTGAGCTGACCGTATACGAGCGTGAGCTTTGGGAAAAAGGCGAGACCGTCTGCGGCATGGACGAGGTTGGCAGGGGTCCTCTTGCGGGTCCGGTAGTCACCTGTTGTCTTATCATGCCCGACGAGCCGCTGATCGAAGGCGTAAACGACTCGAAGAAGCTTTCGGAGAAAAAGCGCGAAATGCTTTACGGCAGGATCAAAGAGACCGCGTCAGCGATAGGTTTCGGCTGGTACGATGAAAAACGCATCGACGGAATGAACATATTGGGCGCGACAAAGGCGGCGTTCGTCGAAGCGTATTTCAAAATGGATCACGAATGCGGCGCCGCGCTGATAGACGCCGTGGAGGGGTTGGAGATCCCCTGCAGGAAGATACCTCTCATTCACGGCGACGCGCTTTCATATTCGATCGCGTGCGCTTCCATCATGGCGAAGGTCGAAAGGGACCGTTATATGATAAAGATGGACGAGCTTTATCCCGAATACGGTTTTGCAAGAAACAAGGGTTACGGCACGGCGGAGCATATCGCGGCGCTTAAAAAATACGGACCATGCCCGATACACAGGCGCACATTTATAAAGAACTTTATTCCGAATGACTAAAAAGACCCAAAACCGAAGGACGGGGGACAGGGGAGAGCGACGGACGGCTCTCTACCTTATTCTTCGCGGGTACAGAATATTGGAAAGGAATTACACCTTCGGTCATAAAGAGATCGATCTTATCGTATCCAAAGGGAAAACCGTCGCCTTTGTCGAGGTGAAAACCAGGCGCGATACTTCCGTAACAAGACCTCAGTCCGCTGTTACCGCGGATAAAATGTATAATATCATTTCTGCGGCGAAAGGCTATTGCCTCGATCACGATCTAACCGACAGAACATTACGATTCGACATTTCGGAGGTCCCCGTTAAGGGCAGGATCAATTACATTAAAGGGGCATTTTCCGGCTGAAATAAAATTTTCCTATTATTTATTAAAAAGATGTGCTATAATAGGGATACCTTTATCATAGGAGTAGTGTAAATGAAACTGAAAAAGAGTATCCCTATTGTTTTTATACTGCTTATTATATGCTTCGGCTTTTGTGATTCTGCGTTGGCTTCGCCTGTCAACGTTATTCTGTCTGCGTCTTCTTCCGTTCCGACAAAGTTCCCGACGGCGCAGATCCTTCTCTATGCCTGTATCTTTTCCGCGCTGCTATTTATTCTCTGTTTGATACATATATCCAACAGCAGAGATAAAGCAAAAAAGAAAGAAAACAAGGGCGCTTATATAACCGGCGTTATACTGATCCTCGCCGCCGCGTTGATTGCGCGCATAGTCCTTTCTTTGATCTTCTTCGGTCATAAAACGGATATCAACTGTTTTATTTATTGGGGCAAGCGTTTGGTGAGCGACGGAGCCAAGCATTTCTATGATAAATGGTGCGACTACCCTCCCGGATACATGCTCATACTCGGGTTAATGTCAAGGATCAACGATCTGTTTACTAAGCTTTTCGGGGCTGAAAGCGCCGATCTCAATTCTATTTTGATCAAGCTTCCCGCAATGCTTGCGGATATCGGCTGCGCGTATCTTACGTATCACTTCGCAAAAAAAGTCATGAACCGATCTGCTGCGCTCATGCTTATGACCGTGGTGGCGTTTACACCCGTCATGGCTTACGTCTCGGGCGCATGGGGACAGATCGACCAGGTGCTTGCGCTGACGCTGCTCGTACCGATCCTTCTTCTGTACTGCAGAAAGCCGATCCTCGCCGGTCTCGTATATGGCATAGGGATCATAATGAAACCGCAGGCGCTGATGTGCGGACCGCTTTTCGCCGCGGCATATTTTGCTTACGTTATTAGCGGCTGGCCTCACGGGAACGACGTGCCCGTTTCGGCTTTCGATCGTTTTTTCAAGATCAACACCACGGGCGAAAAGGGTCTTAAATGGTATAACGTGCTTATTCGTCTTGCACAGACTATCCTTGCCGTTGTAGCCGCAGAGCACGTCATACTGCTCATCGCTATCCCGTTTTCAGGCGAACAGCCCTGGTACTGGCTTCTTCAAAAATACTACGGGACTGCGACCTCATACGATTATGCCACGGTAAACGCATACAATTTCTGGGCACTTATCGGCGCCAACTGGAAATCCACGGCTACCCCCTTTCTCGGACTTACTTACGGAAAATGGGGCACGATTTTCATGGCGGCTTCCGTGATCGGCAGTATTATCCTGTTCGTTATTTCCGTTATTTTCAGGAAAAACAGCAAGGGCCCGCTTCCTCTCATAATGTCTTACATGCTGACGGCGATATTCATGTTCGGTCATTTCATGCATGAGCGTTATATTTTCCCGGCGTTCATCCTTCTGATATTCGCGTATATCTACTACAACGATATAAGGCTCCTTATAACCTATTTCGGGTTTGTCACCACCATATTCATAAACTGTTTGGCGGCATTTTATTACAGCGCGCTGTTTGAATACCATCTGTATTGGGATGAGAAACTGATCCTCGGTTGTTCCATAGCAAATATGGTACTGTTCTTATGGTTCACTTTCGTAACGCTCGATCTCGTTCTGAGGGGCAAACCGTGGCGGTCATTCAAAAAATAAGGAACAGCAGCTCGAAAACATCGAACAGTAAAGAAAGGCTACGCATCATGAAAAGAACGTTAATAATCCTGTTGACCGTTTTGATCATTCTGTCGGCAGCTATACCGGCGGCGGCTAAATCGAAGAGCAAGGAAATCGTCGTAAACGGCGATTTTGAGTCATACGACAGATCTACCATGCTGCCAAAAAAATGGGAAACGCATTTCTATAAGGGCGAGATCGATCCGTCTTCCGATAACGTTATGTTTAAGGTGGAGAAGGATACGAATTACGGCATGGTGATGCATATAAGCGTCAAGGAAGCCGACGACGCCGCGGTTTATCAGAGCGTCAGAGTAGAACCGTCGTCATTCTACAGGCTTTCTTGCAGGATAAAGACAAAGGACGTCAAAAACGGCGCCGGAGCCAATATCGCGCTTCGCGATATCATCGCAAGGTCGGATGGCGTATATGGCAATACCGATTGGCAGACCGTTGTGCTTGTAGGAAAAACAGGTCCGTATCAGGATTCGATGGTCATCTCGTGCCGGGTGGGAGGTTACAGCTCCGACTCGAGCGGCGACGCATGGTTCGATGATTTCAAGATCGAAAAGATCAGCGGCTCCGACGGAAGGATCGTCCCGTTTTATTCCGGCGAGATCAAGGAAGACGAGATACCGACCGAAAATACAAAGAACAACCTTTGGATCTATATACTGATAGCGCTTGCAGTTATCGCTGCAGCTGTTGTTGCCTCGGTGCTTTTGGTCATCAAGAAAAAAGACAAGTCGACCGCAAAAGGCAAAAAGTCAGACAAAGTCAAAAAGAATACTTCAAAGAACGAGGAAAGCGCTGAGATCTCGCGCGATCTCCTGAAACAGTTCCGCGGGAAAAACTTCTTTAGCATGAGCGCGGACAACGCTTTGAACAGGACTGATATCAAGCTCCATTTCACAAAGAAGGACTGGATTTTCGTATCCGTATTGACCGGCGTATATGCGGTCATCGCGCTTGTAAACCTCGGCACGCTCAAATTCCCGGTAAACGCCTGGTCTGCAAATACCGGCGATTCGGTAAGGATCGATTTCGGGCGCAGCGTTAAGATCTCTCAGGTATGGCAGAATTCCGGAGTTTCGAATATAAACTATGTGCTTGAAACAGACGACGGGAAAGAGATCGCGATAGATTCCAAGGACAGAAGCACCTACGGGCGCATGTTCCGTTGGGCAAAGCTCAGCGGAGCTTCTTCCTCAAAAGCAACTACGGGCGTAACGCTTACCGTCATGGGCGGCGATTACGGAAGGAAAAACGATCCGGATCTCGTTTTGAACGAGCTTGTATTCTTCGACGAGAACGGCGATAAGATCGAATGCAACGTCCCCGAAAGCGCAAAGGCTTTGTTCGACGAACAGGATACCGTGCCTAAATATCCCAGCTTCTTCAACGGAATGTACTTTGACGAGCTGTATCACGGACGTACCGCGTTTGAACACATCAACAACCTGCAGGTATATGAGTGGACGCATCCGCCCCTCGGCAAGCTTTTCATCGCCCTCGGAATTCTCATTTTCGGCATGAAGCCCTTTGGATGGAGGATCGTCGGAACGCTTTTCGGTATTGCAATGGTACCGCTCATGTACTGCTTCGGCAAGCGAGTGCTCAAACGTTCGACTCTTGCGCTGTTTTCCACGTTCCTGTTTACGTTCGACTTCATGCATTTCACCCAGACGAGGATAGCGACGGTCGACGTATACGGCGTATTCTTTATACTGTTGATGACCTATTTCATGTTCCAGTTCCTGAGCATGGATATCGGGGACAGGCTCATCGACATGATGCGCGAGCTTGCGCTGTCGGGCATATTCTTCGGCTTCGGCTGCGCGTCAAAATGGATCTGCATGTACACGGGCGTCGGACTTGCCGTCATGTTCTTCCTTAAGCTCTTCCTCATGACAATAAAGAGCATAAAATGCTCTATTCAACTCAAAAATCCGAAGATCGGCATGATGGCATGGATAAGACCGATCGTACTGTGTCTTTGGTGCGTGCTGTTCTTCGTGATAATACCCGCGTCCATATATGCCGCGTCTTATTGCAGATACTATACCGCCGAATGGAAGCCCGCCCGTCAGGCTGAGATCTATCGGCAGAACAGGGACAAATACGATTCCGCCGATCAGGTAAAGCTTGATATCAAGGACGCTGCAAAGACCTATGTCAAGGGAGTGATAAAGAACCAGAAGGACATGTACAATTATCACAGCACCTTGAAATCCGATCATTCCGCCTCCTCGCCGTGGTGGAGCTGGCTCTTCGATCTTAGACCCACCTGGTTCTACTGCGGAGGCTCTGATAACCCGCACGGCTACATAGGTACAATAAGCGCATTCGGCAATCCCGCCGTGTGGACACTGTGTACCTTGGCAACGGTGGGTATGATCGTTTCACTCATCCACAGGAAACGATTCCCGACCGAGGTACTGTTCATCCTCATAGCCCTCGGATCGTCGTTCCTGCCCTGGGTGCTTGTTCCGAGAAGTACGTACGCCTACCATTTCTTTGCATCCGTGCCATTCATAACTCTTGCGTCAGGATATCTGATAGGCTATATTGAAAACTGGTCTTCGCTCAAGCGCGCGTTCAAAGGCGTTACGACTCCCGGGTTCGTGCCGTGGATCAAGTATATTTGGATGATAGCCGCGGGCGTGCTGTTCATACTCTTCTATCCGGTAATATCCGGCACGGAGGTGCCGTACTGGTACATTCATATGCTCCAGTGGGTACCGTTCCATAAGTTCGAGGTGATCGACAAGAATGACGGCAGCGTTCTTAAAACCATTCGTTTGGGATGGCGCTTCCTCGATTACGAACCGAGCGGGAATGAACTTAAGGATTGGATGATAACCAAGCTATACAAATAATCAGCGAGGGATCGGCAAAAATGAACGAAACAAACAAAACCAACACGCTGCCCGAGGCTAAAAAGGGCAAAGGAATACTGCAGTTCATAAAATTCGCTCTCGTAGGCGCCAGCAATACGCTCGTCGATATGATAGTGAATACCGGACTTTCATTCGTGTTGAATCTCATTTTCAGCGGAAGCTGGATTGTTTATGCCGCAAAGGCAGTCGGCTACGTATGCGGGTTGCTGAACAGTTATTTCTTTAATTCACGCTGGACATTCCGTGAGGAGCATACCCGATCGGATCAGGAAAAAGCAAGCTTCCTCGCCGTAAATATCCTCGTTCTCCTTATCTCATTCGGTCTGATATTCCTTTTCAAAAAGGTTTTCGGTCTGAATACGATTTGGGAAAGTTGGGATCTGCCCGCCATAATCAAAAAGATCGTTCCCGGCGATCTGTTCTGTTCTCTGCTTTCGACCTGCGTATGCCTGCCGATCAATTTCATATTGAACAAACTGTTGGTATTCACAGGAAGAAAGAGGAAATCGGAGGTGTGATCCCGTGCTTGCGAAGATCAACAGCTATGGATTGATAGGCATTAACGGCTGCCCGATAAACGTTGAGGTGGATCTTTCGTACGGTATGCAGCGAGTCGAAACCGTCGGGCTTCCGGACAATGCCGTGAAGGAATCGAAGGAGCGCGTTCGCTCCGCTATAATCAACAGCGGCTTTTCTTACCCCGAAATGCGCGTAGTGATCAATCTTGCTCCCGCCGATATCAAAAAGGAGGGGACGGTTTATGATCTTCCGATCGCACTCGGCATTCTTGCCGCGCGCGGAGTATTTCCGCTCAATGCGGCAGACGATTACATCATAATAGGCGAGCTTGCCCTTGACGGACGAGTCAGATCCGTCACCGGCGTACTGCCCATGGTCATCAATGCTTATGAACGCGGATACAGGCACGTGATGCTTCCTGCCGCAAATGCTGATGAAGCTTCATATTTCAAGGATATGCAGGTCATCCCCGTCAACAACCTTGTTGAAGCGTGCGGGCATTTGCGCGGCAGCCATTTGATAGAACCGCATCCTCAGCTTGTCTGGTCGGAAAGAGCGCATGAGCACCTGAACGACTTTTCGGAGATCAAGGGGCAGCAGGCTGCAAAACGCGCCGCCCAGATCGCAGCGGCAGGCAATCATAATCTGTTGATGATCGGCAGTCCGGGTTCAGGGAAAACCATGCTCGCAAGGAGCCTTCCTTCTATACTGCCGGAGCTTTCAATGGAAGAATCGCTCGAAGTCACCCGTATTCATTCGGTCGCGGGCGAGCTTCGCGGACGCGGCGGGATCGTTACGGAACGCCCTTTCAGGGCGCCGCATCATTCGGCTTCCATTCCCGCGCTCGTCGGCGGCGGGCCCAAAGCCCTCCCCGGCGAAATAAGCCTGGCTCATTACGGCGTATTGTTCATGGATGAGTTCCCTCAATTTCCGACCGCTGTACTCGAGGCGCTCCGACAGCCTCTTGAGGACGGAGTAGTCACGATCACTCGGGCCGCGGCTAAAACCACTTATCCGGCTGAGTTTATGCTCGTCGCAGCAATGAATCCATGCCCCTGCGGCAATTACGGGTCTAAAACAAAGGAGTGCCGCTGTACGCCGACCCAGATCGAAAAGTACAGGAATCGTATCAGCTCGCCGCTGCTTGACCGACTCGATATCCACATCGAAATGACCGAGGTCGATTACTCCGATCTGACTTCACGTTCGGAGGGCGAACCGTCCTCTGCGATAAGGGACCGCGTATGCGCCGCCAGAATGCTCCAGAAAGAGCGCTACGCCGCGGACGGTATTTTATTCAACTCTCAGCTTACCACGCCTCTGATGCGAAAATACTGCCGTATGGAGGCGGATGCGGAAGAGATGCTCCATGCAGCATACGACAGGTTCCGTCTCTCGGCAAGAGCCTATACGCGTGTAATAAAGGTCGCGAGGACCATCGCCGATATAGCGGGAGAGCCGAATATAAAAAAGCAGCACGTTCTCGAAGCCGTTCAATACAGGGGTCTGGACGAAAAGTATTGGGGCGCAAGATAGGCTTGATCCATGAATGCGGCTAACGAAAAAGAAAGAGCCTGGCTTTGGCTCAATACGGTTATAGGTCCTAATCCTCAGTTGACGGATAAGCTGATCTATCTAAACGACGGTCTTCTCGGGCTTTTCGGATCTGCCCGAAACGGCGGCGCTATACGATTGCCCGACGGGATCCCCGAAACAAAAATCAAGGAGCTTCGATCGAAAAGCTCCGACGGCGCTATCGATTCGTTTATCGAAAAGCTTTTTCGATCCGGTATATCGACCGTTACAAGGGATTCGGAACAGTATCCCAAGCTCTTGAGAGAGATCTATGATCCGCCGACCGTACTATTCGTCAAAGGACGTCTGAAGGCGGACGTTGATCTGCCGATAGCCGTCGTCGGCTCGCGCAAGTGTTCCGACTACGGCAGGGAAATGGCGGGCTATTTTGCCGAAAAGCTCGTTGAAAACGGCGCCTGCATCATTTCGGGAATGGCGGTCGGATGCGATTCGATCGCCGCACAGGGCGCTTTGAAGGTCAGGTCGAGCGAATACCCGACGATCGCCGTTCTCGGTTCCGGCATCGATATCGTTTATCCTTCCTCAAATCGCAGGCTCTATGACGAGATCGCCGAAAGAGGCGCCGTGATCTCCGAGTATAAGCCGGGCCGTCAGCCAACGCGCGAGAGCTTCCCGCAAAGGAACAGGATAATAAGCGGATTATCAAAGGGCGTGCTCGTTATCGAAGCGGGCGCGAAAAGCGGTACGAGCATAACCGTGGGATGCGCTCACGAGCAAGGAAGGGATGTATTTGCGATCCCCGGAAGGATCACCGATCTGACGAGTCTGGGAACGAACCGGCTTATAAAAAGCGGCGCAGCAAAAGCGGTTTTCGGCGTTGACGACATACTGTATGAATACGGAAAGTTCCTCGAGACCGAGGATTCGCCCGTACACGGATCCGCGCCCCGCGATCTGCCGAGGGAGCAGAAACTGATATTCGATCAGCTCATTCTCGGAGAAAAAACCGCAGACGAGATTTGCGAAATCACGCTTTTTTCCGTTTCGGAAGTAAATACGTACTTGACAGAAATGGAATTATCGGGAATAATAAGGCAATTGCCGAACGGTCTTTACTCCGTATAATAAGACCGAATCAAAAGAATTAACAGCAATGAAAGGACATTGATTATTATATGACTGATACTTTGGTTATTGTTGAGTCACCCGCAAAAGCAAAGACGATCGCTAAATATTTGGGCTCCAAATATAAGGTTATCGCTTCAAACGGTCACGTGCGCGACCTTCCCAAAAGCCAGCTCGGCGTGGACGTCGATAATGATTTCGAGCCGAAATACATTACGCTGAGGGGCAGGGGAGAAGTCCTCGAAAAGATCAAGAAGGAAGCAAAGCAGGCGAATAAAGTCCTGCTCGCAACCGACCCTGACCGCGAGGGTGAAGCGATATCGTGGCATCTTGCCGGCGCTCTCAAGATAGACCCGAAGAAGAATTGCAG
>JAEEGJ010032190.1_pt1 | contig 10086 bp, 12 predicted proteins | sample 8958761 | NCBI WGS metagenome assembly JAEEGJ01 (sample SAMN16246546, study PRJNA631951) | gut metagenome | biome: gut microbiome; feature: rumen; material: RS-attached | host: Bos | place: Iran: Karaj | collected 2018-10 | reverse complement strand
ACAATAAATACTGAATCGGAAGACCTTCAGGGATGAGGACAGAAGGACCGTCCCCCTGTCCTCATCCCGGCTGCATATCCATCCCGGGGCCGCTTTCCAGAGCGGGAAGAAAGGCCTTCGGGTCCTTAAGCATACGACCCATCATCAGAAACGTATCCAGTGCAAGAGCTTCTTTATTGCAGTCGGCGTAATTCTTTCCGAGATCCTGCCGCAGCTCGTAACGTCTCATATTATAGAAATACAGATCCGTCAGTCCGTAGCCCTCACAGGAAAGGCTGTCGTCCAGACTGTGCGTATCCAGATAATACATTCAAGCGGACATCAGTCCGTCATTTCTCAGACACTCACCCCAGAGTTCTTCGAGATAGCTTTCATCCCGGCCGGCGATCTTTCCCAGTTCTCCGAGATACTCATACGCCTTGATACGGCGCGCATCCAGTATGATCATGATAAGCCTTCCTTTCACCGGGTTTGTTTACGGAGACGCCGGACTTTCCGGGGATCGTTTCGGGAAAACGGCGTTTTTATGAGCTGTCCTGCGGAAGCTTCCCTGTGGATTATATCACCGGCAGCTCCATAGGGCAAATGAGGAGATTCCGCTTTTTTCCAATGTGAAGTGAAAATGTAAATTCCACTTTCCCTACCTTTGAATAGAACTTACTCTTACAGCCTATACCCCTAAGTTCCACTTACGAAAAGTTGAATTAAGTCTTACAATGGTGGTTCTGGCAACCGTCCCTGAAAGGACTGGTGATAATCATGGGTAGCAATCCAAATTCACATTTAACTCTCGAAGATAGAAAGATAATCGAGCAGGGTATCAGTAATTGTGAGCCCAAGGCATCTATTGCCGAAACTCTAGGAAAGGACAAATCAACTATCGGAAAGGAAATCAAGCTTCATCGTATTTTGACTTACAAGTGCCATATGCCTCTGGAGTGTAACAACTACAGGCATTGCCAGCACGGCAGGAACTGCAAATCCTCCTGCCCGGATTATGATCCCTTCCGCTGTTCCAGAAGGGACAGGAGCCCCGGAGCCTGCAATGGCTGCCCCAACTTCGTACACTGCAGGTTTGACAAGTATAAGTATCTCGCCTCTACAGCCCAGGCAGAGTATGAGGAAACTCTTGTCGATTCCCGTCAGGGGGTCAACATGACGAAGAACGAGGCCAAAGATATGGCAGCTGTCATCGCTCCGTTGATAAGGAAAGGACAATCTCCCTATACAATCATCAACAATCACCCGGAGCTCGGTATCTGCGAAAAAACGTTATACAACTACATCGAAGGCGGGCTCTTTGAATTTACCGGCAACAACCGGCTCATCTCTCTCGATCTTCGCAGGCAGCCTTCACGCAAGATTTCAAAAAAAGCTGCCGCCCAGTATAAAAAACGAGCTGACCGTAAGTACCTTAAGGGACGTGAATACACGGACTACCAGGCGTATATCGCTGAGAATCCTAATGCTTATGTTACACAGATGGATACGGTATACAACGATGTTACCAACGGTCCTTTTATTCAAACCTTCAAGTTTATTAAGCCCGGCATTCTCTTCTGCATTTATCATGAAGAGAAGACTGCCAAGTCGATGTGCGCAGGTATTGACCTGCTCGAGAAGGTTCTCGGACAGGATATCTTTCGCAAATACGTCGAAGTCCTTTTGACTGACAGAGGTCCTGAATTCTCTGCTGCAGATGCTATGGAGACCGACAAAGACGGTTCAAGACGTACCCGTGTCTTTTACTGCGATCCAATGAGATCCGGTCAGAAAGGAACGCTTGAAAACAAACATATCGAATTGCGCTATATCCTGCCTAAAGAGTGTGATCTAAGAGCACTGGGGCTTACAAACCAGAACGCACTCAACCTTGCAGTAAGCCATGTAAACTCAAAAGCTGAGGAATCCCTCGAAGGCAAGAGTGCGCTCGAGCTGACAAGGTTCCTCTACAAAGATCTTTTCAAGAAGCTGAAAGCCTTTGGAATCGAACTCATCGATAAAGATGATGTTACATTAAAACCGTACCTGTTGAAGAAGCGGAAATAACTTTTACAGAAAAAAGAGTATGACGGACGGTTGCCGGAAAAACAAGTTCATAGCCCCTAACCAAGTGGAATTTAGTCCTTCTTATCCGTTAGATCCGCTAAATTCGACTGTTTTTGACTTGCGCTCTTTTTCGGGCAGATAAATGCCGAAACGCCATACTCTGTGCTAATTGTAACAGTAAAATCCACTCTGTCCAGAAAAAAATTGAAAAAGATGTTTTCGTTATCCTGATGCAACCCTGTTTTTACCAATAATCACAAAGGTTCAGCAATAATGCACTTTCGGAGGTCAAATGTGAATATGGATTTTTCAATGTGCTTGCAAGACTAAATTCCACTCTGTTTTTGCCTGGAACAAAGTGGAATTTACTTTTTCACTTCAGCAATCGAAATGCCTGATTACAGAAAAACAAAACTTGCCTGTTATCTTGGATTTATAACACAGGCAATAGCAGCAAATTTCGCACCGCTTTTATTCTTGAAGTTTCATAAAGACTATGGGATATCCCTTGGCAATATTGCCCTGATATCAACCGTTTATTTCTTTATGCAGCTTCTTATAGATCTTTTCTGTGCGAAGTTTGTTGACAGGATAGGATACAGGGTTTCTATAGTAATATCAGAAGTATGTTCGGCTGCAGGCCTTATAGGACTAGCCTTTTTGCCGGACATATTACCAAACGCATTTGCAGGAATACTTATCAGTGTAACAGTATATGCCATGGGATGCGGTCTGATTGAGGTGCTGGTCAGTCCGATCATTGAGGCATGCCCGTTTGATAATAAAGAAGCGACGATGAGCCTTTTGCATTCCTTTTATTGCTGGGGTGCTGTGGGAACCATAGTGATATCAACTGCGTTCTTTACGTTATTCTGAATGGATAGCTGGAAGTGGCTGACAATTCTATGTGCATTGATACCGGCATTTAATATCTACAATTTTGCCACATGTCCGATAGTCCCGATAGTAGAGGACGGTAAAGGGATGGGCATCAGACAGTTGGGGAAAAGACCTCTCTTTTGGGTGGCGATATGTCTTATGGTCTGCGCAGGCGCATCGGAGCTTGCCATGGCGCAGTGGGCATCAGCATACGCTGAAGCTGCCCTTGGGCTGTCTAAAGTTCTGGGTGATCTTATGGGCCCGTGTATGTTTGCGGTTACAATGGGCATCAGCCGTGTTATATATGGAAAATATGGTGAGAAACTCAATTTGATGAAATTCATGGTCGGTTCAGGAGTTCTTTGCGTTGCCTGCTATCTTATGGCATCACTTTCAGCGAATCCAATCATAGGTCTTATTGGATGTACTTTATGCGGTTTTTCTGTTGGTATCATGTGGCCGGGAACAATAAGCATCTCATCAAAGAAATTTCCCACAGGTGGAACAGCGATGTTTGCACTCCTTGCTATGGCCGGTGACCTTGGGGGCAGTATCGGACCTGCTATTGTGGGAAGGGTTACACAGTATGCCGGGGATGATATCAGAGCCGGCATGGGAGTAGGTCTTATTTTCCCGATAGTTCTTATAGCTATGCTTTTCATAATGAGTAAAGCAAAGAAACTATAAAAAAGCAATTCATAGGACAGAAGTTATATTGTAAATTTATCAGGCGGTGAAGAGTCAAAAAAGATTCCTCACCGCTGTTTTATGAATGTTATATGCGATAAAAAATGCACAAAGGTGTTATTCCTGGCCAAAGCTTTCTTTTAGTCTCTCTATGAGCAGGTCTGCTATTGGAGTAAAGACCTGATTCTTTTTCCAGATGATAAACATCTCTGCTTTTGGAGCTTCTTTCAAGGGGCGGAAGATTATATCACTGTCATTGCCGGTATTAACAAGCTTGTCGAGCATAATAGCATAACCGATTCCGGCTTTGGCCATTATTGCACCGTTGTAAGGAAGATTATAGGTTGCAACGATATTAACATCCTTAAGATTGTACTCAAACCAGTCGGGAAGTTCGTAATCAACCCACTGTTTTGAACAGATCAGCGGAAGGTCTCTTAAGTCAGATATGGAGAAAGATTTTTTCTTTGAAAGAATATCGTCATTTCTGAAAATTACACCCCAATTATCCTTCGTTGACATGGGGAGACAGTTGTACTTGGTCAGATCCACATAATTCAATACGATGGCAAAGTCGAGTAAACCCTTATCAAGTTTTTCGCATACATCCTGCATGTTTCCGCTGTATATGTTACATCGGATTTTGGGATGGTCCTTTTGAAGTTTGCATACTATATCGGCGAAGAGACTCATCGCCTCCGATTCGGGGGCACCAATATAGATGTCACCGCTGTTTATTTCCTCTAATGATTTAAACTCCGCTTCGGTTTTATCGACAAGGGAAAGGATATCTTCTGCCCGTTCTCTGAGGAGCATACCGGCTTCTGTGAGACGGATGTTGTAGTTGGAGCGGATGAACAGTTTTGTTCCCAGCTCATTCTCCAGTTCTTTCAGCTGCTTTGACATGGTGGGCTGCGAGATGAACAAACGCTCGGCAGCTCTTGTCATATTGCCCTCCCTGGCAGTTTCCAGGAAATATCTCAGTACTCTGATCTCCATACAGGTCACCTCCATAGATATTCTAATAAAGAATAACTAATAATGCAATATAGATATTGGACATTTCTTGTCTGCGAGAATAAACTGTAGGAAGAGTAGGATGTGAAGCAACGCACTTGAAGGGAGAAAAAGAGATGAAAAAAACGATAGCTTTATTACTGGCAGTTATTATGTGCGTTTCTGTTACGGCTTGCGGTACAGGAAATACGGAAGCAGAGACAGTACAGGAGCAGACTCAGCCACAGCCTGCTGAAGAGGTTGCAGCTATACAGGAAGACTCATCAGAGGTTTCAGAGACAGATAACACATCAGATGTAAAAGTTGCAAAGGATGGAGCTGATATGCAGACCGAGGACAAATCAATGCCCACAAGGATACCGATGGAGGGCGGCACAAAGATCAATATGTATTTTGGGGATACGCTCATCACCGGAGTGTTGAACGATTGTGATACAGCAAAGGCATTCATTGAAAAGCTTCCCATGACGCAGCATGTGAGCAGGTATTCACACGATTTTTGCGGAGTGACAGAAGATCTGCCCTACAATGAGGACGAAGTACATTACGGATGGCTGAACGGGGATATAGATTATGCGATCAATGCGCCATACTTTACGATCCTGTTTGAAGATGAGGATAAATCGGAGCAGTATGGTGACCAGGTAAATATCGGTGTCATCACCGTTCCGCTCAGTGAGATCGCTGCATTGGAAGGATCCTATGACGTTCGTATAGAGCTGGCTGAGTAAGGAGGATACATCAGATATGAAGAAAAAAAGATGGATAGGGATGCTGCTTGTTTTCGTTCTGCTCTTTGCTTTGGCGGGATGCGGAGCAACGGGGCAGGCACAGAATGAAAAGAAAAATGAAACTGAAGCAACGCCTCAAACGGAAGCTGCCAAAACGGAGACAGTCGAAACAGAGGCTGCAGATGCGGTAGAAAAAAATACAGGAGACGGTAAAACACTTGTTGTGTATTTCTCATACACCGGTCATCTGGACAGCATGGCTCACTGGATCGCAGATGAATCGGGTGCAGATCTTGTAAGGGTAACGGCAAAGGAAGCATATCCCGAGGATTATGATGAAACGGTAGACAGAGCCAAGAAGGAACAGGATGATGATGCCAGACCGGAGATCGACATTGATCTGACGGAGGAACAGATGGCGGAATATGATACGGTGTTCTTTGGGTTCCCGGTATGGTGGTATGACATACCCATGCCGATGTACACCTTCCTCGATTCATATGATCTTTCCGGAAAAACCATTATCCCTTTCCTGTCACATGAGGGAAGCTCAAACGGGGCAAACGCGAGAAAGACGATAGAAGAGCATGCAGTAGGTTCCACGGTAAGATTTGATGATGCGCTTTCCATACGGGGCGGTGAAGTGGATTCTTCTGAACAGGCTGTCAGGGACTGGGTGGATGGTCTAGGCTTTGGTAAATAATAAAAGAACGATGGAGGAAAACAAGATGCAGGCAAAGATGTTGGAAGGAAAAGTAGCGATCGTATCCGGTGCTAGTTATGGAATGGGTTTTTCCATGGCTGAGCTGTTTGCGGAAGAAGGCGCCAGGGTCGTTATGACCGCAAGAGGACAGGAGAAACTGGATGCCGCTGTAAAACAGATCCGTGACCAGGGACTTGAGGTTACCGGTGTTGTTGCAGATAATAAGAATCTTGATGATGTGAAAAATGTCATCCGTACAGCTGTTGATACTTACGGTGACCTTGATATCGTCATCAATAATGCTGCGATCGGTGAACAGAAGATGATCGACGAGACGGATGATGAATGGCTTGAGCATGTATATCAGACTAATGTATTCGGACCATTCCGCTTTATAAGGGAATCGTTGAAAGTATTCCTTCCGAAGAATGACGGCTGCATCATAAATATTTCCTCTGTAAATGGTGACCGTCCGTTCTGTGGTGCATCCTATACTTCATCAAAGGGTGCGATCAACACGCTTACAAAAAATGTTGCCATGAGACTGATCGATACGAACATCAGGATCAATGCAGTCGCTCCGGGGGCAACGGTCACTCCGGCACATCTGGCCAATAAAGCAGGGGAACAGCCCGGCGGAGCAAAGATGTTAGAGTACAGCAAGCATTTCGTGTACTTCCCAGGACCGGAATGTGATCCGATGGATCAGGCGAATGCCTGTCTGTTCCTTGCCACGGATATGGGAAAGCACGTAAAGGGGCAGGCCATACAGGTCTGCAACGGCGCATTTTTATAAAGATTACTGAAGACAGGGAGGTATGGTCATGTCAAAGAGAGTTTTGATCATTGAAACAAGTCTGAGGAATGACAGTAATTCTGACAGGCTGGCAGAGTCCTTTGCCCAAGGTGCCAGGGATGGTGGAAATGAAGTAGAGATCGTATCATTAAAAGGAAAAAACATTGGCTTCTGTACAGGGTGCTTTGGATGTCAGAAACTGGGGCATTGTGTCATTGATGATGATGCAAACGAGATCACGGAGAAAATCCTTGAATCAGAGGTCGTTGTCTGGGCAACACCGATCTACTACTATGAAATGAGCGGCCAGATGAAGACGATGATAGACAGAGCAAATTCGCTTTATCCAAGAGATTATAAATTCCGCGAAGTGTATCTGCTGTCTGTGGCGGCGGAAGATGAAGAATATGTAGATGAAAAAGCTGTTTCGGGACTACAGGGATGGGTGGATTGCTTTGAGAAGGCTGTATTCAAGGGGAAAGTTTTTGCCGGTGGTGTAAATGACCGTGGAGAGATTGAGGGACACAATGCTCTTGAAGAAGCTTATCTGAAAGGGAAGAATCTTTGATCGTATGTGATATGAAGAGGTGATGTTTTGAAAGTACGTATGATTGTGGTCTCATTGTTTATAATGATGGCGCTTAGTGCATGTGCAGGCAGAAAGGATATCGGGGATGCAGATGGCGGTATTCCAAAACCGGAAGATGCTTACACAGAGGAAGATGATAAAAATACGCTTTCCGGGGATGAATCTATGACATACCGAACTGAAGAAGAAACCGGAGATGGTAAGGGAGATGAAAGAAATGGAAATTTGTGAAGCTGATACCATTCAGTGTTCCTGTGGCGGCAATCGTCGGCGGTATCTATTTTCTTATCGGAAAAATCTTTTAAGGAGGTAACAGACCATGATGAATGACTTATCAAAACCGATCAAGGAAAAGGAACAGGCTCGCTTTGATAAGCTTTGTGTAGAGTTTGGAATGTGAGGATTGAGTTCTGTGTTATTGGTCATATGGTGTTATTTCCTTTCAAAAATAAGTAAAATATTATTTGTTATCTTTAAGTTTATCAATCATTTTCTGATAAAGATTATGTTTCATGCCAGGAAATGCAGTGAGCAAGCGGCGTGTTCCAAAAAGCTTGCTGTACATAAACTCTTTCTTTAGGTGTTCAAAACGTTCTTCAAGCTCCTGTCGGCGTTTCTGATAGTCTTCCTTGCTGTTCTTTATAGCACTAAGCAATTCTTCTTTGTTTTCGTTCAGATTCTCGTGTAGTTGCTCTTGCTTTTTAGTCGCTGTTTCATACTCCTTCTCAAGCTTATCCATTGTTTTTATAGTTCCGGAACTTATTAATTCCGACATTTCATCGCTGATTTTAAGAATGGATTTCTGGATATCCTCCATTCTTTCGAGCTGTTTATTCATTTTGAGAACTGTAAGAACAGTGATTACAATGTCAGCAATGAAAACCAGGTATATAATTACAAGGAAAAGAATACCCAGTATGTGGGGAATTATAGCAACTATATTTTCTATTCCCGGCTGTATTACTCTTAAGACAAATGCAATTGCTAACCCCCAGATCATACTGAATTCCAGACATATGTATCCGTTGATGTTAAACTTTCTATCGCTGTAATCCCACCATCTTGCGTGAAAGAGTTTATCTAGAATAAAGCCTGCAAGAAATTCTATTAAAGAAGCAAATACTATACCTATAGCAAATAGAATCATCGGATGAGATGTATCAACTGATGTTTTGGTCCCGAGAATACTTCCTACAAAATAAAGCACGATAAGTACCATAAGAACACCAGAGCCATATACCGGACATATGGGTCCATTCAAAAAGCCTCTATTAACGATTTTTCCCTGAGTAACGGCGTGAAAGACAACTTCTATCATCCAGCCTATAAGAGAGTATATTATAAAGTACCAGAATATCTGGTACATAGTCATTCCACAAATCATAACGATTCCCCTTGTCCCATTTTTTAAATGCAGTTCTATAGAATGCCACTAATACCATCAAAAATTGATTGACACAGAGCTGCCATCTTCTTAGGAGACTGTTTCATTTCATCTTTGTTCCAGGTTATTATTATTTTATAGAGGACAGCTTCTGCAGCAATCTTGGTATACTTATCTTCAATAGTTTTAGAAGGGTAGCGATAACTGATAAAAGAACCATTTTTGAACATACTGTCAAAAGGTATATTTGCATTTATAAGAAGGCTTATAATCTCAGCATTATCCTTTAAAGTAGAAAATAGTTCCAAAAACATACCATACAGATCATTTTTATGTTCAGGATTCTCTAATATGCGGCACAGCTCATTAGTTACTTCCTGACCAATCTCTTTTAGTATATCTTCCTTGACTGAATAATTTCTATAAAAAGCAGTTCGTGATACACCGGCTCTTTTAACTATATCCGTAATAGTAATTTTATTAAAATCCATTTCGTTCATAAGATATATAAGAGCCATAGAAAGACATTCTTTTGTCAGTTTATTTGATTCTTCGTTGTTAAGACGTAGTATCTCTCTTTTTTCAAGTTCTGTTTTATATGCTTTCTTATTATCCATTTATAAGATCCTTTCGAAATGTTTTGACTTTACAGTTTTATGAATTGTGTTCAGTCCGAGACCTGTTCTGTTGACGAACACATGTTGTGATGCTACAGTTGTAAACGCAAAGATATTATAACATCATCTGTTATAAATACAAGTATTAATGAGGTTGAGTTGTATGACAGTATATTTTGATAATTACAGCTTAATAGATTATCTTGCGGTGATTTGTTTTATTTCCTTTCTGGGTTTCTGCCAGGAGAACATAGGTTAAAACGCATATCGAATTAATATATACTGCAATCTTATAAAAAAGGTTGCAGTTTTTTTGTGTGCAGTTGATAATAGGTTTATCTGGATTTTTGAAATGTAGGGAGGAGTAAGATAAATGAAGAAGGTTAAAGTGATCAAATCCATTATCTTAATAGCAGCGATAATGCTGGGAACGCTATCTGTCGGTGATGTAAATTCGGTTAATGCAGAAACAGCAAGCCCGACTGATGCTAGTCCGACGAATGCAAAGTGGTTAAGCAATGAGGTAGAATCGGATGATGATTATGAATGGCTTGACGATTATGAATATAAAAAAGATGGGGATAGGGATAGTATTATACTAATAAAATATATTGGTAAGGCAAAAGATGTTGTA
>JAEEGJ010032189.1_pt1 | contig 10086 bp, 8 predicted proteins | sample 8958761 | NCBI WGS metagenome assembly JAEEGJ01 (sample SAMN16246546, study PRJNA631951) | gut metagenome | biome: gut microbiome; feature: rumen; material: RS-attached | host: Bos | place: Iran: Karaj | collected 2018-10 | reverse complement strand
GTCCGTATCGTCATCATCGATGCAGACGAATTCAGGATAAAGGACGGATACGGACGGGAAAATAAAAAACACGGAACCTGGCTGGACAAGGTTCCGACGGATATCATAGACGATGTACTTTTTGAATGTCCCGAGGATTATCTTCAGCTTCTTCCCGAAGACATACCGGAAGAGTTCACGGTGAACGATGCTGTAAAATGCGGAATGAAGAGGGACCATGCAAGTCTGATAGTCGCATTCCTGAACAAGATCGGTGTGATCGAGCATATCGGAAAAAAGGGAAGATCGTATCTGTACAGGCTGAAGTATTAAAATAGGAACCGCCTGCAAAAAAAGAATCGGAAACAAAAAACACAGGGATCTTATTCCCTGTGTTTTTTAGATTTCATCCGGATCCGACGGCTGGAGTGAGAAGATGAACTCGCTTCCTTCTCCGGGTGTCGAGATAACATTTATGTTCTCACTGTGCGCGGTAAGGATCTCTTTTACTATCGAAAGACCGAGGCCCGTTCCCTTCTTATCCTTACCTCTGGATGAATCCGATTTGTAGAATCTGTTGAAGATAAGGCTTATGTCTTCGGGAGGAATTCCCACGCCGGTATCCTTGACGGATACGTAGATCTTGTTTTTCTTTTCCGCGGTCTCGATCTTGATGACTGAATCGTGGTTCGAGAATTTTACGGCATTGTCAGTGAGATTGTAGACTATCTGCTCTATCCTGCCCTTATCCGCATGGACGAAGAGTTCGTCACCCATAAGTACGAGCTCTATGGCTATGGACTTTTTTCTGCAGGTTCCTTCAAAGGTTTCCGCAACCTTTCTTACGACTTCGTTGATGTCGAAATCGGAAAGTTCCAGATGCATTCCTTTGGTGTTCAGATTGTTGAGGGTAAGAAGTCCGTTGGTGAGCTTGGTCAGACGGTCTGTTTCGTTAAGCACTATCCCTAAGTACTTCTCATGCATCTCGGGAGGGATGGTTCCGTCGATCATTGCCTCGAGATAGCCCTTTATCGAAGTAAGGGGAGAGCGGAAGTCGTGGGATACGTTCGCTATGAACTTTTTCTGGTCATCCTCCGCATCTGCGATCTTGCCCGACATATAATTGAGAGCCGCCGCAAGATAGCCCATCTCATCACGGCTTTCGACATTTACTTCGTAGTGATAATTGCCTTCCGCGTACTTTTCCGCACCGTTAGTGATCTTACGGAGAGGCACATACACGATCCTCGTGAAGAAGATGAGAATGATCAGGGAGAGCAGGAACATTATGATCAGCGTGATGTATGAGATACCGAGAAGGGAATTTACCTGCGCTTCTATCTCGGCAAGCGAATAATGGATGGTAACATATCCCTTTGTAAGATAATCCGATGTGATGGGACATATAACGGAGAGAACCTCTTCGTCGAACGATCCGAAGAAATCCCCGGTCAGATAATAAGAACCACCGCCTTTGGAAGGGTCGAAATCCGGTATGACCACGGGTTCCGCAGCCGGTTCGGTCATGGCGGTATCGAGCAGTACCAGACCGCCGGGTGAGATTATCCTGATATCGGTGTTCATGAAAACACTGAGCGCATCAAGCTGAAGTGTCACCGTTTCAAGGGAATTCGGCGAAGAATACAGGCCCTGCGCATAGGTATCTGCGATCAGGGATGCTTCTGAATAAAGATCCTGAGCCTTTTGGGAGACGAGATAATCCCTGGTGATCTTTGGGACAAAAAGAGTAACGGTCAGAAAAGAAAACAGACCGAATATGACATATCCCAATATGAACTTCAGGTAGAGAGTGTGCTTCATAAGGTCTCGAATTTATAACCTTTGCCCCAGATCGTGGAGATGCGCCAGCTGTCGTTGTCGCCGATCTTCTCACGGATCCTCTTGATATGCACATCAACGGTCCTGGTATCACCGGAATACTCGTAGCCCCAGATCCTGTCGAGGAGCTGCTCTCTGGTAAATACCCTGTTGGGTGATGAAGCGAGGAAATATAAAAGCTCGAGTTCCTTGGGAGGCATATCGATCGTGCGTCCCTTGTATGTGACGGAATAGTTGGTCAGATTGATGAGAAGGTCGGGATACGAAACCGCATCGATGCCGTCTCCGGAAACCTCCGGAACGGGAGCGGTTCTGGAAACCGTCCTGCGAAGGACCGCCTTTACCCTCGCTACCATCTCCTTTGAATCGAAGGGCTTTTCGATATAATCATCGGCTCCGAGCTGAAGACCGAGGACTTTGTCGAAAGTCTCTCCTTTTGCGGAAAGCATGATAATGGGAAGATCACTTGTCGCACGTACCTGTCTGCATACCTCATATCCGTCAATGCCCGGAAGCATTATATCGAGGAGCATGAGATCCGGTCTGAACACGGGGATCTTCTCAAGAGCCGACTCACCGTCGTTGACGATAAGTGTGTCATAGCATTCTTTGACAAGATACAGCGAAATAAGCTCCGCTATATTGTTGTCATCGTCTACTATAAGTATTTTTTGCTTATCTACCATAGTATTCTCCCTCTTATTTAAACTTAACGATCGTGACTCCGGCGTCACCCTCACCGTATTCGCCGAGTCTGAATTCTTCGATATTCTTCTGCTTTCTGAGATAGGAATGGACGGCTTTTCTCAGGGCACCGGTACCCTTTCCGTGAACGATCCTGACCGGAGAGATATGCGCAACATAAGCGTCGTCGAGGTATTTCGAGACGGCGGAGAGCGCTTCGTCCGTGGTCATTCCGAGAAGATTGATCTCCGCGGAAACATTCATGGACTTGTCCATCTTGATGGAACCGGTGTATGTTCCGGAAGATTTTTCTTCGGGAACCGCATTGTAATCTATCTTAAGATCGGCGGTCTTGACCTGCATACGCATGGAACCGCACATTACGAATAGTTCACCCTTTGAGTCGGGCTCGGTCTGGACAATGCCCTTCATGCCCAGTGAAGTGATGAGCACATGAACACCCTTTGTAAGCTTGGAAGGATCCGCCGCAGCCTGCTTTTTGGAAGATGCCTTTTTGGAGACTTCTTCTTTTTCCGCAAGGGAATTGATCTTCTCCCTGAGGGCGGTACGCTCCTTTTCCAGATCCGCCATACCGGATGTGATGCCGGCTTTCTGCATATCGCGGATGGTCCTGTCTGCGATCTCCTTGGCTTCCTCGAGGATCTTGGAGGCTTCATCGTTCGCACGTCTCAGGATATTCGCCTTCTGCTCGTCGATCCGGACATTCTTATTGTGGAGCTGGTCCTGAAGAGTACGTATCTTCTCCTTGTACTCGGCGATCTCTTTTCGCTCATTTTCCGATTCGATACGGGACTGCTGGAGGTTCTGGATTATATCTTCAAAGGACTCGGCATCCGAATCGAGGTGCTTTTTAGCTTCTTCTATTATATCACCCGGAAGCCCCAGCTTGGAGGAAATCGCAAAAGCGTTACTCTTTCCGGGGACTCCGATAAGCAGCCTGTAAGTGGGGCTGAGGGTCTCGACATTGAACTCGCAGCAGGCATTTTCGACACCTTCGGTCCTCAGGGCAAAGATCTTGATCTCGGAATAGTGGGTCGTGGCCATGGTTCTGATACCGAGATTATGCATATGCTCGAGGATTGATACGGCAAGGGCGGCTCCTTCGGAAGGATCCGTGCCGGCACCGAGTTCATCAAAAAGACAGAGCGAGTGTCTGTCGGCTTTTTTAAGTATCTCGACGATGTTCACCATATGGGACGAGAAGGTGGACAGCGACTGTTCGATACTCTGCTCGTCACCGATATCGGCGAAGATATCATTGAAAATACAGAGTTCGGAATGGGACTTTGCCGGGATATGGAGTCCGGACTGTCCCATGAGGCAGAGCAGACCGACTGTCTTGAGCGAAACGGTCTTTCCTCCGGTATTGGGGCCTGTGATAACAAGCTGGTCAAAATCCCTGCCGAGGCTGATATCGGTCGGGACCACCTTTTTCCTGTCTATAAGGGGGTGGCGGGCCTGCTTGAGCACGAGATAGTGCTTACTGTTATATGCGGGGCGGGTGGCATCCATCTTGAGAGCCAGCTTTCCCCTTGCGAATATGCAGTCCAGCTCGGTCTCGGTCTCCTGGTTTACCCTTATCTCCTCGGTATGGAGTCCGCATTTTGCGGAAAGGTCCGCAAGGATCTTCTCGATCTCTTCCTGTTCCTGCCTCATCAGTGTCTTGATGTCGTTATTGAGATTGACCACCGAGGCGGGTTCGATGAAATATGTGGAGCCGGTCGAGGACTGGTCATGGATCATTCCGGGGACCTGGCCCTTATATTCTGACTTTACGGGAATGCAGTATCTGCCGTCACGCATAGTGATTACGGCTTCCTGGAGATAGGTGCGGCAGGAGCCGTTTATCATCTGGGTGAGCGTCGAATGGATCTTTTCGGCGGAAAGTCCTATCTGCCTGCGGATCTTTTTGAGCTCGGGAGAGGCGTCGTCCGCTATTTCCTCCTCCGAAAGTATGCATCTGCGTATCTCTTCGGAAATGGGCGTAAGGGGAGAAAGCATTGAAAAAAGATCCGACAGCGAATCTGTGAACGCTTCATCGGATTCTCTTTCGCTCGATGCTCCCTTTTCGGAATCCACGGAATGTTTGATTCCGGTATTTGCGGGGTTTATGGCCGAGGATATTCCTCCGCCCGAAGATTCTCCGTACTTTACGAGTCTGCCTGCATTTTCCAGCTGGGATGCGATCTGCAGAAGGTCTGTTGCCGAAAGGCTCGCTCCCGTTTCCAGAGTTTTTACGATGTATCTGAGATCGTGGTTTCCGCCAAAGGAAGTACTTCCGCTTTTGATGACTCTTGAGAGTGCATCGGCGGTCTGCGCCTGCCTCGTTTCTATCTCTTTCAGGTCACATATCGGGACAAGGGCCGAAACACGTTCTTTTCCGGGTTTTGAATCAGTTTCTTCAATTAAAAGAGAAATGATCCGATCATATTCAAGTGTGCGTAAAACCTTAGTATTCATGGCTTTTTTTAGTATATCACAGCGGACCCCTTATTTCTTTACTTTTTTTATGGGTACGGATATACTGAAATAACCATGGAGAATAACAAGAATAAGGATGAAAAAATAATAGAATCCGAAAAAAACGGAGCATTTAACCGGAGCATAATATCCGAGCAGATCAAAAGAAGACCCATCAACAAATACCGTCTTCTCAGAAGAACGCTCATGACGGCTCTTCTTGCCATTGTTTTCGGAATCATCGCATCCGTGACCATCTGGATACTGGAGCCCGTCTTAAGCAAGTGGATCTCCAGGAGTGACCAGGGTCAGGGAAGGGATGCCGTACATTTCATCGATACGGGCGACGATGTGACCGCCCAGGAAGTTCTCCAGGATTATATCGAGCAGGAAGCAATCCTCGGAAGGGAAGACGACAATTCCGCAGCTGTGGCATCGCTTCCCCTTACCAACGAGCAGATACAGGTTCTCTTTTCCCAGCTGACACTGGACGTTACCGATTACAGGAAGATGTACCAGTCGATGACCGCATATGTAAGGGAAATGAACAAGTCCATAGTCACCATTTCGGCGATCACCTCCGATACCGACTGGATCGGAACCACCGAACAGCACAGCAAACAGGCATCGGGCCTGATCGTGGCTGAGGACCATGTGGATCTTTACATCATAGCCGATAAGGCACCCCTTGTCGGGGCACAGTCACTTGCCATCCAGTTCAGCACCGGATATGTTGCCGAAGGCAAGATCAAGGCAACGGATGAAGCAACCGGTCTTGTGATGATCTCCGTAAGGATCGCGGATCTGAGCAGCGATCTTGCATCCAATATCCCTCTGGCTACCCTGGGAAGCACCTACGCCTCGGTCGGAACACCCGTGTGTGCACTCGGAAGCCCCATGGGAAGCGTCGGATCGATCGGATACGGAGTGATAAGCGCATCAAGGAGCACCCTTGAGTATCCCGATACCGCTGATACAATGATCCAGACCAATATTGCAGGTGCGGAAAACGCCGGAGGTTTTCTTTTCAACTACAACGGACAGGTTATCGGTATCATTGCACCCGATCAGAAAAAGAGCGATGTCGACGGTCTGCTCTGGGCATACGGAATAAGTGAGCTCAAGAACAGGATCGGTAATATGGCGAGCGGAAAGCCCGGCATTTATCTCGGAGTTATCGGAACCTACGTTACCAACGAAGCAAATTCCCAGCTCGGTGTGCCCTACGGAGCATACGTACTCAGGACCGAGATGGATTCACCCGCAATGCTCGCCGGTATAAGAACCGGTGATGTCATCGTAAGGCTCGGTGACACCCCGATCACGAGTTACACCGATTACGTCAATGTCCTTCAGACCTATGAGGTCGGAGACAAGGTGACGGCTGCGGTCATGAGACGTTCACAGCAGCAGTATGTCGAGCTCGAGTATATTATGACTGCACGTTCTTCGGGTATAATATTCGAAGATAACTGAAAGGAATCATATGAAGCATATAGCTGAGATCAATGAAAGCGATCATATAAGAGAGATATACCTGTGCAAGGGTGTATCTTCTGCCGTGACCAAGAACGGCAAGGAATATCTTAATGTACAGCTCATGGACAGGACCGGAACCATAGACGGCAAGATCTGGGAACCCGGAGATGCGGGCATTGATGATTTCAGCAAGCATGATTATGTTGAAGTAAATGCCGATGTAAATGTCTGGAATAATGCAAAGCAGCTCAATATCAAGCGTGTACGTGTCGCAAGGGAGGGAGAGTACGACCCGGCTGAGTATCTTCCCGTAAGCCCCAGGGATAACGAAGAGATGTATAAGGAACTTCTCGGATTCATCGACAGCGTAAAGGATCCCCATTACAACGCGCTTCTTAAAAAGCTTTTTGTCGAAGACGAAGATCTGTCCAGGAAATTCCGTACATGCTCTGCAGCCAAGACCGTTCATCACGGATTCGTCGGAGGTCTCATGCAGCATACTCTCGGAGTTGCGGGCGTATGTGATTATATCAGCGGCAAGTACGAGGTACTCAACAGGGATCTTCTCATCACTGCGGCGCTCTGCCATGATATTGCCAAGACAAAAGAGTTCACCGCTTTCCCCGAGAATGATTATTCGGACGATGGCCAGCTCCTCGGACATATAGTCATGGGATCGGAGATGGTCGCGATAGCTGCTTCGCAGATCGAGGGATTCCCTCACACGCATCTGTCACAGCTTCAGCACTGCATACTTGCCCATCACGGAAAGTACGAATTCGGATCCCCCAAGCTTCCGGCACTTGTCGAGGCAATGGCACTTAACCTTGCGGATGAGATGGATTCCAAGATAGAGATATTCACGGAGCTTTTTGAAAACTCAGCCGACAAAAAAGGTCAGTGGCTCGGAACCAAGAAGTTCTTAAATGATGCAAATGTCAGATCGACGATAATGTAAATACGGGTTGGTATCGGAGGATGTTGCAGGCGGCGATGTCCTCCGAATTTATAAGAATATGAGTGAAAGATTATTTAAGAAAAATGATGAGATCACTTTGACTGTTACGGACATATCGGACGACGGCTCCGGTATCGGAAAAAGTGAGGGATTCATTTTTTTTGTAAAAAACGCATTGCCCGGGGACGAGATCAGGGCAAAGGTGATGAAGGTCACAAAGAGCTACGGATTTGCAAGGATAGAGGAGGTGATCAAGCCTTCCGCCGGAAGATGCAAGGCTATGTGCGGTGTGTCCGAAAAATGCGGAGGATGCTCTCTTCAGAATTACAGATATGAAGAACAACTCCGTTATAAATTCAATAAAGTAAAAAATGATCTTATAAGACTCGGCGGATATTCAGAGGAAGAGATCGCAGAAAAGCTTTGCGATATAGTCGGTATGGACGATCCGTACAGATACCGCAATAAGGCGCAGTACCCCGTACGTATGGGAAAGGACGGAAAGCCCCACGCGGGTTTTTTCGCGGGACATACCCACTCGGTCATCGAAACGGATGACTGCCTCATAGAGCCCGAGGTTAATTCCGCTCTTCTTGATGCGGTCATAGCCTGGATGAACAAGAATCACGTCAAGGCTTATGACGAAGAAACAGGCAAGGGACTTGTAAGACATGTTCTGATAAGACACGGATTCATATCAAAGGAATGCCAGGTAAATCTCGTTATCAACGGAAGCAAGATCCCCGATGAAGCGGGACTCATCAAACTGCTCACTGATGTAATGAAGGACAATCTAAAGTCAGTGACCGTATGTCCCAATACAAGAAGGGACAATGTCATCCTCGGTGATTCCTACAGAACCATCTACGGCGAAGGATACATAACCGACACTCTTGTGGGGATCACTTTCAAGATCTCTCCTCTTTCCTTTTACCAGGTCAATCCCGTACAGACAGAAAAGCTATACGGTCTTGCAAGAGACTATGCAGAACTCACCGGTGAAGAGGAAGTACTCGATCTGTACTGTGGCATAGGAACGATCTCACTCATGCTTTCAAAGAAGGCGGGACATGTTACCGGAGTCGAGATCGTTGACAGAGCAATCAAGGATGCGAAGGAGAACGCAAAGCTTAATGCAATCCGCAATGCGGAATTCATAACCGGAGCCGCGGAAGATGTCATCCAGACAATGCTTCCCGGAAAAGGAGAACGCAGGACTCCCGATGTGGTGGTTGTCGATCCTCCGAGGAAGGGATGTGCAAGAAGCTGCATCGATGCGATCCTTACACTTGCTCCTTCACGAGTTGTCTATGTAAGCTGCGATCCCGCAACACTTTCAAGAGACCTGAAGATCTTCCGTGAAGGCGGATATGAACTTATCAAGGCTACACCCGTTGATATGTTCCCGCATTCGAGTCATGTGGAGACGGTTGTATTGCTGTCACACGAGTAACGGGCAAAGAGGACAGATGATTATATTTTAATTATATGTGCTAATACAAATCCCATATGTAATGTAAGGAGAAAGAATATGACAGGAGAAGAATTTGTTCAGAATTGCTTTATTGAAAAAGATAGGATGTTGGATTTATATTTTGATAAAGCAAAAGATACTCTTGTGGGAGGACAGATTAAAAATATAGTCGCCAATGGTATTTCGGAAAGAACGGTTAGGTCCTTGCTTGATTCGGTGATGAATGAGGTCTTTTATACTATGTTACTCGGTCTTGATGGAGAAACTTCTCTTGGAAATGTCCAGATGACATACAAATTGTTTGATGAAGACGGGAACCGGCTTGAAGACATAGATAGTTACGCTTTTGATTCGTTTATGGCAGAAGAAGATGAATGATTTGGAATTATCTTTTTATATAAATGAGTATGACAAATCGGAGTTTGTCGAGCTGAGCCTATCTTCTTGACCTAACGGTCAAGAAGCATCCCTCGCTCTAAAGAGCTCGGTCAATTCCAGTTTATCGTAGACTGAAAGCAGTAATTCAAAGAAAGTGATGACAAACTTGAACAAGAATAAAAAAGTAATTATTTCTATTGTTTCCATTATTTCCATTATTGCTATATGTTGCTTACTAGTGTTTTTTCTTTTTAAGCCAAGGGATAAAGTTAGTTATGATATTGAAAAGTGGAAGAATCTGGAAAACAAGTATTCTTTTCTTCCGTCAGTTGATGAATTAGGGAAGTATACTGATTTGAATTTTAAATTTTTCCATAAAGATATGTTGATGTTTGAGTCGGATGCATATGTTTTAAAGGTAACATATGGCGATGAGGTATTCGATCGGCAAAAGGACTATATAAATAACAACTACGTTATGCAAGAAAAAGTTTATGAAAACCGCACGGAAAGAGAAGCATCTTTTACATTGGATGGCTTTTATTTTCGAATGTTATCGCAAAATGAATACAAGCTTTATTACCCCAAGACAATTGCTTTTATTGGAGTTTCAGAGGAGAGTAATGAAATAGCATATGTTTTCTATGATGATGTTGATTTGGATTATATAGGTAGTTCCTTTCCGGATTTTCTTATCGAAGATTGTGGATGGGAATAGAAAAACTCATATGATAAGGTGCGTTAAATTGGAAAAAATATTCCAGTAAAACTTACTAAGTGGAAGGATCAAAAATGGATAGTTTTATAGAGGCTT
>JAEEGJ010032182.1_pt1 | contig 10087 bp, 9 predicted proteins | sample 8958761 | NCBI WGS metagenome assembly JAEEGJ01 (sample SAMN16246546, study PRJNA631951) | gut metagenome | biome: gut microbiome; feature: rumen; material: RS-attached | host: Bos | place: Iran: Karaj | collected 2018-10 | reverse complement strand
TCCAAGATGTCCCCAGCCGATTACCATTGAATTAAACCTGTCATCTGCAAATGTATTTAATAGGATTCCCTTGGGAAGTGCCTTTGTAATAATGTTGGCGTAATCAGTTACATTGATTTTTTCCTTCATTTTCGTACCCTCCATAATTCAAAACAATAGCTTCTTGATCCTAAACACACTCTCCGGAACTCCAAAGGTTCCATCAGAGCATTCAACTCTGTAAATCTCACAGTTCCCGATATTCTTCGACCAATACCTGCCTTTTGCATCTTTATCAAGATATTCGAGGATTCCCTTCATGGCTATCGCATGGGTTGATATGAGCACATTTCCCTGTGAGCATTCATCCTTTATGGAATCCACAAATTCTCCGGTTCTTACAACTATATCAGCCAGCTGTTCCATTCCTTCCGGAGCAGGATTATTTACAAAATCGCTGAAGAACTTTATGACCTCTTTCTTTGGCTTAAGAAGGCTCATTCCTTCATATGGACCATAATCCATCTCGATGAGACGTCCGTCTATAGATACAGTGATTCCCGGAGCCACACACTCTGCGGTCTGCACAGCTCTTTTCAAGGGACTGGAATATACTTTGGTAAAAGAGATACCTTCCTTCTTGAGCCAGTCAGAAGCTTTTCTGCTCTGGTCAAAGCCTTTGGAATCAAGCTCATTGTCACTACGCCCCTGGAGAACATGCTTACTATTTAATTCTGTTTCACCATGCCGTATAATGTATAGCATTTCGCAGGCCTCTTCTTCCTATTTCTCAATCATCCTTTTCCCGAATTCTTTTGCTGCTTCAAGCTTTCCATCTATATTAAGCATATGCGCATAGAAATAGTCTTCACAGACAGTTATCCCTTTCCCCTTAAGCATCTTCTTAAGCGCCAGAACTGTTCTTCTTGACCAGTTTGAAGTTGTAAAAAGGACTACCTTTGAAACCATCTTAGAATCAAGCTCTTCCGCATATTCTTTAAGCTCGGGAGCCATGATATTTGCATATGGAGCTCCACCAAGAAAAAGAATATCTACTTTTTCCTTGAGCTTTGGTTCATCAGCTATGCTGACTGCCTTTACACCAATCCCATCACCTATTGCCTCTGCAATTCTCCTTGTATTCCCAAATTTAGTCTTAGAACAGTATCTTACTGCTATATCCATAACAAAAAACCTCTTTGAAATTATATATTTTGTACAATATGATTGTATCATATGTATTATTAATTTCAAGAGGTCAAATTTATCATTATTTATTTGTAATACGCAGCCAATACTATAACCTACTGATATTTCGCGTTGCTACTTCCCTGCATTCCCTGGCATATTGTTCCTCATTAGAATAGCTTCCTTAATATCTTCCTCAGATGCCGGATGAGCGGAGTAGCCTCTGTTCTTAACACTTACCCCAAGCCACTCCCCGCAATTTGGACATTGCAGGCATCCCTTGACAACCTCAACATGCATCATGACATAGCCACAGTTTGTGCATGCTTAACTAATTGAAGGCATAACCTTCAGGGCTCCATATCTTTCTGTTATTTTAGAAGCTGCATTGTTGGCTCTTGTCAACATTTCCATAATTGTTTCTCTTGATAGATCAAGCCTGTTGCCAGCGCTTTCCTCCTTCAGATGATCCAGACAGGAATCAATAATACACCCCATGAAGGTGTCTCCTGCACCGGTTGTATCTACTGCCTTGGGGTTTGGAACTGAGGGACACCTTACCGTATCATCACCATAGTATGCAATACTTCCGTCCTTTCCCAGAGTCGCGCACACAAGCGCGATATGGAATCTTTCCCTGATCATATTAATTCCTTTGTCTATGTCGCTTTCTCCGGTAAAAAATAATATCTCATCATCAGAAATCTTCAAGATATCGCAACAGGACAAACCATATTCCATCTTTTCTCTTGCAAGGTCCAGGCTGCTCCATAAGGGTTTCCTTATGTTGGGGTCAAAGCTGATCAAAAGGCCCTTTCCCCGGGCAATGCTAATAGCCTTTTTAGTGGCAGCTTCCGCACATTCAGAAGTCATTGACAAAGTCCCGAAATGAAATAGCTTTGATGAAGCTATGAGATCTTCGTTGACATCACGCTCTGACAGCATCATATCTGCGCCGGGATTTCTGTAAAAAGAAAAGTCCCGATCTCCGTCAGCTTTCCTGTGAACAAATGCAAGGGTTGTATGGACATCCGGATCATAGACAAGGCCCTTAGTGTCGATCCCCACTTCTTTTATGGTATCACCAAGTAAATGTCCGAAATGGTCATCTCCCACCTTTCCTATAAAAAGAGTCTTCCTCCCAAGTTTTTGGAGCATGGCAAGTACATTGCAGGGAGCGCCGCCCGGATTAGCCTCCAAAACCGGGTTACCACTTTCACTGATCCCCTTATCGGTAAAATCTATCAGTAACTCTCCCAGTGCAGTAACATCATATTCTTTGTTTTCCATCTGACCTGCTCCTATCAATTCCTAATCGCATCAGTCACAAGTTCAGCTCCGCAGATATCTGCAACAGCTCTTTTATCTGAAGAAAAGACAATTTCCTGAGCTTCAAGAGGTGTGTAGACATTCATTGATGCTGACTTTTCACCGTTTCCCGCAAACAGCTCGATACTGTATCTGTCCATAATGATCCTGAGTTTTAGCCTGTTATCACAAAGAGGCGCTTCAAACTCTCTGATATTTACAATATCTCTAACTCCTCCGCTCCTGCTCCTGTCGAGCCTCAGCGTGTTTTCTGAAGCATCATATTTTACAATGACTGAATGGACCTTATCTTTACATAATTCTATTTTAAACCAGTTCATACCGGCGTTTTCCGTCAGATCAAGGCTCACTGTAAGATCCAGGCATCTTCCTCTTATGCCGGAAAAGCTCTTTTCTCCGCATATCTCTGCGTTTTGATAGCAAAAGCCCTTCCCGTGATAATTCTCCAGCTCCCTTACAGGATTCTGGCAGACTCTCCCGTTATTTATCGATAGTTCTCTGGGAATCGTCATCTGACCATAGATCATCCTATCTTCATTTCCGACATTGCAAGTATCCCAATTCTGCATCCACCCTATCATAACTCGCCGTCCATCGTAGGTTTCCAGCGTCTGGGGTGCGTAAAAGTCCATACCGAAATCCAGTGTCTGAGCACTTTCCCTTTTAAAAGAAAGGTCCTCATTCTTTTCCCCGACGAACAGTACCGTGCCATTTCCCGGATGAAATTCTTTTCCGTCCCCCTTCATGTCCTGGGGGCTGACGATCAGTATCTGCTTCCCATCAAGTTCAAAATAGTCAGGACATTCCCACATTCTGCCGTATTCATTTTCGCACCTTGCAACCACAGTGCGATATTGCCAGTTCCTAAGGTCATAGCTTTCAAACAGAAGTATCTCGCCACTTCCGTCCGAAGGCCTGCTGCCGATAAGCGCATAGTACTTATCATTTTCCTGTATTATCTTTGGATCTCTGAAATCCTCTCTGCTATTACCCTCAGGGATCATCGCTGTACTGATGACGGGGTTAGCATCTATCTTTTCATAGTCCAGCCCATCTCCAACAGCAATCGACTGCTGCTGCCTGTCAAAGCTCTTTTCACCATCCTGCACCCTTGTAACGCTGGTATACATAAGAAGCTGCCGACCATCAGGAAGCGTGATCGCACTTCCAGAAAAGCATCCGGCGCTGTCATACTCAGCATCAGGAGCAAGTGCCACAGGCAGGTTCTCCCAGCTTACGAAGTCCCGTGTCCGCACATGGCCCCAGTGCATGGGGCCCCAATGTGTGGAATAGGGATGATACTGGTAAAAGAGATGATAGTAGCCTTTATACTCTGAGAATCCGTTAGGATCATTGATCCAGCCCACGGGAGCAGTCACATGGAAAAGAGGTCTCTGACTTTCAGGAACTTTTGCCGCAAACTCTTTTTCATATTCTCTTGCTCTCCGCAAAGTCTCACTTATCATTCAATAACTCTCCGTATATCATCAATCTTTTGACAAATCACTTTGCAGCAGCGTATCTGTCATAAGCATCCTGGTAGATCTTAAGAAGTTCTTCCATTCCGCAGCTGTTTGTAAGCTTCTCCTTATAAGCTGCCCATTCCTCATCGCTTGGGCCGCCTTCCTTGAGCCAAAGTCCTTCCTGCTCTGCAACTGTGTTCTCGAAATCTGTCTTGTACATATCGATGGTCTCCAGCTCTTCGTTGGTGAACACGCAGTCGATAGGATATGTAGAAGTATCTTTTACCTGAGGCATCCAGAAGTCATAGAGATCTGTAAGTCTCTCGATGGCTCTGTCTTCCATGTTGAAGGTATCTTTGTAGTAATGTGAGAGGATAAGCTTAGGTCCATTAACCTCGTAATAACCCTTGAGCTCGCCGGCGCTCTTTCCATATTCTTGCTTTGACTGCTCGTCTGTAATAGAATTCCATACACCGTTTGCGTCTTTTTCCTTGAAGTAAACGCCGATGGGGCCGTACTGCAGCTGCATTACATTCTCACCCTGATACCAAAGATCAAAGAACTTAAGAAGGTTTACAGGGCTCTTGCATGCTGATGTGATCGAAAGATTTCCTGAGTTGGTTGCTCCACCTGTTCTTACTGTTACATTGCTGCTTCCATCAGGGCCTGTAAGTATGGGAAGGAAAACATAGTCCTTAGAGTAATCACCCATCAGTTCTTCGATGTACCACCATGTTGAAACGCCAACATATCCCTGTTGGCACTTTGCCATTAGCTGGGTTGTATCCTGGGAGAACATCTCAGGGTCCATAAGCCCCTCTTTATACCAGTCTGAGAAATATGTGAGAGCTTCGCGGTAATTGTCATCATCACATACGAAATTTGCCTTGCCATCCTTATCGAGAACCAGGTCATTGCACACATCGTTGATCCAGTTTGTAAATCCGAAACCTGCGTAAAAGACATTCTGGCCCCAGCACCACTGATCAAAACCTGTAGACATAGGTATCGTAGAGCCCGGTGCTGCTCCATACATCTTGGCCGCCATGTCATTTTCTTTGAACGCCACAAGAACATCATGGAGCTGTTCAAGAGTTGTAGGCACCTCAAGGCCAAGGTCATCAAGCCATGCCTTGTTGATCATAGAAAACTGTGGAACTGTGAATATTGAGTAATCCTCTTCCTTGCCGATTCCTGCTGTACCCATCTGCTCGCCTGCAGGAAGCCCGTAAATGCAGCCATCATCCATTGTTATGGCAGCCTTGATCTCAGGATGCTCCTCAAGGATCTTTGTAAGGTTTGGCATAACATCCTCTGTGATATAAGGTGTCAGATCGATGAATGTTCCGTCACCGCCATAGTTTGAGAGCTCATAGTTCTTAAAGCCAACTCCCATATATGCATCAGGCAGATCGCCACCGGCAATCTGAATATTGACCTGCTGCTTAAGTGGATCGTCAGATGCATTTGGATCACTTGCCTGTGTATTCCAGTCAATCTCGATCCCCGCCTCTTCCATCATCTTGTTAAGTACTTCATTATCTGCATACCCCGGTGAAAGAGCTGACTGCCCTCCAGTGATATTAAAGTGTGTCTGGTCAGTGTCAGTCTTAACTTCTGTGCTTGCATCTGTTGCTGGCAAAGCCGCTGAATTTCCGCAGGCACTCATACTAACGACAAGAGCCATTGAAACAATTGCCATCCCAATTTTTCTTTTCATATTTACCTCTCCTTGTACATTGATTTGTTGTTGATGTATTTATAATTTGCAAATTATGTTCTAAAAAATTTCTCGCAGCTATCCCGTCATCCCTTAACAGCCCCGGCCATCATGCCCTTCTCAAAGTATTTCTGAACAAACGGATAAACAATGAGCATCGGAGCAGCTGCTACAACGATTGATGAAAACTTGATCATCTCAGTCATCTTATTAAGTTCCGCATATCCTCCGGAGATGGTGCTGGCCTGAGCTGCACTGGCTGAACTCTTAATAAGAATGTTCCGAAGTACCAGTGGCAATGGAGCCATATCTGCATTTGGAAGATAGATAAGTGCTGTGAACCAGTCATTCCAATATGCAACCATGCTGAAAACGATCATTACCGAAAGTATTGGAAGCGAAAGAGGAAACACTACCTTTACCAGTATCCCCATCTTGGTACATCCATCTATCTGCGCTGCCTCTGTTAGCTCTTTTGGGATACTGTTCTGAAAGAAATTCTTGACCAGTATCATGTTGGCAACGGATACACCTCCCGGCAGGAACAGCGACCACATGTTGCCGATGAGTCCCGTATTCTTGACCACGAGATAAGTAGGTACCAGGCCGCCCCCGAAGTACATGGTGACAATGAAGAAAATACTTATGAGTTTTCTTCCCGGAAGGTCCTTCTGGGACAGAGGATAGGCAACCATATACAAAAGAGCTACTGAATATACGGTTCCGATGACGGTATATTTGATGGAATTGAAATACCCCTTAAATATGCTGTCATCTGCAAATACCGCCTTATAGCCCTTAAGCGTAAATTCACTTGGGAAAAGAAATGTCTTCCCGGCATACACGTCATAGGGGTTGGACACTGAAGCTACCAAAACGTAGTAAAGTGGATATGCAACCACTGCTGTTACAGCAAGCGCAATCACTACAAGTACTATGTCACTGACCCTGTCCGAAAGACCAAGGTTAATCTTCTTATTCATTTCTATGTCCTCCCTAGATAAACTCAACATCCGAATGTTTCTTGGCGATCCTGTTGACAGCGATCAGAAGTATCAGGTTTATTGCGGTGTTAAAAAGACTCACTGCAGTGGAATAACTGTACTTGGCATTTTCAATACCCTGCTCGTATACATAGACTGCGATCACGTCGGACGTAGCTTTATTAAGATCTGTCTGAAGAAGCCAGGCCTTTTCAAAGCCTATGTTCATCAGGTTTCCTGCGCTCATGATAAGGTTCAGTATTATCATTGGCAAAAGAGCCGGCATATCTATATGGATAATTCTTTTTAGCACACTGGCGCCATCCACCTTGGCTGCTTCATATAGAGACGTATCCACCGTGGCCAGAGTTGCCAGGTAAATGATGCATCCCCACCCGGCATCCTGCCATATTCCAGAGGCTATATAGATTGTTCTGAATGCTCCGGCCTCCGTTAAAATGTCATTGCTTGTTCCAAGGATCAGATTTATAAGTCCGCCTGAGGGGCTAAGGAAAATCCTGATCATACCGCATACAACCATGGTCGATATAAAGTGCGGAGCATAAAGAACTGTCTGCGTCACTCTCTTTAACTTGTTAAACCTAAGCTGGTTTATGCAAAGCGACAGGATGATTGGAATTGGAAAACTCCATAGCAGGCTATAGGCACTCAATATAAATGTGTTTTTGATCATCCTTACGCAGTTGGGTGAGGAAAAGAACCTTTTAAACCAATAAAGGTTTACCCACTCACTACCGGTTATCCCCCTGCTAGCCTTGTAGTCCCTGAAAGCGATTTGTATGCCATACATCGGTATGTATTTGTATATCAATGTGAGCATGAATGGAATAAACAGCAAAAGATACATCTGCCAGTTGGCCACTATTCTTCTTTTTAGTAAATAGGCTTTATTGTTCATTGATCTACCACCCCGTGAAACGTTTCATCGAGTTCTAAAAATATATGGCTCCAATTTTGAGCCAAAGCGTTCATGAAACGTTATTTTGTTTTTGTAAATTCAAAATATCACTCCAAAAAAGACATGTCAATACATCTCAGTTAAACTCAAGTATTTTCATTTAAAATTCATATATTTCAATTTAAAACTTTGTGCATTTTTCACGTCCATTTCATGCACTTTACATCTTCTTTTCTTTCATATATCATTGATTTTGATGAAACCTTTCACATTTAATTGACTAAATACCAGATGAGGTCAGATCCTATGAACGTAGATAAGAAACAGCCGACCATGAAAGATGTTGCCCTGGAGGCAGGAGTAGCCCTTGGAACAGTATCCAAAGTCTTTAACGGGCTTCCTGTAGGCGATGAATACAGGATAAAAGTGGAGAAGGCAGCCAAAAAGCTTGGCTATCAGGTCAACGTCTACGCAAGAGGCCTTCGTGCCCAGAAGACCTACACTATTGCCCTGGTATTTCCAAACCTTTCCAACCCCTTTTACTCAGGAATGGCTGACTACTGCTGCGAATATCTTAATATGTATGGCTACAGGACACTCCTGGCCACCACCTCATCGGATCCTGCTCTGGAACAGAAATGTGTGGACATGGTACAGCAGAATAAGGTTGACGGCATAATAGCCATAACCTACAACCCTGACCTGGAGATCAACGAAAGCATTCCGTTCGTAATCATAGACAGAAAATTTGACAGTAACATCCCCTGCGTCTCTTCCGACAACTTTGCTGGTGGAGAGCTGGCAGCGGAAAAGCTTGTTGAAAACGGCTGTAAAAATCTTATTTTTCTGAGTGTCTCCTCCCATGTCCCCGGCGAAGCAGACAAGCGTATGTCAGGTTTTATCAATTACTGCGAAAAAAACAGGATAGCCCACACTGAGCATGTGGTTTTTGATGAAGAAGGCATTGAGGCTATCTATGCCTTTATAGACAAAAGCATCAAAAAGGGAAAATTCTCCTTTGATGGTATTTTCTGTAACACAGACCTTACCGCCGTCCGTGTCATCAAACATCTTAAGGATAAAGGAATTTCAATCCCCCAAGATGTTCAGGTGATAGGATACGACGGCATTAAGAACTTTGGTTTTGAAGATTACTACTGCTCTACCATCAGGCAGCCTCTAAAGGAAATGGCCATGACAGCAGTTGATATCATAATCGGCAACAACAGCAGTTCAACCCCTTCGCTTGTCTGTCTACCTGTAACCTACTGCTATGGTGGAACCACTAGAAAGTGATATGAAGCTCCACTAAAAAAGGAAAGCATTCGCTGCCAATGTCATTAAGATAAGATGACAACAAAAAGAAATAGAGAACTGAGAACCTGAATAAGGTAATCAGTTCTCTTTTTTTGATGGTTTTTAAACCTTCATTATTTTTTGAAATTATAGTTTTTATCATAAGTAATCTGTGTCCCGAAAGGCTCGGTTGGTTATACACTTACAAACGAGTCTTGACATCATACACTCAATGAGTGTATATTATTCACGCAAATTGAGTGAGTTTTGAAGGAGACAAGAATGTTTGGAATTTTATATGACCACCTGAATGAGGATGAAATTGCAGCTCTTAATGGGCGATACAAGGACTTAGATGTTCATGATTCCATGTATTGCTACTTTGGGGAAGAAGGGCACTGCATGGCTGAAATCTGTGGCGATAACATGGAAGATGCTGAGATTATTATGCGTGGTATATACAGGGGAATTGATGCTAATGATTATGATCCTGTGGAATATTTCATTGTAGATGGTGGACAGAAGAACCTTGAGATGAGAAAGTACTTCTCGGCCAGACAGGTGAAGGCTATAAGAGCACAGACAGATCTTTCCCAGGAAAAGTTTGCAAAAAAAGTGGGCTTAAAACCCAGAACATACCAGAATTATGAGGAAGGGCAGAGAATTCCCTCAAGGATTATTGTCAACGCAATGATGTCTGCAGTTTATCAATCCATGTGGTGTGTAAAGGACCATCGGAGATTGCGTCTGGGACTAAACATATTATCAGAAACTGCGATAGAGTATCTTAAAATAACGACAAAGAACTTATATCATTTTCGTTGGTATGCACCCAGAGTTCGCAAGGTTACAGCAGATGGATGTATTGATATCTATTGGGTAAAAGCAGAGGAAAAGTGGGAAGACTCCTATTTAAGCGAAACTCACTTGAATACAGACCATTACCCTGAAGACTTGGCTGCTTGTATCAGATGCGCAGTAGAGTATGGCTGCGATGAAATTATCTTTGAAGATAGGGATAATCTTATCCATGGTGATTATGCTGCGGATGATCCAGAGTATAAGAGGATTGCAGCGCACATTGGAGAAATAAAGACGGAGATTGCCAAGAAGAAAAGCAAGTACCGTGAAGACACCTACCAGTACATCAAAGATTATCTTAAAGACGAAGCTAGCGGAGATCCGTACAAGATGCTCAAGTGGACCGAAG
>JAEEGJ010032180.1_pt1 | contig 10088 bp, 9 predicted proteins | sample 8958761 | NCBI WGS metagenome assembly JAEEGJ01 (sample SAMN16246546, study PRJNA631951) | gut metagenome | biome: gut microbiome; feature: rumen; material: RS-attached | host: Bos | place: Iran: Karaj | collected 2018-10 | reverse complement strand
CTATATCTTTTTCCAAATAGACCACTTCCTGCTTAATTCGAAAAACGACCTCATCATAATTTGCACTCATGTCTTCCCATACCTTTCTCTGTTTTAACCGTCTTCGGCTTATTTACTCAAAATGCTATCATTATGGTTCGGTTTTAAGAACATCTCTAAATGGAAAAATATTTTTCCATTTAATTCAAATGTCATTGTCCGAGTATGTGGTTTATGCTACAATCTATTTAGGAGTTTGGTGGGCATGAAAATTCTTGATGCTGGAAAATCAATTAAAGAATCACGAATTATATCCGGATTATCACAAGAGCAGTTATCAAATGGCATCTGTTCTCTTAATTCGTTGTGTAAAATAGAGCGCGGCAAAATGGGAGTCAGCCCTGCCACCTTTAAGCAATTGATGAGCAAAGCCGGATCTCCCTGTGAAGCCTATCCTATATTTGAGAATCGTAACTGCTTCGATTCTTATATCCATTTAAACAATATCCGTTTATATATCGATAACTGGTGTCTCGATTCCGCTTATGACGAGCTTCTAACCGTATTGTCTCTTGAAGACAACAATATCCATAACTATCAGGAAGCGGTGTTCTTGTATTGCAGAATAATGTATCTCTCATATACATATGAATCCAAAGAGCTTCTCGATGTCTTACGCTATGCCTTTTTACTCGTTCATCCCGGCGTTTCTTTTTCAACACTCAGCACTTGTTACCTAAGCAATGTTGACTTGGAAATCCTGATTCTCATGGCAAATCTGTATATCAATAATCATGATTACAAAACTGCAAACAGTATTTTCGCAGAGCTCGAGAAATATATGGCTCAACATTCTTTGAGCGGTAATTACTGGTCCGGATTTCTTGCCTCCTACTATCACACTTACGCTAAATATCTCTTTATCATCAAAGATACTGTTTGTTCGAAAAAATGCTCCGATTTTGCCCGGTACTTATCGGTTAAATACTTCACTGAGCCTTACAAACTTGAAATATATCTTTTAAATCTCATAATTAATATTTCAATGGGGCAAACTTCCGAATATAAGCATTTACTGTACTCGCTGTCTACCGCGTCATATCTGGAGTGCGGCTTTATTCAGAGCCTGAAACCTCTTTTAAAGGATTTGAATGTTCCTCTTAAATACTGCGATGTTGATTTGCCAAGGTTGAAACATTACAAAAAGATTTCTTTTTCCAAAAAGGCATCCGACCTTTTATCCGGAGATTTTGATATTTATGATAAGGGTGTAATTACCATTGGCTCAGCCATCGGTTTGTTGAGAAAAGAAAAGAGACTTTCTTTGGAATCGCTTGCAAAAGGGCTTTGCAGTGTGTCAAAACTGTCCAAGATTGAGCACCGTTCTCAGGAACCCAGTGTTTATCTTACGGATGCCCTATTCTATCGTTTGGGCTACTCAACGCAATACTTCGTAATGTACGGAAACAACACCGAAACATCCTATTCCGATTTGAAAAATCACATTGTTTCTTCCAAGCGAGTGGGCATCAATTCTAACGATTTGCTTAACAACATGATTGGGTCCAATATAGAGTCGGCTGAGCCCGTCACGAAACAGTTATGTATGCTGTACCACAACACTACCGATGTGCGCTCCGTAAGCCAGCTTAACGGCTTATATGAGGCTTTAAAAATAACCATTCCCGATTTTAAAGAAGATGACGTTCCAAATTACTGTCTTTCCTGGACAGAACATACTATTTTGAATTCAATAATACTGGGACATATTTTTACAGGGAACCTGGATTCCGCTTTTTCGCTCTGCAAGAAGCTGTGTTCCGGAACCGATGGCATATTTACCAATCCCATGAGTACCAATGCCCCGTCAATAGCCACCTATATATTGTATATTCGGTGCTTATATCGTTATAAGGAATATAATGATTTACTGTTTAAGATTAATCACATTGCATCAGTTTTTTTGAAAAAGAATCTTTCTTTTGCGGGAGATTTGTTTTTCTATTCTTCACAGTCATACGGAGAAATATCGGATTATGGCAATGCAATAAGAGATGCAAGAATATCGGCAGGTTTTCTTAACCTTTCCGGTTATTATAAGAGAGCGGAATATCTTCTTTCCGAATTAAAAAAAGATTTTTCTCTAGATGTATAAAGAGGAGAGTTAACCACTCTCCTCTTTCGTTTTACTTTACATCACAAACTATGGTGTTGCAAAAAACCGTTCCCGGTTCTTCGTCGCCTTTAGCTAATGCCAAGAAAGCACCCCACGCAATCAGAATTGCAATCAAAGACACTCTCTTTATCGTCTTAAAAATCACTGTTCGACCCATTTATGCAATACCTCCTCCCAATGCATCTCAATAAAGTGATTTAAATATATCACATTGTAACTCAATTGCAATCCATCTAAATGGAAAAAAATATTTCCAATTAGTTTTAAGGTATGCATCAATGCAAACTTATGCATAAGAAGGTCTATCTTCAGTCGGCACATTTCGCTAATTCTTCAATTTAAACGTCCTGGGCGCCAGCATTGCCACAAGCAGGCATGCGATAGCGCTGTACACCACGCAGAACGCAAGGCACGCAACACCGAACGTCGCAATCGGAATACGCTGGAACATCAGCAAGTAAATCAGGATGTATGCGCCGAATTTGATTATGGTGTAGTATACGCCCTTAACCTCTGTATTAACGTTGTAAGGCTGAAGCAGATAGTAAAGCATCAGGAAATGTACCGAGAAAAGAATGCTCTCTGCCGTCATGGTAAGGATAATAAGCAATGCCTTCTTAACCGACTCCATGTCGCCCGGAATAAATACGAACGACCCAAGCGCGATGCCGAGCGCCAGTCCCGGAACGATATTGACCTTCACGATTTCTCTCAGTCTTATGCAGAAAAGCTTAAGCACGTTGTTTCTCTTCTTATAGAAAGAAAACGTAAGCATACTGTCGTCGCAGTTCATGAAAAGCGCTTTGGTAAAGGGCTCGCCGCGGCTTATCGTATACGCTATAAAGGAAAAATACGGAATCATGCCGTCAAAAATCTTCGCAATAATCTGTCTTCCGTCCTGAACAAACAGCATGCCGACGTTCACTATTACCGCAAATACCGCAATCACGATAGTCATATTGAGAGCCGGCTTCCAAAGAATCTTTCTGTGACGCTTCATGAAGAGCTCGTTAAAGTACTCAAAGCCCGATTTGTTGCTGGTTACGGATGCGTCGTCAATCGAAGACTCGATGACCTTGTTGCCTCTTTTCTTGGCCGTCTTCATGACAAGTTCAACCTGGCTGAGCATGGACTTGTTAATCTTAAGGTAGTCCTTGTAAGTGAACACTTTAATTGCGCACACAAGTCCCACGGGGAGCAAAAGAAGCACGCCCGCCATGCAGGGTTCTTTGGGCAGACCCTTTTCAATGAGAGGCATAACGAAGCCGGCAAGGCCCAGAAGAAGGGCTACAATCCATGAAATCAGGCTTTTTCCCGCGTAATTAACTACGCCCGTCTTATCATATGTAACAAGTACGTAAGCCGCGTAGATAAACTTGCCGAAGGCTACGCAGAAAGGAATCGCGATGCAGAACCAAAGCGGAATGCCCCAGGAAAGTCCGAGGTAAATTACTATAGGTAAGGAACCGACAATTATCTTTGATAAAGAAAACATTAAGTCGATAAGCGTATACTGCTTGGCGTTAAGCTTGAAAATGTTAATGGCGTAGAACTTATCCTTTTTGTAGCTTAAGAAGTCTACGTTCATTAAAAGTCCGATTATCGTGCAAATAAGCAGTGTCTGGCAAAACAGCACATCGGAAGGGAGGGTGTCACTCATGGATCTTAAATATCCGAACACTCCGAAGTAGTACAAAGCCTTCCACATGAAGAGATTGAGAATCTCGCCGATGACGTAAAGTGTAGTCACTATGATATTTAACGGCTTGCTTACGGACAAAGCAGGCGGAAGAATCTTCTTTACAAGAGGAAGCTGTCTCAATACGTAAAGTATCGAGTTGCTCTTGTATGCCTTCCTTAAGCCGAACATATTCTTAAGAGTTTTAAGCATCCTGTTCCTCCTTAAGAGCGGCAATGATTCTTTCCTTGAAGCCCTTATCGTCAAGGTTGGCCTTATCTACCACTTCAAGCTCGCCGTGGTTTAAGAGCACAATCACGTCACAAAGATCCACCGCAAGGTCCATAATGTGGGTGGAAAAAATAGTGATTCTGTCTTGCTTAATGTCTCTTAAAATCTGCTTCATTTCCTCGGCTACCACAACGTCAAGTGTGGTAAGAGGCTCGTCAAGAAGAAGGAGCTTGGGATTCGCAATAATGTTAACAAGCATCTGAAGTTTGTTCTTCATACCGTGCGAATAGTCCTTCATAAGCTTGTCTCTGTCTTCTTCAAGTATGCTTACGCTGTCAAAGTACTCATCGATGGTCTTGGGATTCTCGATTCGCTCTTTGTTTATTTCAAGGAAAAATTTAAGAAATTCTCTTCCCGTAAGGAACTCGGGAACAGTAGGAACAGACAATACGTAGCCGATGTCGTCGGGCTCGAGTTCTTTCTTTTTACCCTCTTCTTCAAAAGAAATCGCTCCGCCGGTTACGGGCATGTCTTTGTTGACGCAGTTAAAAAACGTAGTCTTACCTGCGCCGTTTCTGCCAAGAAGGCCGTAAATCTTGCCTTCTTCAAAAGAAAAGTTGATACCCCTAAGTACTTCTTTCTTGTCAAAGTTCTTGGTCAGTCCCTCAATTACCAATCTCATTGTTATTACATCTCCTTATAAAGTTTTAATCTTATATACAGACTGTATATCATGACTGTTAAGTCGGCACATAACACGATAAGAAGAGCCTTTAACTCAACCCTCATAATCGCAAGTATCACAAGTACCGCCGAAAAAAGATAAATCGAAAGCGTATAGGCTTTTGCTCTGGCTTTTTCGTCAATGGCGATGTTTCTCTCGTCATTTTTCTCAATATTGATAAGTCTCATGCGCTCCGGGTCTTTCTTCTCAAGTCTGGCCGCATTGAGTCTTCCGATACCGTCTCCGAGCAAGCCGAAACCGCCTCCGAAAATAGAATAACTGACTACGGTATAAGCAAAACGCTCGCTGCCAAAGAAGTAAAAACATATAACGCTGATTATTACCAATACCAGGCCTATTATTAGTAAAGTGTAAGCAGTTCTTCCACCCTTATCCATACCTATTCCTCCTCATAGATAAATACATCTTCTATCTTAAGCCCAAAAAATTTGGAAATTTTAAAAGCAAGTTGTATAGAAGGATTGTACCTGCCGTTCTCAAGTGAACCAATCGTCTGTCTGGACACTTCAAGCGCCATTGCAAGCTCTTCCTGCTTGATTCCTCTCTCTTTTCGCAATTCCTCAACTCTGTTTTTCATGGCATCCCCTTTGCACATGGAAAGTTAACTTTACATGCCTATTATAGTGCAGGTTGGTAAAATGTCAAGTAAACTTTCCATGTTTTTACAAAGTATTTTACTTAAATCGTGCATACAAATGCCCCCTGCGGTGACATTTGTCCCACGGTTGTCACCGTATACAAAAGCGCATAAAAAAACCCGCTCCCATGCAAGCATGGAGCGAGTTCTTTTATACACTTTTGTGCACGCTTCGTAACTTTCGTGCGGGTGACAGGACTTGAACCTGCACGGTCACCCACCAGAACCTAAATCTGGCGCGTCTGCCAATTCCGCCACACCCGCGTAAAGTGCGAGAAAATCGCACTTGGACATTATAACGTGATATTTGTGACTAAGTCAATACCTCGTCTTTTTGTTCTTTTTCCAGATAGTCGCGGATTTCGGAGGAGACGATTCCATGCTCGTTAACAACGCGCTCCAGGCGGGCGTTAAAGAGAGTGCCTTCACCGATATTTCCTATATTAATAAGTTCGGAAAGCATTTCCTTGAGCTTAAGCGCTCCGGCGGATTCCGTGATGGTGCGAAGTTCCTTGGTAAGTCTGATCTTGTCATCGACTGATTCGCATGCGGAAATCTCGCTGATTAAGCTTCCGCTCTTATCAAGATACATGTTTAAAAGTTCGAAATATATCTTCCTGTCGTTCCAGACCTTCTGAAGCCCTTCCTCGGGAACAAAAGAAGGCTCTTCCTCTCTTGCTTTGGCCACTTCTTCGGGATTGAGTTCCGTAAAGATCTGCTTGTTCTTCGGAAGCCATTTCTGCATTACGAAGTTTAAGTGTTTCATAACGATGGGCTTGGGAATGAAGTCGTTAAGACCCGCTTCTATAAAGAGCTTCTCCACTTCCTCGCCGGCATTGGCGGTAAGAGCAATGATGGGTGTCGGATTCTCGCCTTCGATCTCTCGAATCTGCCTTGAAGTCTCGATTCCGTCCATACCGGGCATCATGTGGTCCATGAAGATAATGTCAAACTGCTCGCCCTTCTTAATTAAGTCAACCGCTTCAAAGCCCGAATCCACAGCGGTAACCTTGGCGCTGAAGGTCTCAAACAAGGCCTTGGCGACCTTCAGGTTAACCCTGTTGTCGTCTACAACCAGAATCTTGGCGTCGGGAGTCATGAGTCTGCCGGCATAGTCGCCGCTGACCTTGTCCCTGAATTTCTCACTGTTAAGCACCTCGAGAATTCCGAAAACGTCCACAGGTCTTGTGATAACAACACCTTCCGTCGCCTCGGGAGTGTCTCCCAAATCCGCTATGCGCACGGGGATTGTCGTATGAGAGTATTTCTTAACTGCCGAGGAAACCTCCCATATATGAGTCTCCGAAGAGAATACATAATCAATCTTTGAATCCGCAAGAAGAGTCTTAAGCTCGTTTCTGTTGAATATTCCGTGAGCCTTTATGCCCAGCCTCGAAAGTGCCTGCAACAGGTTCTCTCTGTAGTAAACGTTATCTTCCCATACGCATACTTCAAGCGCGTTGCCGCCCTTAATGTCGGCAATCGGCTCATCGGAGCCTTCTCCCATGCGCTGTCTTACCGTAGCCTTGAATGTGGAACCCTTCCCGAGTTCACTTTCGAAGGTCACACGTCCGCCCATCATGGTGGCAAGCTGGTTGCATATCGCAAGTCCGAGGCCGGAGCCTTCGGTGTAACGATGATTCACCACGTCAGCCTGCTCGAAGCGCTTGAAGAGTCTTTCTTTTTCCGAAGGGGGAATGCCGCAGCCGGTGTCCCTGACTGTAAAGGTTATGTCGATATTATCCTTGGATAAGCGCTCGAAAGTCACGGACAAAGCAATCAGTCCGCTGGAAGTATATTTAACCGAATTGTTGAGAAGGTTAATAAGAATCTGCTTAACGCGCACCTCGTCGCCCACTATCACCTTAGGAAAAGAAGGATCTATGTCCACGGTGAAGGCTACGTTGCTCGCGGCAAGCCTTACAGAAATCATGTTTTCAACGTCAGTAAGAACGTTTTTAATCTTATAGGCAGTCTCCACAAGGCGCATCTTGCCCGCGTCCATCTTGGAGAAATCAAGAATGTCGTTAACTATGTCGAGAAGATTGTCGGAGGAGCTCTTGATGATGCTTAAGTAGCTCTTCTGCTCGTCCGCGGGATTACCCTTTAAAAGAAGCTCAGTCGCGCAGCTTATGGCGTTCATGGGCGTTCTTATCTCGTGGCTCATGTTGGCCAGGAATTCGCTCTTGGCTCTCGCTTCGTTGAGTGCGAAATCACGCTCCGTGAGGGCGTCGGTTGCTTCCTTCTCCTTATTCTTAAGAAGCTCCGTCATTCGCTTCTTCTCGTAAAAGAAACCGTATATGCAAAATATAGCGACCAATGAAATTATTGATATCGCAATGTCCTTAATCAATGCTATGCCCCCGTATGTAATGTGTATTATTACCGCTATAACCCCGTAAAAGCGGAACCTCATGTTTGTGGACTACCAAAGCATGAGCGGAATGCTCCGCATGGTAAGCATTTTAAAGCTAATGCTCACCATCAAGGATGTAAAAAACACATCCCTGATTCCTAATAATTATACCTTAATTACATTAAAAAAAACAGAGATAAAAACTTATCTCTGCTTTCCGTGAGCCACCCGGGACTCGAACCCGGGACAACTTGATTAAAAGTCAAGTGCTCTACCACCTGAGCTAGTAGCCCATCTTATTAAATTACCAACTGGGCTAGGCAGATTCGAACTGCCGAATGCAGGAGTCAAAGTCCTGTGCCTTACCGCTTGGCGATAGCCCAAAGCTTATTACTCCAAAGTCATACCCATTGGAAATCTACGCTTAGAAATCCGGTACTTACTATCGCTTTGTGGAATACCAAAGCGACAGCGGAATGCTCCGCACGAACTGTTTTTTAATGCTAAAACAGTTTGTCATTAATGCAAAAAACGCATTAATGATTCCTAAAGGGTGGATAGAGGGACTCGAACCCTCGATCTCCAGAACCACAATCTGGCGCGTTAACCAACTACGCTATATCCACCATAAAATGTGCCCGAAGGGATTCGAACCCCCGACCCACGGCTTAGAAGGCCGTTGCTCTATCCAGCTGAGCTACGGACACAGATTACGATTCTGAAAACTATATTCACTCAGAACGTCCGTAGACGTACTGAAAGCGGGTGATGGGAATCGAACCCACGTATCCAGCTTGGAAGGCTGGTGTTCTACCATTGAACTACACCCGCGTAAAGGATCGGGGTGACAGGATTCGAACCTGCGACCTCCTGGTCCCAAACCAGGCGCTCTACCAAGCTGAGCCACACCCCGAAATAGGACCGCGTCCTCGTGACGCAAGAAAGATTATATAATAGGGTTTTTCATATGTCAACAAAAACTTTTACAAATATTTTATCGAAAAATGAACCTCACCCAAGCGGTCTGTTTCCATGATTAAAAAGCTGGCCTGATGACCGTTTTGACGGGGCAAAGACAGGCTTCCCGGATTCACCGCCCATACATGATAATCTTCGTCATACTCGATGGCTGGCACGTGGGTGTGACCGTATATCACAATATCTGCCCCAAGTTCTGCCGCTTTGTATATAAGCCTCTCGGTACCGTAATAAACTCCGTCCCTATGACCGTGGGTCAGATATACGGTATAGCCGTCAAATTCAAACAGTTCTTCGGACTTAAGGGAGGAGCCCCAGTCGTTGTTGCCGGTAACCATCTTAAGGGCACAGTTTAACTCTCTTCTGAAGTCCCTTTCGCTTCCCGATATGTCTCCGGCATGAATGACCATGTCCACAGGCGCTTCCCGCTCTATTACTTCATAGAAGTTTTTGTCGTATCCGTGAGTATCACTTACTATCAGGGCCTTCATACTCGGCTATCACTTTCCTCATCATTCTTAAGGCATTGCCTCTGTGGCTGATGGCGTGTTTTTCCTCGGGCTTAAGCTGTGCTGTGGTGCAATGAAGCCTCGGAACGTAAAAAATAGGATCGAAGCCGAAGCCGTTCTCACCGTATTCTTTGTCCGCTATCTCACCGTCCACTACGCCCCTGACCACTTTCTCGGTGCCGTCGGGGAAAACTGCGGCGATACAGCAGACGAACTGAGCGTTTCTGTTGCCGTGGCCTTCTTTGTTGACACGCTCGATAAGGTTGGCGTTTTTAATACGGTATGAGGTGTCCTTGCCCATGTATCTTGCGGAGTAAATTCCGGGCTCGCCGCCGAGAGCTTCAACGCAAAGTCCCGAGTCGTCGGCAAGAACCAGCACGTTTTCCAATCCCTTTTCCCGAGCCGCTTCAAATACGGCGCGGGCCTTAATCATGGCATTCTCCTCGAAGGTAGTGCCGTTTTCTTCTATATCCGTGTCAACGCCCGCCTCTTTCATGGACTTAACGCTTGTAACTACATGCATTCCGTCCAGAATTTCACGTATTTCGGACATTTTATCTTTATTGCCCGTAGCAAAAATAACATTCACTGTTTTAAGTCTCCTTCCGGTCCTATGACCGTATCGAGGGCTTCCACTATGCCCCCCGCTATTTTTTTAATATATTCGGAATCACCCAAAAGTCTGGCCTCATCCGTATTGGATATGTATCCTGCATAAAGGTAAGCCGAAGGAATGTCAAGCACCTTAAGGGCCGCTTCGTCTTCGCCGGCTTCAAAAACTCCGAGAGCCTTGTCGCTT
>JAEEGJ010032178.1_pt1 | contig 10088 bp, 6 predicted proteins | sample 8958761 | NCBI WGS metagenome assembly JAEEGJ01 (sample SAMN16246546, study PRJNA631951) | gut metagenome | biome: gut microbiome; feature: rumen; material: RS-attached | host: Bos | place: Iran: Karaj | collected 2018-10 | reverse complement strand
AGCAGCCAGTTGCGCACCCTCAGGATGTTGACGCCCAAGTTCTCGGCATAGCGGTCACCTAAAAGCAGGGCGTTGAGGGGTTTGATGAGCAGCAGGGCACCGAAGAGTCCAATGAGGGTGACACCGGCAAAGATAGGCATATTCGCCATCGACACGCCGCCGAAGGAGCCCATGCCCCAGACCATATACGACTTCACGCCCTCGTCGGTGGCAAAGAAGTTGAGCAGTGAGATGGCTGAGTTGGAGATGTAGCCGATCATGATGCCGACGATGAGCAGCATGACGTTGTTACGCACCAGCGTGGAGAAAAAGAAGATGAGTGCCATGACAGCCATCGCACCGATGAAGGCGGCGATCAGGATGGCGGCAAAGCCACCGATCTGGAGGGAGCCTACGGAGAGCCCGCCGCCTAACAGGAGCATCACCAAGGCCACACCCAAGCCGGCACCGCTGTTGATACCGAAGATGGAAGGGCCTGCGAGGGGATTGCGGAAGGCGGTCTGAAGCATCAGTCCGCTGACGGCGAGGGCTCCGCCGCAGAGCATCGCCGTGATGGCCTGCGGCAGACGGGACTCGAGGACGATGAACTGCCACGAGGGTTTCAGGGTCTTGTCGCCTGCGAGGATGCTGAACACGTCGGCAATGGGGATGCTGACGGATCCCATCACCAGATTCAGGGCGAAGAGCACGATAATGAGCAACCCCAGACAGATACAATAGACAAAACCCTTCTGCTTCATAGTTTCCTGTAGTATCTCAGTGGGGGGAGGTTGGGAATGTCGGGATGGAGGATGTGGATGTAGTCACCCAACAGCCAGTCGGGACGGAAGGGCGACTCCTCATAGAAGAGGGAGCGTTCCACATCGCAGCCGTAGATCTCACCGCTGCGGAAGGCCTTGAACTGATCGTAGCCGTGATGCTCGCTGAGCAGTTCATCGGGGGTGATATCGTGGTCGCTGCTGTAACGGAAGAGCCATACGTCGGCCTCGCCAGCCTTCTCCAACACGGCCTCGAAGGGAAGAGACACGCTGCCGCTGTGGTCATCGTCGGCCCAAGGATAGTTGCCGCCGGCGTCCTGAATCATCTGACCGATGGTGCTGCGGCCGCCAGGGACATACCAGACGCTGCCGGTCACTTTGTCGAGGAGCACTTTTTTGTTTACAGGTGTAAACAATTTCTTCAAGGCACAATAGCTGCTGTCGACGACGGCGAAGAGACTGTCGGCACGGGCCTCGCAGCCGAAGAGCATGCCATAGAAACGCAGCCACTCGGCACGGGCCAAAGGCGAAGGCTCCATGTATTCGGCACACTCGATGATGGGGATGCCGATTTCCTCCAAGCGGCCATAGCCACCGCTGTTCTCAAAGGGCGAGAGGAACAGGGCGTCAGGACGCTGGTCGATGATCTTCTCCACCACAGGACTCATTCCCTCACCCACGTCGGTGATACGGCCCGCCTTCACCTGTTCGTGAATCCAGGGGATCTTGATGTACTTCAAATCGGCCACGCCGGCGATGCTCTGTTCACAGCCAAATGACATCAGCATGGCACAGTGGACGGTGGTGAACATCACGGAGCGGCGCAACGGGGTGCGGACGATGGTGGATGTCGAGGAAGGAGGAACGAGGAAGGAGGAAGGAGAAATGTCCTGAGGGTCGATGCTGTCAGGTACGAGGAGATAGCTGTGGAGGATCTTGCCTTCCTTCCACGGGTTCTTCACCACCACCTCGGTATAGTCCTTGTGGCGGACGATGCTGAGCTGGGTGGCGTATTTAAAGACGACGGTGTCGCCTGCCTCCTGTGAAGCAGTCGTCTGGCGACCTCCACAGGAGACAAGCAACGCAGTCAGTAATATGAATAAAACGTGTCTCAACGGATATTACTTCTCGTATTCGATATCGATATCATCGATGCAGACATAGGTCGGCGTAGTCAGACCCCAGTCGTTCTTCTTGCTTCCTTCGAAGTTGAAGACGAGACTGGTGATGTTTTGGAACACCTCGATGCCTTCCAGGTCACAATACTGCCACGTCTTCACATAGTCACCGTCCTTGGCGAGGGGAACCTCCATACGGGCACCGCCGATCAGGCTGCCGTTCCTGTGAGGATAGATGATGAGGTTCAGGAAGTCCTCGGCCTCGAACTTACCGGGGCTCATGCCGTCGCCGTTGAGGATGGCATCGACTGTCCAGGCGTCGTTGGTGTACCAGAAGCCCTTCACCGTCACAGGCTTGTCGAAGGTGATCTCCTCGCCGAAGGTGTAAAGCACCATGAAGTTGTTGCCGCTGTGGGCTGTACCAGTGACGTTGTTGAACTGGTCGGTAAACATGGTCTCTGCATTGTAGGTGGTCTCTGTGCGGCTGGAAACACCATAGCCAGTCCAAGTGAACCAGGCGGGAGTCCAACTGACGGGGAAGGTTGCGATGTCCTCTTGGTAAGAGCAGGCATAGGCCGGAGATCCGTAGTTCTCGAACGGCACACCGTTCTCATCGCCGCACCAAATGCCATCGGCATTGAGGGGAGCGTCTTCAAAACCGATGGTGGCATTGACCACTTCAGGCTGAGGCTGTGGTTGGGGATCGGGAACCACCGGGGTGTCTTCAACACCCGTACAAGAACTCATTGCCAGGACTACGCCACATGCGATGGCTGCAAGGCCGAAAAATCTGTTTGTTTTCATAACTGCTTTTGTTTTTAATAAGTTAATAATGTAAATGGTTATTTGGATAAATATTTCTTGCCGTTCTGGATATATAAAGATTTACGATTTACGATTTTATCAGCGGCAATCCTGCGGCCATGAAGGTCATAGGCAGGAGTATTCATCTGTAAACCGTCAACTGTCAACTGTAAACCATCCATTCCCGTTGCTTCGAGCGAAGCCTCGAGATGCAGATCTTCAGCACCCATGAACTCCGTAGAGGTCTCACCCCACCATTCTGGTTGGGGACATTTCTGGTTCAGGCCAGTATAGACTCTGACGAAGTCGATATGATCGAGGCTGACTGGCTGGCGCTGTTCGTCCACGGCCCAGGAGATGTCGATGCCACAGCCTTCCACGTTATAAGAGGTGGCGTCGGCATCGTCGGTGAAGTTGGGCAGGTTGTCGGCATAGCCATAGCGGAAGCCCATCAGCACGTAATAGTACGGACTCCACGACTGGTCTACCTCTGTGGAGAGGTCTACCATGTTGTCTGGCAGACGGGTGCCTCTGAAGGACAGTTCATCGTCAGTCAGCCACATGGGGAAGTATTCCTGTTCATGGTAGTGGTTACGGTCGATGGTGCCGCTATTGCCCTGATTGTCCGTCCAGGGGATGTCGGCCATGGGGTTCCGGCGATAGGTGACCTCATAGTCGTAGATCACCTTGCCGACGCTGTCCACATCGCAGCTGCCACTAATCTCATACCACGTGTCATCAGGCAGGCCGTTGCCGTTGGTGTCCTGCGACACCATCACGATGCCAGCCTCGTTCATGCCGCCGAATACCAGGTTTCTCATTTCCTGATAGGCATTGCCCCAGACGGCAAAGTCGCGCTGGCCGGGGATGTTGGCGACGGGATGGTCGAAGTGGAAGGTGATATAGCCTCCCCATCCGCCCAGGGCCACGAGATGGGCGTCGATGGGACTGAGCCCTGCCAGCCGTTCATTACACTTACGGATCATGTCGGCCTCGGTATCGCCAGCCTCATACTCTGGTGCATCGTTGACGTACTGTCCAGGTGCCGGACGGTATTCATCCACCGCCTGGATATACTTCGAGTGCTCTTGCGCCCCTGCGGGGCATCCCCACGACAACAGCAGAGAGATTAACGACAACCATGACAACTGAGACAACATTCTTTTACTCAACCAAAGGTTGAGGGCGCAGCCAAAAAGTTGTCTTGGTTGTCCAAGTTGTCGTATATTACAATTTTGTCGTTTGCACTTTATCATCATTGCCTTCATATATTTATCATTTATCATTCATCATTTCTCATTTAGCGAAGCGTAAAGAAACGCCGCGTGCCCTGGGATATCGCCCGTCTTGACCTTCCAGTCGAAGGTACCGTCGGCATTGAAATGCAGCAACTCGCCACTCGACACGTAGTTCTTGGCATCCATCAGATAGAAGTCACGATGCAGGGGATTGACGATGATGCCATAGGGCATACGGATCTTCTGGATCTCCGGTGCCGTAGAGAGGGTATTCGTCACCACCTGATGACTGCGCACGTTGATGATGCCGTAGGTAACGGTGTTCGTCATCGTCACCTCACTCCACTGGCTGCCGTAGAAATACAGCGAGTCACCCACGATGCAGAGATCGCTGACAGACTGATTCAGATGACCGCCAACTTTCATATTACCGTCACCATCAGGCTCCAGCCAATAGATGTTGGAAGCCTCATCCATATAGTTACCTCGGGAGGTCACCCAGAGTTGTCCCAGGTGGTCGGCTTTCAGATGGTGCAGGTTCGGAGCCACTTCTATCTTGCCTGTCTCCTCCATCGTCAAGAGGTCTACGACGCTCACCGTGCTCTCATAGCCCTGTCCCGTCATACCCTGATAGCCTCCGCTGTTGGCCACGTAGAGGCGGTTACCCAGAATGGCCATCTCCTCAGGCTGATAGCCCACGCTGACGGAGTCTGTCTTCTGCAACGTCAAGGTATCCACCTTAAACACACTGCCTAAAGGACTTCTACTGTCTCCTGACTCCTGACTCCCGACTCCATATACCGATCCGACATACGACGAAACGTATGCAAAGCCATCCTTGAAGGCGACGTAGCGACAGTTAGGGATGTTGACCTTCCCGATTCTGACGGCATCGGCAGCACGGGCCACCTCCACCTTGTTCGAACAGTTGATGACCAGCCAGAGCCGTGAACCGTAGATCTGACAGTCGTTGCCCACATCACCTAATGACATCACCGTCGAGGGATTGCGCTCAGAGTAGATATTACGATAATAATGTACGGTGGAGTCACGTCCCGAGAGGTCGAGGAAGTCGAGGGTCGCCTTGTTCGAACCCATATTCCCCTCATTAAGCAGATACATGCCGATGATCTCACTCTTCGTCGTCTTACCGCCCGTATTGATATCCTCCATTGGCACTATCATCACGTCGTTCCTGCAGGCAGACAACAAGAGGATTATTAACGACAACATAGACAACTTAGACAACATTCCAGCTACGCCCTCGACCATTGGTCGAGAGTATAAAAGTTGTCTGAGTTGTCCAAGTTGTCGTTTATAAATAATCATTGTCGTTTTATATTTCTACTGTTAATGATATGGCATAGTTCCTGCCCGGCATCGGGTAATTCACGATGACCTCATAGTCCTGATCCAAGAGGTTATTCACCTCTGCCTGGGCGATGAACTTCGTGCGATGCAACATAAACTGATACCGCAGCGACAAGTCGCTGGTGTACCAGGGTTCCATGTGGTTATAGAGGATGTTCTCCTGTTCGTCGTAGCGCTCACCGGCATAGATGAACGAGTAATTCAGATCCCAGCCCTTATACTTCAGTCCGAGGATGGCCGAGCCCGAGTGCCAGGGGATATAGGGTATCTGGTCGTTGTAATAGCTGTCGGCAGGATCCGTCACGTCACGGGCATCCTGATAGGTATATTGGGCACGGGCCGTCGCCACAAGATCCCTGCCGATCTGGAAGTCTGCCTCTGCCTCCACGTCGATACCCTTGATATGCACCGTGCCCAGATTGAGCATCGTCCATCGGAACTGCTGACCTTTGGGATAGGCGACAATCTTATCGTGTACCGTATTATAATATGCGTCGAAGTGCATCTCAGCATGTCGGACGATGCCGTGGGTGAAGTGCTTGTTCAGGGCGAAGCCCACATCATATTGTGTGGCCCGTTCCGGAACCAGATTCGCATTGCCCATATCGGTATAGTAGAGGTCGTTGAACGTCGGCATCCGGAAACTCTGTTTCACGTAGGCCCGCAAAGAGAAGAACGTGCCCCGGAAGGGATAGACGTTCACGAAAAAGGCTGGTGTCAAGGTATTCAAGGAGTTCGAGGAGTTCAAGGAGTTCAGGACATTACCTGTTGAGCTTGAAGTATTGTCTTGGACTCCTTGTCTCCCTGTCTCCTCGTCTCCCCTTCTATTCGTCCTGTCGTTGATAAACGTCGCAAGCAACGACCCCTGCGCCTTCAGGTGCTTGTAGTCGATGGCCGTGGCGAGGCTCACGAGGTTTGAGATGCGGGTGGGGTAGGCGAAGTTCCAGATGTCGGCATCGAGCTTGTTCCACTTGAAGTCGTAACTCAGCGAGGCACTCCAGTTGGGCAACAGTTCCAACACGTTGGCTGTCGAGAAATAGATCTCCTGCTGCTTATAGCGGTTGTCCACGGGCAGCTGTGTCGAGTCACGATTCACGTAGTGGGTGTTATAATAGGCATATTTCGCCAGCCAGCGGGTGGCAAATTTGTTGCCGATGCTCTTGTCGTAGGCCGCCTGGAAGAACGTGTTCAGATCCTGTTGCCGTTCCCCTCGTTTCCACACATTATTCACGATGGCCCCAGGGATGCCTCGGGCGGAGTTATAAAGATATCCCTTCACCTGCCAACTGCCCTGCCACAGACGGCCATAGAGGTTCGCCTCGATGCGCTCAGCGTGGATGTCGCCGTTCTGACGGACAGCCGTCGTGTCCCAGGCCGTCGTTCCGTCCGGATAGCGACGCTCATAGTGGAACTTATACTTTCCGCTGGCCGTCAGGAATCCTGCACTCACGCTGCTACTCACCGTTTCCGACAGCCGTTGCTCCCAAAGCGCCGACAGTCGCAACATATCACTACTCCCATACTGCGCCCTGAACCGCAGATTAGTATTCTCGTACCTCCGCACCCCCGTACCTCCGTACCTCCGAAACTCGGGCTCTCTGGTCCGGATATACACCGACCCGGCATTGCCGAAGTCTGAGGCAGGCTGGAAGATGGCACTCTTCTGACCATTATAGAGCGTGATCTCCTCCACGTTGTCGAGTGAGAACTGCCCAAGGTCTATCTGTCCGTTCTGGGCATTGCCCAGTGCCACACCGTCGTAACTGATGCCGAGGTGATGGGTACCCATCGAACGGATATTCACCGTCTTGATGCCCCCCACGCCACCATAGTCCTTCAGCTGGATGCCAGAGAAATAGCGCAAGGCATCGGCCACGGTGTGGGTGCTCAGCCGCTCCAACAGCTCACCGTTCAGCTTCTGGCTTGGCACCACCTCCCGCATGGCTGGCTTCGACACCACCACAATCTCCCGCACATGCTGTACGGAGTCCAACTTGCCTTGGGCAAAGGTGAAAGGGTGAAAAAGTGAAAAAACGGATATAAGCGACAGAATCCTCTGCCACCAAAGCATTCTACAGACTCCAGTCTCTTGACTCCAGACTCCTCTCAAATACTTTTTCACCTTTTCACCTTTCCACTCTTTCACCTTCTCAATCTAACCCCAGAGATTGATAGACGGCACCGTTGTCATCGGCAGGTCTTCTGACTTACCGTCTGGCAGCAGACGTCTTCCCGATAATCTCAGTGACTTCGTGTCTGCTCCGATAAGGACGGCTTACAGCAGCGGGACTGTCCGGGATTCTCACCCGATTCCCTTTTCATCACCCAAAGGGTGAACCGATTTCGGGCACAAAGGTAATAATAAGTAAGCGAAACACCAAAAAAAATTTAAAAATTCAAGTATCTCAAGTAATTTAGACCACGAATTTCACGAATTTCACGAATTTATTTATGCGCAGCCAATTCGTTTAATTCGTGTAATTCGTTGTCGTTCTATACTCAAATTCTTAGTCCGAACCCCGCTATCAGCCACCGTCCGGGCTGTTCCACGAGTCCATAGTCACGGTACCGCGTGTCGAAGAGATTATTCGACTCTACATACACCTTCCACTTCGGCTGTTGCCATGTCAGACGGGCATCAACGAGGGCGTAAGGCTCATAGTCGCAGACCTTTCCATCGAAGTCTGTATAAGAGCCTACGCGATCCTGCCAGCGGAAGTCCAGACCGAGTGTCAGATGCTTTATAATAGGAATTCTGGCATTGGCCACCAGCTTATGCCGAAGGTACTCAAGGGCATACTGCGACACAATCCCCTCTTCCTGCTCCTTGTCCTGGTTGATGTAGCTGTAGTGACATTGAAGACTGAACTTTGACCATTGACCATTGACCATTGACGATTGACCATTGGGCATTGGGCATTGAAGATTGAACCCGACTTCCACACCGTAGCTGTTGATGGTGGTGTGGTTCACGCTCTGCCAGACGGCTGCATCGCCCTGCGAGGTGTCCATGATCCAGTCGATCATATTGGTGCCGTGATGATGCCAAAGGGTACATTGGACATTGAACGTTGAAGATTGATGATTGATGATTGAGCATTGGAGTCCGAGCTCGACGGCACTCATCTCCTCGGGCTTCAGGTGAGGGTCGGCGCTGTAGCCCTGCACTTTGTAGTACATCTCCGTAAACGACGGCATCCGCAACGAGGTGTTGTAACTGGCGTGGAGCGTCCAGTTAGGATGAGGACGGTAACTCACGTCCACACCAGGATAGACCGTCATATTCATATCGCTCCACGTGTTCTTGGTCGCCACGAATCCTGCCGACACCGTCAGATCCTTTAGCAACAGGTTCTGCTCCACGTAGGCACTGATATTCGTGCGGTTCAGGCCGAGCGTATAGTCGCGGTCTGTGCCACAGATATGTATCGGCTTCTTCAATGGCTCCCCTAAGTTTCCGCTGACCAGATCCTCGTTTCTCACCTCAGCCCCAAAGGCAGTTCTCATCCTCACTCCCGTCTCCTGACTCCTGTCTCCTGTCTCCTGACTCCTGTCTCCTGACTCCTGACTCCAATCAAAAAAGCCGCTAAGGCTAAAGCCATAGACGTTTGTGCGGTTATAGTTGAATGCCATTTTCTCCGGCTGTCCGCGATAACCCTCATAGCGGTCCTGGTTCTGGTTCCAGTAGATGCTGGGGGCTATATGCAGCAGGCCCCATCTGGTCTCGCCTTGTAGGGCGGTATAGAACTTGGTGGTGTGTTCATACTGGTTGTCAGCCTGCCATTTCGGCGAGGCCCAGAAGGTACTCGATCCCCAGCCCTTGTCGGTCATCCCGGCGTGCCAGTGCAACTGTAGGGCTCTGCCCTCGTACTGTCCCTGATAGAACGCCTTCCCTCCGCTGAAGTCCGTATTCAGTCCTCCGTCCTTCGCCCGGCTCCATCCGTCGCTGCGGGAGTAGTTGGCAGAGAGGGTAGTAACAGGAGAGAAGGAGTAAGGAGAGGAGGAGTCAGTAGAATACCTCATTCCCACCTGTCCATATCCGTATGACCCACCTTCCGTATGCAGTGTAATCTCCTTCTCTCCTTCCCTCCTTACTCCTTCTCTCCTTCTCTTTGTCACCACATTAATCGCCCCCACGAGCGACGATGTGCCGTAGATCCTTCCCGCCGGACCCTCAATCACTTCTATCCTTACGATGTCATTAAGGTCCACAGGCAGATCCATCGCATTGTGGCCCGTCTGCGGGTCACAGATGTTGATGCCGTTGAGCAGCAGGATGATCTGTTCCGAGGTACCGCCACGGATGGAGATGTCCGTCTGGGCACCGATGGGTCCCCGTTGCCTCACATCCACGCCGATGGCGTATTTCAGTAAGTCGTTGATACTTTGTACTGGCGCCTGCGCAATCGCCTGACGGTCCAGTACAGTCACCATTCTCGCAGCCTGACTTTTCGTCAGGGGCGCCCTCGATCCGGTCACGCTGACCTCCTCGAGCATCATCTCGCGAGCCGTTGTCGTCGCAGTAGAGTCCGTCACGACGGGATCCGTGCTGACACTCTCGGCTGAGGCGTATGTCAGCGTCGCCACGGAGAGCACGCTGCACACCACCTCCCTGCCCAGACAACTGAACAGCGAGTAACCCTTGTTCCCGAACTGTCGGAACACGAGCACTTGGCGCTTGTTGAATATCGGTTTGTACATAATTGGCTGCAAAATTACACATAATTTTCTATTTATCACATGCGAAGTAAAAAAATGTGCAGAAAATAATGATAAAACGAAAAGAGGGCCGACAGCAT
>JAEEGJ010032177.1_pt1 | contig 10088 bp, 3 predicted proteins | sample 8958761 | NCBI WGS metagenome assembly JAEEGJ01 (sample SAMN16246546, study PRJNA631951) | gut metagenome | biome: gut microbiome; feature: rumen; material: RS-attached | host: Bos | place: Iran: Karaj | collected 2018-10 | reverse complement strand
CCGGCGACCGCCTGCAGGTCATCGGCAGCGACGACCAGCTGGCCCGCCTCGGCACCGCCCTCAACGAGGAGGTGCTTGGCGAGGAGGAGGACATTGAGGCCCGCGAGATGAAGCTGCGCCAGCTCATCATCGGCCCCGCCAGTCCGTTCGTCGGCAAGACGCTCAAGGAGAGCGGCATCCGCAGCCTCTACAGCTGCATGGTCGTCGGTCTTGAAGAAGGAAAGGAGAATCTGTCGTCCGTCAGCCCCACCCGCCCCTTCCAGGAGGGCGACATCCTCTGGGTCGTCGGCGAGCAGGAATCGCTCGACGCCCTGCTGAACGGCTGAGTATTTATTTACTGACCCCAACCCTACCCCTCCCCTACAAGGGAAGGGAATGGCTGCCGCCGACGTTTGTGCCAGGGACTGATCAGGCACTGAAAAACACAGAAGAACACGGCTGGCCATAAAGGGGGCTCCGTGTTCTTCCGTGTTTTTCAGTGCCTAAAAATCAGCGGCGCGCGGTCTTACTTTTACTCCGTCAGATACTGAATCAGCAGCGTCAGGTCGACGATGTCAACCGTGCCGTCGCCGTTCATGTCAGCATCATCGAAGGAGAACGACGAGGGATCGAGGCTGGTGACATAATCGCGCATGGTGGCGATGTCATCTTCGTCGATGTAGAGGTCGCCGTTGGCATCGCCGCGAGCTCCGGCAAAGTCATACGCTCCATTTCCTACCATCTCATATACGCTCCAACTCTTCTCATTGGCAGCATTCACCTGCGAAACCGTTATCAGGTTATCCCCAGCAGACTCGTCGGGGGACATAGCCCACATCTGACCACCCTGACTTCTAAGGCTGTTAATAAGCTTTGTCATATCCCCGCCTCTAATCCTATTGCCGTAACACTCCAACCGCTCCAAATTATACATGCCGGACAGGTAGAGCTCCGACAGATAGTTGTTGTTACAACTCAGACCTTCGAGTGCTGTGAAATACCGAATACCCATAAGACTGCTTATCCCCTGGGAGCTAACGTTCATTTCTGTCACGTCGGCTATCTCGTCCGGTGTAAGGTAACCGTCAGAGCCATAACTCTGTTGCAGTAACCACGAGCGGAAGTTGTAGTCGGGGAAGTTCGTCTCGTTGATGGCGATGGCATCGTAGCCGGGATATGGGTTTTCCCCTGACGTCAACACCTGCCAGCCCTTATCTTCCTTGGCAACCTTTACCTGCGCGACTGATATCTTGTTGCCTTCGGAAGAGTTATTAGCATATACATTTAAACGTCCGTCAGACTTCTTGGGCAGGCTATTGATGAACGAGGTCATATTAGCGTCCTGAATCTTGTTGCCGTAGCACATTATTCTGACTAACTCCGTGTTCTTTGATACGCTGAGCGAGGACAGCAGGTTATTCTGGCATCGCAAGTTTTTCAGTGCTGTATTATTTGATAAGCTGAGCGAAGTCAGTTGGTTGCTGTTGCAATACAGATATTCGAGCGCCTTGCATTGCGATATGTTCAGGGATTGCAGCTTGTTGCCAGAGCAGTTCAGCGTCGTCAGCGATGCTTGCCACGTCAGGTCAAGTGAGGTCAGGTTGTTGCCTGAGCAGTCCAAGTGTGTCAACTCCCAGAAGTACTCGATGCCCTTGAGGTTGGAAATGTTCTTGTTGCTGACGTCCATCGACGTTACTTGTGCCAGCTCCGACTTCGTGAGCCGCCCGTTCTTGTCGGTGTCGCAGTTGTTGCTGACCCACGTGCGGAAATTCGTGTCGGGGAAGGTGTTGGAATTGATAGCCACCTCCATTCTCAGCTCGACATTCGGGTAGTCCTTAAGAATCGTGTTTAAGAACTGATACATGTAGTAATAGCTTGATACGGGCAAAATAAAGTTCCCTGCAAAGATGCCGTATACGTACCCAGCATTGGTGCCGTAAGGGTATATGCCACATTTCCTCGTGTTCTTATTGCATTGAAAGCCGAAAAGTGGGTTAGTGAGAGGGAAGAAAGTGTAAACATTGTCACTTTCACTGAGGCTGCCAATCATAAGAGGTTGAACAAAAGCCATCATCTCTGTGAGTATCTGTAAGTCGAGAGCGCTGAGCGTTGCGCCGTCATAGACGGTGATGGTGTACACGCCGGGATGGGAGTCGGGATGCGACACCCAAGCCTGTTTGTTCGAATCCCAAATTTTGACGTCATAGCCTTTCTCGGTGGCCGTATTCACCTGAGCAGTGGTTATCTGGTTGCCCGTCGACGCCTCATTCTTCGTTACGTACAAATAGCCATCATTATTCGACGCTTTAGGCAAACTGTGGACTAGCGCCGTCATGCCTGAATTTCTTAACTGATTGCCATCGCAATACACGACGGGGGCTGACACGCTGGAGCTTCTGCCCTGCATAGTCAACGAGGTCAGCTGGTTGCCGGAGCAGCAGAGGAATCTCAGTTTCGGGCTGTTGGGCAGGCCCAGCGTACCCAGGTTATTGTTCTGGCAGTTTACCCTTTGCAGATTTCCAAGCCCTAAAACGGTCAGTGAATTCAGTTTGTTGTTGTCACAAAACAGGTCGATCAGACGCGTGTTGCTCCTAAGGTCAAGTGACGTCAGGTTGTTGTTAGAGCAGGCAAGAGTCACCAACTCCGTGAAGTAACTGATGCCTGTCAGACTTCCAATGCTCTTGCCGGAAACGTCAATTTGTGTTGTGGCCGCAATCTCGCTCTGATCGAGCATTCCGTTCCTGTCGGTGTCGATGGTATTGGAAATATAGTTGCGGAAGTTATCGTCAGGGAAGTTGTTCGAGTTGATATTGCAGACGAAATCGCAGCCGAAATAAAAACTATAGGTATCATTCACAACAGAGATTGGTTCCCAACCTTTCTTCCTGGCATTGCCCACCTGACGGCAGGTCATCGAGTTTTGGTCCGTGGTGCCACGAATGACATAAAGAACTCTATTCGTAACGGTGGGCAGGCTGCTGATGAACGCATCCATGTTGCTGCCGCTGATCTTGTTGAGAGAGCAATCGATAAATTCCAGCTTTGTATTCTTCGACAGGTCGAGCGAGGTTAAGCCGGTATTGGCACAGGACAATTCCTCGAGATTGGTGAAGAAACCAATGCCCCTCAAGTCAGAGATGATGTAATTGTTAACATCAATGCTCTTGACTTTATTGATATCTACATCGGAAAGTCTGGCAATTGGATTTCCAGAAACATCCGTTCTACAAATATTTAGAATAACATAGTAGCGGAAATTATCGTCTGGAAAGTTCTTTTCGCTCACTGTCTGCTCGATGTCAAATGAAAAGGCATCGTATTTCCCTAAATCCGAGTCCACTTTTTTCAAAGCTTCCTTGGATTTTTGGCTAAGCCGCACAGTAAGTCCATAGGGTTGAACGTTGGCAGGCACACTAAATGTTTTAGCCTTTGTATCAATGCTGAACAGCGTATTGCCGTTCAGGTTCTTAAAAGTCAGAACATTTGACGATGTATTTTCAAGGACCAATTTCCCCTCCACATTGGCAACGACCTGAAACATAGCCAAATACTGATTAAACAATGACTTAGGCTTATATCCGTCATAGATTTTTACAGGCGGGTAGCCAGTTTCAGCCTGCGCCCCCGAAACCAAGGCGAGGAGTGCGATGATAATTGATAATAATCTTTTCTTCATAATTCTATTGTTTTTAGTTTAACGTTTATCTTCGTTTTGTCAACTGGGTGAGTTAGCGTTGCTCACTGGGCTTGTTAGTCGTGCTAACTCGGCGGGTCAGCAGCCTTTACCCGGCAGTAAACTCGCTCGAACCCGGCAGTAAACTGCCACGTACCCGGCGGATAACTGGTGCGAGGCGGCGCCTCGTTGTCATGAAGCGGCGCCTCGTGATTCTGAAGCGGCGCCTCGTTGCGAAATGGTGCAGACCTCCCGTCTGCGGCCCGAAGTGCCGATGTACAGGGACTTTCGCACTTCGCAGACCTCCCGTCACACCTCCCGTCACACCTCCCCTCTGACCTCCCTTCTTACCTCCTCAGGGGACGTTCGACGGGACCTTGACGGGAGGTTTAGGCGAGTGACCTCCCGTCCTCAAACCCCTATTCACACTGGGGTTTCGGAAGAAAACGGGAGGTTGGGAGGTCTTTTTTGCTTTTTACTCTTTTATCTTATTACTTATTCACCTTATTAATAATAATTGCTGCAAAGATACAAAAAAATGTGAATAACACCCCTCCCGAATCGTTAATAATTATTAATCATGTACAATTATTCTGCTTTCTGCCGCGCGGCGATTGGTAGGGTCGCCGTTGCTAATGTCAAGTGCCGCCTCACTGACGCCAAGCGCCGCCTCACTTTCGTCAGGCGGCGCTTGATATGCATAACACACGTCCGGAATGACTCCGGCATAGCTTTTTAACTTTTTACTTTTTTACCTTCTTACTTTTTTAAGTTTTTCTATCAGTAGCGTCAGGTCGGTGATGTCGGCCGTGCCGTTGTCGTCAAGGTCGGCCGACTTCAGTGAGAACGCACTGGAGTTGCGTCCGAGGATGTAGTCGCTCAGTCGCTCCACGTCCTGCGTGCCAACCTCGCCGTTGCCGTCGGCATCGCCTTCGACAATGACACCGAGGTAGTCAGAGCCGTCTTCCCTCAACACGCGCCACCCCTTCTGGTTGGCAGTATATACCTGAGCCGGCGTCATTGTGTTGAAGTCACGTCCCTCGCCGTAGAAGTAGTACAGTTTACCGTCGGTCGTCACGGGCAGGAGGCTGACAAACGAGCCGTCAATATTGTTGATCCAGCATTTCAGCTCGTTCAGCGACGTGAAGTATTCTATGCCCTGGAGGCTCTTGATTTGACGATTCACCAAAACATCACCGAACGATGTCCAGTGTCGTAACTCCACCTCGTTGAGGTATTCGTCCCCGTCGGAGTCAGCTCCTCTTCTGACCATATAACGGAACGTCTGGTCGTAGAAGTGTCGCTCGTCGATGGCGATGCCCGGGTCGATACCCGCATATTCCGCGCCGTCGCTCGTCAGCACTGTCCAGCCCTTGTCCTTGGCTTTTCTCACCTGCGTGGAAGTCATTCCGTTGCCCTCCGTCGCGCTGTTGGAGAACACCCTGATAACACCGCCGTTATCAGACAAATTCTGAATCAACGTATTCATAGCGTAACCCCATATCTGGTTGTTGTCAATCCACAGTTCCGTAATAGCCGGATTTCTGCTCAACCAGAGGTTTTCAATCTTGTTGTTGCTGCAAACGAGCTTCGTCAGTGCCGTGAAATACTCAATGCCCGAGAGGCTTTCGATGCCCTGCCCCGAGACGTCGAGCTCCGTCGCCGCAAGCTCCTCTTCGGTGAGCTTGCCATCAGCACCCATAGGTTGCGCCAGCAGCCAGTCACGGAAGTTCTTGTCGGGGAAGTACTCCTCGTTGATGGCGACGTAGTAAGGAACACCGGGGTAGTCCACCCATTTGGAGCCGTCCCATATCTTTGGTATCCAATTCTTGGCTATGGCAGCCGCGACCTGTCTGGTATTCATCTCGTTACCGTCGGCAGCTTCATCGCGGCAGATATTTAGATTTTGGTTCGACGAATTTGTGGGTAGGCTACTGATAAAGTAATCCATACCCCTGTTTCTGATTTTGTTACCATAGCAGACAAAGTTACCCAAAGCTTGCTCCGACGACATATAAAGTGCAACCAACTGATTGTTATTGCATACGAAATAATTGAGTTTTGTACAGTTAGAAACGTCAAGTTCAACCAGCTGGTTGTTATGACAGGTAAAATAGCTGAGACTCGTAAGGTCCCATAGGTTAAGGGATTTCAGATTGTTGTTTTGGCATTCCATATATGAAAGAGCCTTGCAACCCGACAAGTTAAGGGACTCCAGCTGGTTGTTGTTGCATTTGAAATGGTTGAGACTTGCAAGTCCAGACAGGTTGAGAGATACCAGATTATTGTTTTGGCATACCAAATACGTCAGTGCCGTGAAATACTCGATGCCTTTAAGGTCTGCTATTCCCTCGCTACTAACAGATATAGATGTCACACTCTGTATCTCCTTCTCAGTGAGATAGCCGTCCTTGTCCAAGTCACAATTATTCTTAACGTAATTGCAGAAAATGTCATCGGGGAAATTCGTCTTGTCGATAGCAAGACCAGGATCCATACCATTATAGGGGGAGCCATCCTTCGACAGCACTTGCCAGCCCTTGGCGTTAGCGGCATACACCTGCACGGTAGTCATCTCGTTGCCCTCAGTGTTCTCGTCGCCGTAAACGTAAAGCTCGCCGCCCGTCGTGGGTAATGACTCTACGAGATTACTCAAATTTTCACCCCACATCTGATTGTTGTAACAATACAACTTGTTAATAGCCTGGCAGGATGAAAGCCCCCACCCACTGGTACCAATCCCGTCAAGCTGGTTACCGCTACAATCCAAAGTTGTCAGTGCCTCACATCCAGAAACATCAAGGTCGGTCAACTGCAGGTTACTGCAATTCAGCGTCGTTACACCATCGTTGTGACCGCAATTCAGAGATGTCAGTGCCTTGTTGTTCGACACGTCAAGGGTGGTCAGCTGGTTATGGCTGCAATACAGAAATGTCAGTACCGTGTTATGAGAGACATCAAGGGCGTTCAGCTTGTTGTACGAGACGTCAAGCGAGGTCAGTGCAGTGTTGTTCGTCACGTCAAGAACGGTCAGCTGGTTTTGCTGACAATTCAACGTAGTTAGTGCTGTGTTGTTCGAAACGCTAAGAGCTGTCAGTTTGTTTATGTCACAATTCAGAATTGTTAGTGCCGTACAGTCCGAAACATCAAGCGAAGTCAGCTGGTTACTACTGCAATCCAACTCAGTCAGTGCCGTGCAGCCCGATACATTAAGCGAAGTCAGCGTATTGTAACCGCAATCCAGCTTTGTCAGTTTCTTGTTCTTCGACACATCAAGGGTGGTCAAGTTGAGCTTGTGGCAATTCAACGATGTCAGTTCAGTAAAGTATTGTACACCCGTGAGGTCGGTCAGATTCTGATAAAAGACCCAGCTAATGTCTATCTTCGTCACCGCCTCAATCTCCTCGATACCAAGGATGCCATCCCTGTTCGTGTCGCATTTGCTGCTGACATAAGAGCGGAATGTCGCGTTAGGGAAGTTCGTTTCATTAATGGTATAGCCGCTGAAGCCCTCGTAGTCCTGCTGGCCGCCGTTGCTGGACCATGCCGTCACCCGCCAGTTCTTGGCCTTGGCGGCGTTCACCTGCGCGGCGGTGATGATGTTTTGGTCGTCGACCGAGTTGTCGAACACCTGGAACTGCCCCAAAGGGCTGTCCGTAGTCCCTTGGTACGTCGGCATGCCCGCTACGAGTTTGCTCATCTCAGCGGCATCAATTTGGTTACCCGAGCAATAGAGATAGCGCAGCTTCGCATTGTTCGTGACGTCGAGCGAGGTCAGCTGGTTATTGGAACAAAACAGCATCTGCAGCTCGGTATTCTTCGAGAGGTCGAGCGAGGTCAGCTGGTTGCTGCCGCAGTCCAGCCTTTCGAGCTTAGTGTTCTGCGAGAGGTCGAGCTTGTCCAGATAGTTGCCAAAGACGTTCAGCTCCTTCAGTTCGGTGAAGAACTCTATGCCCTTGAGGTTGCTGATGGACATATCGGTGGCATTGATCTCCTTCACTTGGGCTATCTCGCTGTTGGTGAGCACCCCGTCCATGACTTCGTACTCGCAGTAATCCCTCACATAGTTGCAGAAGTTCCTGTCGGGGAAGTTCGTCTCGTTGATTTCAACGTCGGCCCACACGCCGCCGACGGCAAAAAGGTTAACGACAAGTGCCGCGAGGCACAAGATGCGGTGAAGACCGAAGCCCTGTTTCGCTACGTCAGTCCCCGAAACAGGGGGTGGTATCAGTAACTGATTGATTTTCATAGGTTTATCTGTATTTAGTTATTCGTCATTGTCTTGTCAAAAGCCAGCGACATAGTTATCAGCCGCAAAGATAAAAAAAATTATCCAGACGGCCAAGGATTTTCCAATTTTTTCAGCAATCAATACCACTGCACGGAGTTGGAGTAGCTGGAGCGCTTGTCGTACTTCAGGGCGTCGGTCAGGGTGGAGGCGTTACAACGGAACGAGAAGTTGTAGCTGGCGTAGGGGGCGAGCACTACGGAGCACGACATGTTGAAACAGTGGAGGTCGCGGCTGAGCGCGGCGGTGGTCATCGAAATCTTCTTGTTCTCGAAGTCGTAACCGCTCGAGAACGAGATGTTCCATCCGTCGGAGAGGCGTATGTTGCCGCTGACGTTCAGGTTCTGGGTGAACTCGTAGGGATAGCGCATGGTGTTGTAGTTGAACTTCTCCTTGTCGCGGCTCTCGCGCATGCTGATACCGTAGCCGAAGCTGAGCGACCAGGGCAGCTTGAACGTCATGTAGCCGTCGTCGTCGGTCTCGGCCTTGCCGGCGTTCTCCTTCTTAGCGGCCCGCTTGCCCTTCTCGAGGTCGAGGTCCATGTTGCTCTCGAGTGCGTTGTCCTCCTCCAGTTCCTCCTCGGTGTCGGTCTTGTCCTTGTCCTTGCCCGGCTTTTCGTCGCGCTCGCCGCGGAGCCACTTAAACAGCTTGCTTACCTTTGTATTATCAATGGTGTAGGAGAAGTTCTTCGAGATCTGGCTGAAGGGGCCTATCTTACCCTTCTCCCAGTAGGTGGTGGTCTCGCTGAGGCGTGGCGTGGCACCCACGGAGTCGGCCTCGTAGACGTAGCTGGCGAAGGTGAGCGAGAGGTTGAGGGTGTGGCTCTTCGAGAACTTGATGCGCAGCGTGGTGCTCACGTCGTCCATCGGCCTCACCTTGGTGGCGAGGTTGTAGCCCGTGCGCAGCGAGAACTCGTCGATGAGGCTTACCTTCTTCACCGAGTCGTCGCGGGTGCGCACCTTCATCTCGAGGTTGTTCTTCAGGTCGATGCCTATGCGGCCCGTGCGGCTCTGGCTGGCCTGCGAGATGTTTGCGACGCTGTAGGGCCAGTACTGCACCATGGTGACGTTGCCGTCGGCATCGGTCTTCTGGTAGTAGTCGTAGAAGCCGTAGCGGTCGACGCTGAAGTTCGGGGCGTACTGGAACGATATGGTGGGCGTCAGTACGTGACGTATGGCCTGCACTTTGTCGCCGAAGAGTTTCCGGTTGGGGACGTACATACCGTAGAGCGTTGTCGATGCCGACATGTTCATGCTCCAGTTGTAGACGTTGTAGAAGCCCGTCACGGTGTCGGTCATTTCCTTCTGCGTCTTCTCGTCCCAGTACTTATGGGCCTTGATGAAGCCCGTCTTGTCGCTGAAGTTGAACGAGGGGTTGATGTTGATGACGTCGAGGAACATGAAGTTGGCGCTGATGGGAATGGTGTGGGTGATGCCGTTCTTCCAGTCGCGGCGGAAGTCGGAGTGCAGCAGTTTGTCCTCCTTGGTGTTGATGGAGTTGCTGAAGTCGGCACGGTAGCTCATCGAGATTTTCTCGTACCAGCGCTCCTTGCCCACCATCTTCTTGCGCTTGAAGGGGTAGAAGCGGGAGAGGTCAATGTTAAGTCGGGGCAGCGTCATGCTGATCGACGAGTCGCGCATGTTCTGGCTCAGTTCCATCGACGACGAGATGGAGAGGCCGAGGCTCGAGAAGCGCGTGTTGTACGACACCGACGACGTACGTATGGTCTGCGTCAGGGCCTGGGGGTTGTACATCGACGTGAGGTTGTTGCGCTCGAAGCTCGTCGAGGCGTAGTTCACCCTGGCCTGCAGCGTCGAGAAGGGGTTGGCCTTCGAGTCCTGGTTGTGGGTCCAGACGAACTTGAAGCTGGTGGTGCGCTCGAAGTCGGGCAGGTTCTTCTCGCCGCGGATGGTGTTCTGGTAGCTCAGCAGGAACGAGCCCCTGTACTTGTAGCGGCGGTTGTAGTTCGACGTGGCCGAGAGTCCCCACGAGCCCTTGGTGTAGATTTCGCCGATGAGCTTGAGGTCCATCTTGTCGGAGATGGCAAAGTAGTAACCGCCGTCGCGCAGGTAGAAGCCGCGCTCCGACTCGTCACCGTAGGTGGGCATGATGAATCCGCTGGAGTAGTTCTTGGTGAAGGGGAAGAAG
>JAEEGJ010032169.1_pt1 | contig 10092 bp, 9 predicted proteins | sample 8958761 | NCBI WGS metagenome assembly JAEEGJ01 (sample SAMN16246546, study PRJNA631951) | gut metagenome | biome: gut microbiome; feature: rumen; material: RS-attached | host: Bos | place: Iran: Karaj | collected 2018-10 | reverse complement strand
ATGGACTGGACAAGATAAAACACAACTCCCACATCTCACACATGGTTGTTCAACGTCGTTGTTGTCTTTATCCAAGATAATGATAGATGTGACGGTTTTAGTGATGATGATATCATCGCTCGGGACAGAATTGCCCATCATCGGGCCACCGATGATAAACACTTTATCTTTTTCTGGATGGATATAACCACCACAGTATTCATCTAATAAATCTTTAATAGAGGTGCCAACTCTCACTCTGAAGTTCATTGGTTTTTTAATACCATCACCAGTAATTGTGATAAATCTTTTAATAACTGGCATGTTGTATTTAATGGCTTTATAGAGGCCCACCATCGTGGACACATTAAAGTTCATGATGCCTCTATTAGATGGAAGTTCACCTGGTTTTAATTCAATACCAGTGGCTTCTTTAATCATCGCTACTTCCCAACCTTGTGGGTAATAATTTTTCACACAGCAAAGTTCAATACGGTTATCACCATAATCTTTTAAGATTTCTTCGTATACTTGTTTTATATCCTTATATTTAGATTTAATACAGATTTTAGCTTTGTTGCATTTGAAAGCTTGCATTGCATATTTGATGGCATCGATGATGCGATATGGATATTCAAGCATTAAGCGATGGTCAGCGGTAATATATGGTTCACATTCAATACCGTTGATTAAAATCATATCGATTGGTTTATCGGTTTGGAATTTGATATATGTTGGGAAAGATGATCCCCCTAAACCCACGAGCGCGCAGTTTTTAACAATTTCAGTCATATCTTCTTTTGTTAAAGCGGCGATTTCTTCTGGTGTTCTTTGATGAACGCTTGGATCTAATGTATCTTTGAAATCATTTTCAATTTTAATGAAATCAGTTAATTTGCCATTTCTATGATAATGTTTCTCCATACCCACGAATGTACCTGAACATGTCGCGTGGATTGGTTGATCAAAGAAAGCAGCATGACGCATACCAATCACTTGGCATGAATTAACATGGTCACCTTCTTTAATATAAAGGTCCGCTTTTGGGCAGCGGGCATTAGCCATCGCAATATATAAATACTTTGGCTCTGTATATCTCATTGCTGGTAAACTACCAACAAGCTTCTTTGTATCCTTAATATGAGTGGTTTTCGCAATCATATAATTATTTTATTACTTTTATAAATAATTACAAATCAAAAAAGGCCAAGGATATTAGCCATGGCCCCTTGAAAAATTAATTGATAATTAAGGTTCGACGTTAATTTGGATATAAACGCCATCGTTATTTTCTGAGAGTTTGATATAAACTGTGGCATTAAAGTCTTGTTTAACCACAAACGCCCTTAAGGTTTCGTTATATTCAACATAATCAGCATAAGCGATATTGGCTTCGATATATTTCAAAGCGAAATCTGTCTCTGCTCCAAAATTATAAAGGTAAATAGTTGTGCCTTCTTCGAAGTTGTAATCCGCAACAATCCATTCGCTATTATTTGATGGGTTGATAACGCCGATAGCATCATCATATGGGTAATAGCGTTCATCAATCTCGTCATACACTAGAACAATAAGTCCGAAACCTTCATCATCTTCAAAGGCTTGCTCGCTACAGGAAACACTGATTACATGCTCACCGGTAATTTCAACACCAAAGCTTAAGTCAGTTGCTGTGTTAACAAACTCCATAAAACGTTTGGAATAATGATAACCAGCAGTTTCTAATTTCACGCAAACGGCGGATAGCATATCGTTTATATTTGCATCATCTGGGAATGTGATATCAATTGCGCTGTTATATTCATAACTTAAAGCACCATCTACTGAAAAGTCTGGAATAGTCTTGCCTTCAGGTAATTCGGCTTCCATTTCCGCTTTCGCGCTTTCCCATGTGTTTGTTTCAAAGTATTGAATAATGTAAAAATCGAAACTGTTTTCATCATTTTCATCAAATCCATAAGCTGGATAATTATCTCTACTTGAAACATAAGCTTCAAGAGTGCTGTTATAGGTATATTCGCAAGCACCAACTAAATAACTATTAATCGCATTCTCCATTGCTGTTTGAGCATTAGCAACTGAAACGGTAATTGCTAAATACTTACAGCTGCTATCAGTGCCACTGTCTATAACTTCAAATGAAGCACCATCAATCTTAAGCTCTGGAATATAGTCAAAGACATCACCAAAGAAGTTATTAATAGCTTCTTCTGGCCATGGCTTTAATTGTGGTTCGCTAGAAGTATAAGCAAGGTAAATCTTCTTAGAACCATCCGCCATTGTCTTGAAGTATAAGCTTACTTCGCCCGCTTTTTTGGCTACTAAGTTGCCATCAGCGTCATAAGCAAAGTCGTCAGCGCTTGTCTCTGGATCAATTGATTCAAAACCGTACCATTCAACACCATTAGTGACTTTAAACTTATCACCACTTACAACATTGAATGTGGCTTTAACTTGAGTGGCATAATAGCCTTTATTAACTTCTTCTGGATCAGTGGCGTTAACAAATTCTATTTCACTATAGTTATAATCCCAAACACCACCTACACCGACAACGGTATAGTTTTGTGCAAAGTAACCTTTAATACTAATCTCAAAGCCTTCAGATAATTGTTGGATATGAGCAACTAGTTGTCTACTTGGACTGACAAAACCACCCTTTAAGGAGAAGTCATAATCATAATAAGCATCTTCTATCCAACTAGCATTTCTGAATGTTGTCTTAATATCATCGAGAGGAATATCTCCACCACCAATGTAGATTGAAATTTCACTGATTAAATTATCATTGACTGTACATTCATTTGCACTACTAACATCGATTTCAGGAATTGTATCGGTAACGGATGGTAAATTACTAGCCATCGCTTGTGCAATATCGTTTGCAGGCCATTGAGTAACAGCAGGTGCTACATATGGTTTAACAATAACATTGATTTGACCCGGCCATTTATTGGCGTTACAAGAAATCTCAATATCGATTTCATTATGTTCAGAAATATAGTGGCCATCCACTAAAGTGTATTTAGCGGCTAGTAAGTCTCTGATATATGCATCTCTAGCAGCTTGTTCTTCGCCGTCATCAACATAAATGGTTACACCTTGACTTACGGCATGGAAGCCAATGTGATTACCAGTATATTCTGGAACAACGTCTTGAGAAGCTTGTGCGATAGCGGCCATTTGAGCGGCTGGCCAAGCTTTGACTCTTGATGTATCGACAAATAAGTTAATGAAGATTTCTAATTTCTTAGGAGAGGCATTTGGATAATAGATGATATCTAAAGCATAAATACCTTCATCAGTTAAGATTTGAGCGGTTGTGCCCCATTGATAATTTTCAGTAACGACATCATCAATAAGCACATAGCCCGCTGCTTTTAAAGAATTGATATAAGCTTGAACTTTTTGAGTGGTCACTCTACCAATGGTAATCTTACCCATTTCATAACCAGCAGGTTGACCCTCTACTTCTTCAAACTTAAATGTAACATTGTCATCACTAAATGCTGGGATATCAAATGGTCTTTTGTTGTATTTAATAAAGAACGCATTGATTTGAGGGGTATTCCAGCCTGTATTCTCCATAACTTGAAGAATCATAATCTTGTTAGTGGAATCATATTTGAATAATAAGATATATGAACCATCAACTGGTCTAGCGATTAAATAACCGTCATCATTTCTCGCGGAATCAATGGTGAAGTTACCACTAGAAAGTAATGTGCTCTTATAAGAATCTTCAATATTTCTTTCTGAATAACCAATTAAGACACCTTCAGAATCAAGGTTATAGTATTCTGCTTCAAAAGCAGGTGGCACAATTGTGGTAGCAAATTGTTGTCCTAACCATTGACCGATAAAAGCGGCTGGATAAGTATATTCATATGGATCACTGGCTTCTAGATAGAAGTGACCAGTCTTAGAAATATTAGCTTGTTCTGAGCCAGCGTTTTGTTCAATACCCATGAACATGACTGATACATAATACTTTTTGCCATTTTCAGTAATGGCTTTTTGATAGGCAAAAGCATTACCATAAGACACTTCGAATTCATAAGAAATGTCTCCACCAGTCCAGCCATCTTCATAGGTAAATTTTTCAGCATAACCCGCTAAGAAATTACCAGACATATTTTGTTGGCTTTCAATCTTAACGCTTGAACCGTCATTATTTGTTCTCACGGTTGTTTCCATATTAACAAATGGAAGCACTAAGCCATGGAGCGCACGACGCATTGTGGCTTTTTCATTATCATCCCAATCTGTCTTCTCGGTTGAACCACCACCTTGAGAGGTGTTACCGCCGCCTTGGGAAGTATTGCCGCCTCCACCTTGTGATGTGTTACCACCACCCTGAGAAGTACTACTATTCGAGTTACCTCCATTAGAGTTTTGGGAATTACCACCATCACTACTTGGATTAATTAGTTGTGATGTTGTAACATCACTTTCAACACCAGCTTTGCTTTCTACGCTTGGTTCATTTGAATCACAACCCACCATCGCGCCTAAAGCTAAAAAAGATGCTGCAATAAGAAAAGTAAGTTTATTCTTTTTCATAATTAAACCTCTCTTTTTTTCTATTTACCTTATTTTAGTACAAAGTAACTAAAAAGTGCAAAAAATATTGATTTGTTCAATAAAAAAGGCCCACTTTCGTGAGCCTAATATGTGGTTTTACTTAACTTAGTCAAAGATAATGACGAAGTCTTTAATGAGCATATTGTAGGATTCTGTTCTCTTGAAGACAACGGTGTTTTCACCGGCAACGATATTGCAGGAACCAACTTTAGCATCACCTAATGGAGAATATGAACCTTGAGCTTCGCCTGGGAGCATATCTTCGTATGTGATGTCCTTACTCCAAGAATAATCAACAGCGGCATCATTAACTTTTAATTCAAAGTTACCGTCTTGGCTATTTTTACCAGAGAAGAAGTTTCTGGCTTGGTTTTCATTGTTACCATCATGCCAATAGTCCATAACACCACGCATATAGATGGTGGCCGCACCAGCGGTTGCATAGTTGAATGTGTAAGTCACACTATTACCGTTAGAGTTGAGTTTTAAGTAATCTGGGAATTGGCTATCAGATTTTAAGCTACCACTAATTGTGGATTTACCTTCGGCTTGTTTAGCAGCAAATTCAATCTTCTTCTTGGAACAAACTGTACATGTGAATTCGTTGAGATCAACTTGGCCTTCACCACCAGCGAGAACAACTGCTTCGCCCCAAACGTGGTCGGCTTTGATGGCTTCAGTCTTAGTAGCGCCACATCTTGTACAAGTGAATGTTTTAACGCCAGGAACAGAACATGTCGCGGCTTGAGTAACAACACCAGCATCCCAAGCATGATCTAATGGATTAATGTCTTTTGTTTGCTTATCACCACAAGCGCAAGTACGTTCTTGTGAACCTTTTTCTGTACATGTTGGTTCTTTGACGGTGACCCATTCACCATATTTATGTTTATGGTTTGAGTCAACAGAGACTGCTTCAGAAACAGGAGCTTCTTCTGAATTATCTTCAGATTTATTATTTTGCGCTGGTTGACAAGCTGTGAGCGCTAAAGCAAAAAAGACAGCTATGCTTGACAAAAATTTTGTTTTCATATAAAAATTCCTTTCTATAAAATTAAATTTTTATTTAACGCATTGTTATTATAACCCTTCTTTTAAGAAAACAAAATAAATCGTTCTATTATAATCAAAAAGAAAAAGCCCCATAAAATGAGGCTTTGTTCATTAACTATTAATTAGTCAACCCAAGCGACTAAGACGATAGGAGCGTTATCTCCACGGCGGTTTTCTAACTTATATTGTTTTGTGTAACCACCATTACGATCTTTCATCTTTGGACCGATTTCATTAAATAATTTATCTAAAGCTGTTAAGCCTGTTTTTTCATCGGCAACGATGTTGCGGACGAATCTCGCGGCTTGACGTTTGGCGTTCATGACATCTTCCTTTTTGGTTAAGGTCACTAAACGGTCAGCTTCTTTGATAACGTCTTTGGCTGTCGCAGCGGTCACTTTGATAGAACCATGAATGATTAAATCTGTGACGACGTTACGGAGCATATTTTCATATTTGCTCTTGGTATAAGCGGCTTTGAATCTAACACCGGTTTTACCGTGAACATTTCTTCTACCTTGTGCTGGCATGTTCTAGGCCTCCTTATTCAAAATCTTTGAATGATAAGCCATAAGCCGCAAGTTTCTCTTTGATTTCTTTGAGAGACTTTTTACCAAGGTTTTTGACTTTCATCATTTCTTCTTCGGTCTTTTCTGTTAACTCTAAGACAGTGGCAACGCCAGCTCTCTTTAAGCAGTTATAAGAACGGACTGATAAGTCGAGTTCTTCAATAATGAAGTTCTCATATTTGTTTTCTTCCACTTGGACAACGTCTTTTTCGATGTTGATATCGCGGGCGATTTCAGCAACGTCTAAGAATTTGTTGAAGTGTTCAATTAAGATTTTAGCCGCCATGGCGAGAGCTTCTTGTGGAAGCATGGAACCATTTGTCCAAACTTCGATTGTTAAGCTATCGAATCTTGAATCGTGACCGACACGTGTGCCATCAACGATATAATTGGCTTTCTTAACTGGGGAATAGTTACTATCTGTACAGATGGTACCTAATTGGAGACTTGGGTGAAGAACTTTGTTTTGTTCACCAGTGACATAGCCACGGCCGTTACGAGCATGTAAGACCATGTGTAAGCTACCACTTTCGGTGACATTAGCGATCACTAAGTCTGGGTTCACGACTTCCACGCCTGTTGGGCAAACGATATCGCTTGCTTTAACAACCGCTGGACCCGTGACATTGATTTCGAGTCTCTTATTGCTAGCATCTTCGCTATCAATACGTAAGACTAAATCTTTTAAATTTAAGATGATGGTTGTGACATCTTCTTCAACGCCTGGAAGAGCGGTGAACTCATGACGAGCACCTTCAACTTCAACAGCGTAAACGGAAGCGCCTGGTAAAGAGGAGAGTAAGACTCTACGGAGAGCGTTACCTAAAGTTAAACCGAAACCTCTTTCTAATGGTTCAATAACGAAGCGACCATAATTTTCATTACCATCATAGTCGGCTTGAGTAATACCAAATCTTTCAAATGGATTTGCAATTTTCATAAATTTGATACCTCCTAATTAATTAGCCTCTTGGTTTCTTTGGTGGGCGGCAACCATTATGTGGGATGGGGGTTGTATCGACGATGCTTAAGACTTGTAAGCCAGCGACTGCGAGGGAACGGATTGCACCTTCACGGCCTGGGCCTGGGCCTTTGACATCGACATCGACTTGACGGATACCTTGTTCATAAGCAGCTTTGCCAGCAGCTTCAGCAGCTTGCATAGCGGCGAATGGTGTGGATTTCTTAGCGCCTTTGAAACCATTGGCACCGGCAGAAGACCACGCTAAGGCATTACCTTGTTCATCACAGATTGTGACGATTGTGTTATTGAAAGTAGCGTGAATGTGGGCAACACCACGGGTAAATGAACGTTTGACTTTCTTTTTACGAATTGTTGTTTTAGCCATAATTCTATACTCCTTTCATTAACCTTGTGGGGCCATCTTCTTATTGGCGATGGTCTTACGTGGACCTTTACGTGTACGCGCATTGGTCTTTGTTCTTTGACCGTTAACTGGTAAGCCTCTTCTATGACGTGTGCCACGATAGCAACCAATTTCGGTTAATCTCTTGATATTTAAAGCGACTTCTCTACGAAGATCACCTTCGGTTTTGTAATTACTGATTTCGTTACGAACAGCACCGAGTTGTTCGTCAGTTAAATCTTTGACTCTAATTGTGCTATCAACTTTAGCACCATCGCAAATTAATTTTGCGGTATGACGACCGATACCATAAATATAGGTAAGAGCGATACCTACTGGTTTGTCGTTAGGAATATCAACACCAACAATACGTGCCATATTCTAAATTCCTCCTAAATTAACCTTGTCTCTGCTTATGTTTTGGATCAGAGCAAATGACCATGACTTTGCCATGTCTTTTGATGACTCTACATTTTGAGCAGATAGGTTTGACGGAAGGTCTGACTTTCATAGTTTTTTCCTCCTAAAATTAGATTCTCTATTTGAATCTATAAGTGATACGGCCCCGTGTTAAATCATAAGGCGAGATTTCAACCGTAACTCTATCTCCTGGGAGAATGCGTATGTAGTTCATACGGATTTTTCCAGAAACGGTGGCCAGAATTACGACGCCGTTTTCGAGTTCTACCTTAAATGTTGCATTTGGTAAGCACTCTTTTACGACCGCCTGGACTTCGATGACATCTGATTTAGACATTAATTGTTCTTCTCTCCTTCAGTTAAAGTAATAATTTCGTTACCATCTTCGGTTATCACAATGGTGTTTTCATAGTGGCAAGTTAATTTGCCATCTTTAGATTTGACCGTCCAACCATCACCGAGGATTCGTGTATCTTTTCTTCCTTCTAAGATCATAGGTTCAATAGCTAACGCCATACCTGGTCTAAGAAGAGGTCCAGTTCCACGAATGCCGAAGTTAGGGACGCTTGGATCTTCATGCATGCCTTTACCAATACCATGACCGGTGAAGTCACGCGCTACGTTATAACCGAATGATTCAACGTATTCCTGAATCGTGCTACTGATATCACCAACTCTATTCCCTGGTTTTGCCTGTTTAATGCCCTCGTAGAAGGCGTTTTGGCAAACCTCTAGTATTTTCCTTACACTCTCGCGTACGGTTCCTACAAGGAACGTTCTGGTGGCATCTGCGCAATAGCCCTTAAGACATGCCACGACATCAAGGGAAACGATATCGCCTTCTTTTAAGATAATCTTTTTAGAAGGTATTCCGTGGATGAGTGTATCATTGACGGATACACATGTGCCCGCTGGATAGTCATAGTAGCCTTTGCAAGGACAACTACCACCACCTTCGTAAATCACTTTTTCCGCGATTTCATTAATCTCATAAGTAGAAATACCTGGTTTGATTAATGGCTCCACAGTTTCAAAGACTTTGGCCACTAAACGACCAGCGTCTTTCATTAATTCGATTTCCCTTGGTGACTTGACAATAATCATAAGTTAACTTTTAAGAAATTTTGCAATTTCATCGAATAATACTGCACTACCTTTTAAGCTATCAAAGTTAGTGAGTAGCCCTCTTTCTTGATAGAAGTCAAGGAGAGGCTTAGTTTGATTGACATAGTGAGTTAATCTGACTTTAAGGGCATCCTCATTATCATCATTTCTTTGATAAAGAGGACCACCGCATATGTCACACACACCTTCTACCTTCGGTTTAGCAGAATCGATGTGGTAAGGCGCACCGCAGTTTTTACAAACGCGTCTACCTGAGATACGTCTCACTAGTTCTTTTTCATCACAATCGAGATTGATGACAGTCTCAATTGGACGATTTATTTCCTTAGTTAGTTTTTCTAACGCTTCCGCTTGAGGAAGAGTTCTTGGAAAACCATCTAGAAGAAATCCGGTTTCACAATCTGGCTTAGAAAGTCTTTCTTTCACAATGCCGATTGTTACTTCATCAGGAACAAGATTCCCATGCTTGATGTAACTATCGGCTAATTTACCGAGTTCACTACCGGCTTTGATGGCTTCTCTGAACATATCACCTGTGGAGATATGAACATAGCCTAAAGCGATTAGTTGTTTAGCTAGCGTGCCCTTGCCTGCACCAGGAGGGCCCATGAGAATGATGTTTCTTTTCATTAGCCTTGACCTCCACCAGCAACGACTTCTTCGAAGGATTTACCAGCGAGTAAGCCATCGATTTGAGAATTGAGTTCTAGAGCAACACCAACGACGATGATGAGGCCGGTGCCACCTAAGGCTAAGGAACGATTGTCACCGAACACGCCAGTCATTGTTAAGACAGGTGGTAAGGCAGCAATGAAGGCTAACGCGATGGCACCAATAACGGTGACACGGTTTAAGACCTTTCTCACATAACGTTCTGTTTCATTACCTGGACGGATACCTGGAATATAGGAACCGTTCTTTTGGAAGTTCTCAGCGAGTTGTTGCGGATTGATTTGCAAGTTCGCATAGAAGAATGAGAACGCTAAGATGAGGAT
>JAEEGJ010032167.1_pt1 | contig 10093 bp, 8 predicted proteins | sample 8958761 | NCBI WGS metagenome assembly JAEEGJ01 (sample SAMN16246546, study PRJNA631951) | gut metagenome | biome: gut microbiome; feature: rumen; material: RS-attached | host: Bos | place: Iran: Karaj | collected 2018-10 | reverse complement strand
TTTCCATCGGGAAGTACTCCGGTGCCGACAACCCCGTAGCACACGGCCTTAAACCTCTACTGACCTTCGATGTCTGGGAACACGCTTATTATCTGGACTACCAGAACCGCCGTGCCGACCATCTGGCCGCACTGTGGCAGATTGTGGACTGGAAGGTGGTAGAGAGTAGATTTGAGGATAAGTAGTTATCGGATGGTTAAGGCACAAGTAGTACTATTGTCATTCATTCTGGCTTTGGTTCCAGGCTGTGGTGCGGGTAATTCCGTGAAGAATACCGGTGATGTTCAGTCGGGAAAGAAACCTGGAACCCAAGTGGCTAAACAGACGAAAGCAACTGCCCCCGGCAGCTCTACCAGAAGCATTTCCCTCGATGAACTTCTTGGGGATTTAGATTCCAAATCAGTTCCCAATAAAGCGAGCAATTCCGGCCCATGGAAGTACTACACCGGTCCTGACGGGACAAAACGTCAGGACATATCCGGTGTAGAATGGGTTGTGCTCGAAGGTGGGAAAGGGAAGACCCTGACTCAGGATATGGTGAGCCAAAAGCTGAGGCGATATGTCATAAAAGGCAGTTTCGATCTCGGCGGAAAAACCATCCGGATGCCTTATGGCAGCGTTCTCGACCTGGAGAGTGGATCATTGAGCAACGGCGCACTGGTCTTTGACGATACCCGTGTCACCCCGGTCTATGCCATCTCCAAGCAGACGAAACTGAACAGAGTCAAGGTCTCGGGTACTTACTATGAAACCCTTGTGGACCTATGGGGAGCGACTGAAGAACCTCTGTTCCCTTGGGATACGACAGCTCCGAAGAGGGTCTATACGGTTGACCTCAAGAAGTTCGGCATTACTCCCGGGTACCAGAAGAAAGGCTCCAACGGCCATTATTCCGATAAGCAGTACGACCTGATGTACAACAACGGCGTGGGCTTCACCAACGCCATCCAATGGGCGTACAAGAACGGATATGATGGTATTCGCTTCCCGAAGAACGACTACTGCTTTACACCGAGGACGACTGATAATAAGAATCCGGAAGAGGGACCTGTCATCTTGATCCAGGATATTGATAGATTCGATATCGATCTTGGAGGTTCATCATCGTATCTTGTCTTGGACAGTAAACGAAAGTCCAAGTATTACAGCTTGAATGGTGATAAGCCATATGTTCAGGGAGGATCGTTGTTTTTTCTTGCTGCCTGCATCAACTTGCAGATTCATAATGGATACTTGGTAGGAGACCGTAAACTGAGGGATTATGATGATGAGAGAGAAAAGGCTGTGGAAAGCTCATGTGGAATCAATATATCCGGGCATTGTCATAACATCAGAATACATCACCTCGATATTCAATCATTTATGGCTGATGGTATTATATGTTGGCAGTCAGGTGGTTTTTGGAAGAGCTATGATGGGAGATATCAAGGTATAGGGCGGGTATCTCCTGGCAAATCATTACCTGTCGCGGGAGATAAAGATCATACCACCATTACAGACTATTTTCGAATCAAGCTCTACGCGTATCCTGAATATCAAGGGATGAAGGTCGTTCAGAGAATCGCTGCTAAAGGGGCATGTTCCGTAAATAACAATCAGGGTTATACAAGGCTCATCAACCCTTATCATAACATTGAAATCCTGACTTATAACGCCGCCAAGTCGACTAATGCCCCACTCCGTACTATCAGGTCATCATACCTTGAAACGATAGTCCTGAGCAGAGAAGAAACTGGTTTAAGGATCAAGTCATCATATGATGAGGGTGCGGGAAAGGATGGACTTCAGCTTAGTCTGACTGTTTCCGAGTTGATCAGCAGCGATGTCGTTATAGAGAAGTGTCGTTTTGCAGACAATCACCGAGGAGGAATATCAGGTGGGTCAAATGCGGTTACGATCCGTGACTGTGTTTTTCAAAAGCATAAGAATTTGAAAAACTATTCAGGAAAGACAATACCCCTGTATCTGATTGGAGGAACAAATTATCATATCGACTTTGAAGATAGCTTTGCCAAGGACCTTGTGATTTATGGATGCTCGTTCTCACGCGATTCTGAGACGATAGGCAAGATTCTGTTGGGGGTCTATACCGTCGACTTTCACGACAATGTTTCAGATGCTCCGGTGTGCCTGTACAACAACGTGTTCTGTAACATCCATGATAACAGTTTCTCGTCGTCTCCTTTATCGCTCAGCTCCTGGCGTCTTTCCGATTATGATGAAGGGCTTCAGAAGCATGGCTTCAAGTATTTGACTCGTATCGTGTTTGTCCGTGACAACAAGGCCGGATCGAATCAATCATTGGGGAGACATACTCGGACGGTTGTTTATCAGTCGGATAACAGAGTCGCCAGATGAACGAGAAAAAGTCAATCCTGTTTGTCAATGGGCATCTGAATGTCGGCGGAGCAGAAAAGGCTCTGATTGACCTGCTACGTTGGATTGACTACGATTCATTCGATGTTGATCTCCTGCTGCTTGAGGGAGGGGGAGACTATCGTCAGTTGGTTCCTGGACAAGTCAGACTTATCCAGAAAGATCTCAGACAATTGGAAGGCCCTTTCGGGTCTTTCCTTCTGAAGGCTTTTCGAGAGGGGAATATCAGCGATGTCATATACAGATCGATACAGACTGTTGCAAGGATATCCGGTCCTGCTCTCCTTAAGTTGTTGAGAACTCTGTTACCAGTGAAGAGTCATTATGATGTCGCGATTGCTTTCCGGCCTGGTCATTACGCAGAGATTGCCTCTTATGTTGTCAAGGCAGATAAAAAGATCTGCTGGTGGCATCATGGAGAGGTAACGCAATCAGGTAAAGACAGGCAGTACCTTATGAAGCTTCTGGGCTCATGCGACCGAGTCGTTACGGTTTCCAGTGGCTGTAAGGTTTTATTGCATGATGCTTTCAATATTCCGAAAAGCCGCCTAGAGGTAGTACCGAATATCATTGATGTAGCCTGGATCAATCAGATGGCTGGTTGTGACGATCCTTTCGGTTTAGACAATAGGTTCAGAATAGTTACGTTGAGCAGACTCTCCGCCGAGAAACACGTGGAAGATGTTATTGATGCTGCTTCTTTGCTGGTTGGGAAGATAGATTTTGTGTGGTATATTGTTGGAGATGGACCGGAAATGTCATCTCTTTCCGACAAGATTGTCGGCCGTCACCTTGATGATAGAATTGTTTTTACAGGTAACTTGACTAATCCATATCCGTTCCTTAAATACGCGGATTTGTATGTCCATCCTTCTCACGTAGAATCCTTGTGCATTTCTGTTCTGGAGGCGATGGCTTTGAAGAAACCTTGCCTTGTGGTACGCTCTATTGGGCCGGCATCATATATCATGGATGGGCAAAATGGTTTCCTTATTGGTAAAGGGGCAGAATCAATCGCAGATGGGGTTATTTCAGTCAGCTCAATGGATAGAGAAAGGATTAATTCGATACGTGAGCAGGGATATCAGTCTGTTTTGGATGAGTTCTCTCCGGAGTATGTTATGTTGAAGTTCCATAGATTGTTGAATGGGCAGTAGTTCGGAGAACCACAGTCAGCTGAGGGCTGGAGTCATACTCAATTATCTCAATATCGGTCTTGGGGCATTGATTCCGGTATTATATACTCCGATAATGCTCTCGCTGCTGGGTCAGAGCGAGTATGGATTGTATAAACTGTCTTCTTCACTGGCAGGATACATTTCACTCGTTTCTTTGGGTATGGGAACAGCTGTTACGCGTTACCTTATTAAAGCGAGGGAAGAAGAAGGTACGGAGGGTGAAGAACGGGTACTTGGCCTGTTCGTGATGTTTTTCCGTATTGTTGCAATGGCGTCGCTTATTATTGGGGCGGTCCTCCTACTGTGTGTCAACCTTTGGTACGGGTCTTCCTTGTCTGTGGATGAGGTGTTCAGGATGAGGATTCTGATCGGCATCATGGCTTTGAATACAGCTCTTACATTGCTGATATCTCCCTATGTTTCCGTGGTAACTGCGAATGAACGCTTCGTGTTCATACAGTGGATGAATATAGCATCTACCTGTCTTATTCCTCTGGTAAATCTGCTGGTCCTCTATCTGGGATATGCCTCAATCGGGATGGCCATATCCTCCCTTGTCATCCAGTTAGTCATCAGGGTGCTTTATTTGAATTATTCTAAATCCTACCTTAATATCAGACCTCGCTTCACTAAGCCAAAGAAAGGTTTTGTGAAAGAGATAATGATATTCGCGCTATGGATTTTCATAGGGGAGATAGTTGATAAACTGTATGGGGCGACAGATATGGCGCTGATAGGTGCTGTGCCGGCTCTGTCGACGGAAGGTGTTGCGGTTTACAATATCGGGACTGTTTTCAGCGGAATTGTCCTGACTGTGGCTGTGGGTATCTCCGGATTGATGGCACCCCGTACAAACAAAATGGTCTTTTCCGGAGCCTCTGCCGATGAGTTGACGGATTTCGGAATAAGGATAGGTCGGATACAAGCTTTGGTTATAGGCCTCATCGTATCAGGGTTCATTGCTTTTGGCAAACCATTTATACATTTCTACGCAGGAGACTCCTTTTTTGAATCGTATTGGGTTGCACTTTTGGTGATGATTCCGTACTTGATACCTATTGTACAGAGCGTTTTTCTTAACGTCGTAGTCGCGGAGAACCGACATCGTTTCCGTTCGTTAGTCTATTTGGGGATTGCTCTATTAAATGTCATAGGGACTTGGATCTTTATTCATCGTATTGGAGTTATAGGCGCTGCAATGGTGTCGGGCATTGCGCTAATTATCGGTCCGGGACTAATTATGAATAGGTTTTATTCAAAGATAATTGGGCTCCAAGTTGCTCGTTTCTGGAGAAACTTGTCTCCTATATATTTAGTATCATTCTTATTATCGGTTGGCGCTTTGCTGATAGGGAAGTATCTTGTTGATTATTATCAACTTCCAGTATTGCTGATGGGAATAGTTGTCTATTCAGTTATCTATCTGATAATATGTTGGATGATTCTCATGAATGATTATGAAAAGGCGATTGTAAAGGACTTGATTCATTTGCGTTGATTATTAGTGATGATACGGATTGTGGATTCAATAGAAGCTCGATATTTGCATATAAAAGCAGAGCATTTTAATCTTTTCCCTGAAGGAAAGAGGTTGAGGCGGCTTCATGGTATTCATAATGGCGAGCGTTGTTTTATAATAGGTAATGGACCTAGTTTAAAACCAAATGATTTGAGTATTTTGGATGCGAATAGAGAGATTACTTTTGCATTCAATCGAATATATCATATTTTCCCCGAAACCTCGTGGAGGCCAACGTATTACGTTTCTCAGGATGATAAGATGTTGCTAGGTTGCCAAAGCGAAGTTTGCAAGATCCCAGCACTAATCAAGTTCATCCCTGCCGAGTTTCAATGGTATTATGGAATCGATGTCGAAGATGCATTAATCTTTCATCTTAAGAATCGTCCAGATCCTGATCGTCCTATATTTAGTGATAGAATTGATAAGTGTATAATAAATTCAAATACTGTGGTAATTACTGCAATTCAGATTGCAATGTATATGGGTATTAAAGACATTTATCTAATAGGTGTGGATCACCATTTTCATACGAGCATAAACTCAAGAGGGGAGATTATTGTCGATTCTACTGCTAAAGATTATTTCTCTGAGGAATACAATAAGGACAAGCACAATCTTTATATACCAAATGTTGAAAAGAGTACTTTGGATTTTTATGCGATTAAATCATTCGCACAGAAGCGAGGCGTAAGAATTATAAATTCAACGAGAGGAGGGGAACTGGATGTTTTTACTAGGTTATCGTTTGATTTGTTGTTTTAATGACCCAATATTGCTGTTTAGAGTTATTTTGCTGTGGAATGAGTGCTAAGAAGATTTCGCTCTGGAATGCAAATAGGAGTTACATGCTGATTCAAATAAAGATCACGGTTATTCCGCCCTCTGGAAGAGAACCTGTCAGATAGGCCCCGAGATAGGATGAAGATAGTGAGTAAGCCCATGGTGCTTCTTCTGGCGTTTTGAAGCCAAATTCAAACCACCCGTATCTCTAATCGGAAGAGTATCTGAGTCTTGTAAGTTATTGTAGTTTATAGAGTTGAATTATGAGAATTATTGGAATGATCCCAGCGCGTGGTGGATCCACACGTTTTAGCAACAAGCCTTTAGCGCTGATTTGTGGAAAACCAATGGTCTATTGGGTTTGGAAACATAGTATGGAAGTAGAGTGTTTTGAGGAGGTCTATGTGGCGACTGATAGCGAAGAAATCAGGACTGCTGCTGAAGGATTTGGAGCGAAGGTGTTGATGACTTCATCTGACTGTGAAACGGCGACTGAACGGCTGTGGGAAGTCTCTCATTTGGTTGATGCTGACTTGTATGTTATGATTAATGGTGATGAACCATTAGTGATGGCTCGTGACATAGTGAAGTGTATTCCGGAGAGAATCCCTGCTAATGGGTTCTATGTTTCTAATTTGATGACTGATTTTTCCAATCCAGTAGAGGTCGTTGATCCCACGAATCTAAAAATTGTTACAAATTCTGAAGGGATTTGTCTATTTATCTCAAGGGCTCCTATTCCATTCCCAAAGGGAGATATGAACTATGTATTCCAAAAGTTCGTGGGAGTCGGCGCTTTTTCTCCTAGGGCATTGGAGTATTATCATTCCACTCCACGGGGTCCAATAGAGAAGATTGAGGAGAATGATTCTTTCCGCTTTATTGAGAATAGAAAAGACTGTTATTACATTAATGCCCATTGTAAGACGCTCTCTGTCGATACACCAAAGGATCGTGTAGCAGTTGAGCAGTATATGATTGATAATGGATTAGTTGAGTAAGTATGTTCAGTCTTATTGCAGGACCTTGCGTCATTGAATCTGAAGAGCAAGTCTTCACGATAGCATCTAAGATGGCTGATATTACAAGACGTCTGGGTGTCCCTTACCATTTTAAGGCTTCTTTTGATAAAGCAAACAGGACCTCTATTGATTCATTCCGAGGGCCTGGTGTTGAGGAAGGCTTAAAGATTCTTACATCTGTAAAACAAAGAATTGGCATCGGTATCTGTACAGATATTCATGAGCCTTGGCAGGCATCTTTAGCTGCAGAGGTTTGTGATATCATACAAATTCCCGCATTTCTGTGTAGACAAACTGATTTGTTAGTTGCCGCTGCTAGAACGGGGAAAATCGTCAATATCAAGAAGGCTCAGTTTATGGCTCCCTGGGACATGAAAAATTGTGTTGAAAAAGTAAGGGCGAGTGGTAACAACAAAATAATGCTTTGCGAAAGAGGAACTTCATTCGGATATAATAGACTCGTTGTTGATATGACGAGTATTCCGATTATGAAATCTTTCGGTGTGCCCGTATTATTCGATGCTACACATAGTGTACAATTACCAGGAGGAAATGGTAGAACTACAGGAGGGAACAGACAGTACGTAGAAGTCTTGGCAAAGGCGGCTATTGCTGCAGGGGTTGATGGCCTTTTCATGGAGACTCATCCTGATCCAGACAGAGCACTCTCAGACGGGCCGAACATGGTTCCTTTGGATGAGATGGAGAGATTGTTGGCTAAACTAATTATGGTTTATAACGCTGTTAATTGACGAGATGGAAGAAATTGATGTTTTAAAAGAAGCGCGTCGAGTATTTAATCAAGAGATTGCAGCTCTTGAAGCGACAAGAGATTCTCTCGGTGAAGACTTCAATGCTGTTTTTTCCCTGATACTCACTTGCAAAGGCAAGGTAGTTATAACGGGAATGGGTAAACCCGGTCATATAGGAGCTAAAATTGCATCGACCCTTGCTAGTCTTGGGACCCCTTCCTTTTTTATGCATCCTGCAGAGGCTCAACATGGTGATCTTGGTATGCTGACTCGAGATGATATATTGTTAATGTTGAGCTATAGTGGGGAGAGTGAGGAGATAACTAGGCTTCTGCCACCTCTTATCGAGATAGGATGTGTAACTGTGGCAATAACTGGGAATCCGAAGTCAACACTTGTCAAGCAGTGTAATTATCATTTTATTTTCCCTCATTTTGAGGAGGCTTGTTATATGCATCTGGCCCCAACGTCAAGCACTACATCCTTGCTTGTGTTAGGAGATGCTTTGGCAGTCACTGCATCCATAGTTAAGAATTATACCAAGGAGGATTATGGGCTTCACCATCCTGCTGGTTCGCTTGGGAAGAAACTACTTGTTAAAGTATCTCATTTAATGCATAGTGGCGCTGATAATGCAGTTGTTGCTATTGGATCAAGTCTAAGGGAAGCGATAGTTGAGATGAGTTGTAAGGGACTTAGTATGGTGACAGTCGTTGATGAGATGATGGTTCTGAAGGGGATTATTACTGACGGTGACCTTCGTAGAATGCTGGAGAATGGAGTCAATGTCTATGGCATACGTGTGGATGAGGTAATGACCAAATCCCCAAAATGGATTTATGCTGACGAGATGGCAGTTAATGCACTACAGATGATGAATGATTTCAGGATCACATGTTTGCCAGTGATTGATAGAAACGATGTGGTGGTAGGTAGTATTTTGATGCAGGATATTATTAAAGCAGGGATTGTAAGATAAGAAGTCGGGTCATAGCCCCTCTGTAGTTATTGCTAAACTGTCGTTTACAGGTAGCTTTTACAATTATATAATAATCCCTTCTCAAAGATGCTGGAATACAAGGATTAATCACATCGCCAGTATGCGTATTTGTTATATACATATTGCTGTAGTTGTACAGTGTTGTATGTCTTCTTAAGAGTACCCCATTTTTTTCTTTGGTGATGTATTTTGTTCGTGCCTATAGTGCATATCTTATGGTTACTGAAAGAGTTTTTAAGGTCTCATTTTGAAAAGAATAGGCGGAGGATTTGAAGTAACCATAAATGGCAACGTATTAAATAGTCAGTTATGGTCTGGACAAAGGAGAAAGTAATGTGAATCTGGGTAATATGATAATCTCTATTGTGGTGCCTGTATACAATACAGAGAAATACTTAAGCCGTTGTATCGACTCATGTCTTAATCAGCGATGTGCAGACATTGAATTAGTGTTGGTAGATGATGGCTCAACAGATGAGTCATACGAGATCTGCAAGAATTACTATAATAGTGATAATAGGGTAAGGCTCATATCACAACAGAATGGAGGCGCATCTGCTGCTCGGAATGTTGGAATTGAAGTTTCACATGGGGATTATCTAATGTTTGTCGACAGTGATGATTGGATAGAACCTGATATGATTGATAGAATGATTTATGTCATTCGTGATAATCCTAAAATTCAAATAGTTCAGACTCGTGTCCCAGCTGATATGAAAAACCAGGTGGGGAATCAGATTTTTGGTGGCAACGAGGCTGTTAGGTGCCTATTGGAGGGCAGTTGGTGGGGGCCAATTTGCAAATTAATCAGTAAAGAATTGATAGGAGATATAAGATTCCCAGAAAAGACAATATCGGAGGATTATCTATTCAATTATCGGCTGTTTAATAAAGCCAATTATGTCCAGTATCTTGATATTTGTTTTTATCACCGAACTGATCGTCCCGATAGTCTATCCAAGATACAGTTAAGTAAACGTAAGTTTGATGAGTTCTATAATGTGAAGGAAGTAAGTGACTGGGTGAGAGTTGATTATCCTCAGTATAAGTTACTTGCGGATTCACATCTCGCTGGCACTTGTCTTAAGTTATTGTTCTTAATTTACGAGAATAATGCTGATTCTCAGTATGAGACGGAGAGGGAAATGATTATGGACTGTATCCGGTCGAACTATCATTCTTTTATCAGGAATGATTTTATTAATAAGAATCAGAGGCTTCTCCTGGCTACTTGTTTTTCGAAGTACTCCGCTCGTATTTCAGAAAGATTATATCATTTCTTTAAGCAACTCAATTGAAGCATAGACTCTTTATCGCCATCCATTACCTCGAACTCGGCGGGGCTGAAATCAGCCTCATCGGCTTGCTGCAATCACTGGATTACAGCAAGTATGATGTTGACTTGTTCGTGTACAGCCACAAGGGAGATTTGATGGAATTCATCCCTAAGGAGGTTAATCTTA
>JAEEGJ010032166.1_pt1 | contig 10093 bp, 10 predicted proteins | sample 8958761 | NCBI WGS metagenome assembly JAEEGJ01 (sample SAMN16246546, study PRJNA631951) | gut metagenome | biome: gut microbiome; feature: rumen; material: RS-attached | host: Bos | place: Iran: Karaj | collected 2018-10 | reverse complement strand
CCATGCGAAAAGTAGTAACCCTTTCGGATCTTAAGAATGCCCTCGGCTTAAAAGGCTTCTTCGGCACTTGTATCGCAGGAGCGGCTTATGGATACCTCCGTCTTGGAAAAATCAACCGTTTGTTCGACGGAGCTGCTGATTATCAAGGTCGTGAGTTTGCCGACCATCTGCTCCAAAACATGAACATCACTATTGATGTCAGTCCCGAGCAGCTGGAGAACATTCCCAAAGAGGGCGGTTTTGTCGTGGTGAGCAACCATCCTTTTGGCGGCATCGAAGGCGTGATGCTGTTGAGCGTCATCGCCAAGGTGCGTCCCGATTTCAAGGTCATGGCCAACTTTATTCTTTCGCATATCCCCAACCTCAAGGTGTGTTTCTTCGCCGTCAACCCGTTCGAGAAAAACCCGGAATGGAAGAGCAGCGTGGGGGGCATCAAAGGAGCCATCTTGCATATCGCCGAAGGCAATGGCTTGGGTGTGTTCCCTGCGGGAGAGGTGTCGCGCTATCATGGACATGACTATCCCGAGGACCTGCCTTGGAGTACTTCCATCGCCCGTATCATCAAGAACGCCAACGTTCCAGTGATTCCCGTGTTTTGGGAAGGCCATAATTCGAAGCTGTTCTACATGGTCGACAAGATCCATCCTATGTTGGGCACAGCCCGCCTGACTAAGGAATTGATTAATAAGCACGACCAGCGTTTCAACCTTCAAATAGGCAAACCGATCCTGCCTGCTGAGGTCGCCCTCTACGAAAAACCTGCTGACTTGGCGGCCTATCTGCGTAGCCGTTCCTATGCGCTTGAGGCCAATATACCAGTCAAATCCGGTGAGAAGAAAGAAGTGAAACAGGATGAGATTGATGCTCCGACGGATTTGTCATTGATGGTAGCCGAATTGAATGCCATTCGTGAGAAGTCATTCTTGTATTCGACAGCTAACTATGATTGTTATTTGGCGGATTGTAAGGATATTCCGAATATCATGCATGAGATTGCGCGGCTGCGTGAGGAGACTTTCCGCGCCATCGGCGAAGGCACGGGCAAGCGTCTCGACCAAGATGAATTTGATGGGTATTTCAAGCAGATGTTTCTTTGGGATACGGTCAAGCAGAAGATCGCAGGTTGTTATCGTCTTGGCATCGGCAGCGAGATTATTCCCAAATATGGTATTAAGGGCTTCTATGTAAGCACTTTGGTGAATATCCAAGAGTCTTTTTCCGACAAATTGTTGCATACCATCGAGTTGGGGCGTTCTTTTGTCGCTCTTGATTACCAAAAGGAAGTTCTGCCGATGATGCTTTTGTTGCGCGGCCTGTCGGATGTGGTGGTGCGTTACCCCGAAATCAATCATTTCATTGGTCCAGTAAGCATCAGCGCATGGTATCCGAAGTTCTATCTCAGCTTGATTGCACGCTTTGTGTCGGAAAAACATGCTGTGGAGGATGAGTTGAAAGGCAAGGTCACACCAAAGACACCCTTTGTTCCCGATTATTTGAAGGTGGATTCCGATGTGTTACTGAAAAACAACATGAATGGTGTCGATAAGTTCGACAAGTTCCTGTTCCGTCTCAGCAATGGGGAGTATCGTCTGCCTACTTTGTATAAGAAATATCTGAAGCTTAATGCCAAGTTCCTCTGCTTCAACGTCGACCCCGACTTCAACGACACATTAGATAGCCTTTTGTTCCTTACTTTCACCGACTTCCCTGAAGACGAAGTGATGCCGCTCTTCCGCGACAGTAGCGATGAGGAGAAGGAAATCGTCAGGAAACGTTTCGGATATATTTGATGTTTCACGCAGGAACTGATTTTTGTTTCACGCAGAATACGCAGAATGCGCTGAACCTTCCGGACGAAAGGTTGGCATCGCTTTGCGCTTCATAAAGATCTGCGCGTTCTGCGTGCTACTAAATATCTTCCTCTGATTCTTCCTCAGATTCTTCCTCGATGGTTTGGGCAAAGAAGCTGAAGTTCACCTTGCCGTAGTGTCGTTGTTCCATGAAGTGAGGATGCTCCTCAAAATGCTGATACTTATCGTGTTCAAGGATAAACATGCCGCCCTCGCGTAAGAAGTTGTTGTCGAAAATCAGTTGCACCAGCGTGTCGTAGTGTTGGCAATCATAAGGTGGGTCGGCAAAGATGAGGTCGTATTGCATCTTGTGCTTTTCGAGGAAACGGAATACATCCGAACGGACGACGAGCAACTCTTTCATGTCGAGTTTGTTGGCGGTCTCGCGGATGAACTTCACACAGCCGAAGTCTTGGTCGACGGAAACGACTTTAGGACAGCCTCTTGAGACCAGTTCGTAAGAGATGTTGCCCGTTCCGGCAAACAAGTCCATGGCTTCGACCTCTTCAAAGTCGAAATGGTTTTCAATGATGTTGAACAGGCTTTCCTTGGCCATGTCTGTGGTGGGACGCACGGGCAGGTTGGCAGGAGCGGTGATTTGCCGGCGTTGGTATCTTCCTCTTATGATTCTCATCTTTTTTCTTTTTGACTCGGGACTTCGGGACTCGGGACTATTGGTCTCGTGTCTCGTGTCCTAGTGAATGGTAAAGTGTGTAATAATACTGGAACGGCACATCCTTCAACGCATCGCTGACTTGCAGGACATGAGGGTCGTCCACAAAAATGAGGTTCTTTACATAGTGTCTACACAGGTCAATGATTTCTGAAGAGGGTAGGATGAGTCCTGAGAATTGCACGGTGGTTTCTTGTCGCGAAAGGCCGTTTTGCTCCATGGCAAAGAGTAGAAAATAAGCGAAGTCTTCTTTTGTGTCGTATTTGAAGTTGTTGAAAAAAAGCAGATGGCCTTCTTTCAGGATGACCATGTCGAAATCGTGGCTGCGCACATTGACAAAGACTTGGGCTTCTTGTTTTGGGTCATGTGTCACACTGTTGATGAACAAGGTGCTTGAATGGGTGAAGGTAGCGTTTCCCCATCTGGCTAACACTTTTTCTTTCAGTGTGTTCGGCATGGCGAAGACATTGAAACAAGGTATGGAAGCCATTTTCTCGGAATGGATGGCATATCCATCAGGGATTTGGAAGGCAAATTCAAGGTATTTGTCTTTGTCGGCATCGTTGAAAATGGGTTCGGGTATCAAGGTGTTGATGCGTTCGTCATAAATGCAGGTTACCGACAGGAAAGCCTTGTTGTTCAACCCTTTTTGCTCTAAAGCTTGATCAAAGGTGCGGAACAGGACATGGCTGTCCTCTGAGTGATAGCATTCCAAGGCGATGAGGCGGGAGCTTTGGGTATCGAGAAGGGCATAAGAAAGACCATCCAATGCGCATTGGATGGTCAGTCTGTATTGCGATGACTTCCCGGCATCAAATACCTCGTCAAACTTGGAGATATTGGGGATTAACGATGCCGTCATTCATGCAGTGATTAGAGTTTCTCCCAGTTACCATCGGTGGTGGCTTCTTCCATGGAGCCAACCTTCAGACCGGCATAACGGTTGATGCTTTCCTTTTCAGCCTTGGCGTTGTCGCGGCGCTGATTCCATTCTTTTTCGCTGAAGGCATCACCTGGGGTGGCCAAGTAGACTTCATAAGGAGTGCGAGCCTCGAACACCGGGATTTTAATGCCGTTGCGTTCGATGGTGCCAGCTTCGAGTTCGTACTGATGCTGAGGTTGGCTGAATGGCACCCACTTGATGTCGTTGATGTTGAAGTTGTCGCGTTTGCCTCTGAGGGAATCCATCACTTTCACGAAACCGATGGTGTCGTTAATGGTGCGCGTGAATGTAGTGTCGGTCGGGTCGGGAACAATCTTCACGATCGGGATTTCGGCCGTCTGGCAGAATTTGATCAGCGTGTCGAAACTGTTCGTGTACTGGCTTGTGGCGTTCTTGTAAAGCACCTCGGCATTACGGATGTCGATGAGGCGCTCAACGACTTTGGTTTCACGGGCTTTCTGCTCGTTGTTGAATTTGATGGGAGCCTGGATGCTCTTCACGACTTGTAGTGCTAAGACCACAATAATGGCAAACAACAGAATGTTGATGACGATGGATAATCCTTTTTTCATTGTAGTATGATTTTCTAATTATTCACTCTTTCTGAATGGCGGCAAAGTTAGGATTTTTTCCGTTATGTAGGACAAAAAAAATCGTTTCATTTTAAAAATGGATTTTGTGGAAATTTAAATATTTGTCATCCAAATACTTGCGAATCTTATCGGCAAGAACGATAAAAACCTGAAGTTCGTTTTTTTCGAGCCAAACGATGGCATCGTCATCGCGATTAATGGCTCTTGCGAATGCCAAATTGATTTCAAAGTGGTTTTTGATGAGCCATTCCTCGGCTTTTTCTTCCTTGTCGATGACGCTGTCGATGGCGGCCAAGTGGGGGAAACCGTGTTCCATCAACCAGTCCTTGGCCTTAGTGTCGCCTTGGATGGTCTGGCTCAAGGCCCCCAGTTCAGGATAGCCGTTGCGCATCAGCCATTCGAAGAATTCGTCGCCCTCGGGCTCAAAGGTGCAGCCGAAGGCCATCAGTATTTTTATGGGGTAGTGGGTCATGTGTTACACATTACGAATCTGGATTTCATACCTCTTCATAATGCTTTTTAATTTTCTCGTTCAACAAGTCTTGGAACTCTTCGAAATAGAAGCAACCTTTCAAGGTTTTCGGGTAAACCTTTTTCTTTGGGCGAAAAGAAGTGGCTGTATTAGTTTGCCTTATAGTTGTCGTTGTGGTTTGCATACGATTGATGTATTTTGCATGCAAAAATAGATATTTTTGTTATTGGTCGCAAGAATTTTACTTTTACAGCCTATTCTTCTCTTCATTTCCTGCGGATATGCAAATTTCAATATGCGGCACCTTGGCGGACTTTAATCAAGTAGTATCAATTCTTGACGTTTGTATGAGATGAGCAACTTTTGCTTGGCAAGCACCTCGCAGCCGAAGAGACCATCGATGCCTTTGCCCTCTTGTAAATGAGACACGTCGGAAAAGGCTGCTTGCAGTTTCTTGAACGTGCGTCCGCCGAGTGTAAGGTTGGTCTTGCCCTTCGTAATCGAAGCCTTTCCATCACCATAGCCTATGAGATGGTCTTTCTTGAGGCCCTTAATCGAGGATGGATGCAGTTGGGGCCAATCGCTGGCGAGCAGGTTGCTTTCTGCTCCACTGTCGAAAGCAAGCACAACGGGCACACCGCCAACTTGGCAGTCGAAGGCCAACAGATGGCCTTTCATCACGCCGCTCACCGTCTGGCAGCGGTAGCCCTCGTTCAGCAGCCATTGGTACGTGGTGTCTGGGTTTAGCAGTACTATCTCGTCGCCCTTGAAGTCAAACAGCACGTCAAAATCCTTGTAGAAACTCTGTCCCAAGATGCCGTGTACCGCCACGCCAACGGTCTCCAGATTGCTCAAGTCTGATGTCATGATGTCCGTCTCGCTGAGCATAAAGCCGCCCATGTCCATCAATTTCACATGGTGTACACCACTGACCGAACCTGTGCCGACGGCACCTCGGCCACCACTTCCCATCACTTCTCCATCGATATTGTGGTCGAAATACTTGCTGTTGAGAATAACGCCCGGGGCACCTGTATCGAAGAACATATTGCACGATTGACCGTCGATGGTGACGGTCACGATGGGTAGCCCATCATAGCGATGTATGGGAACGCGCACCATGCTCATTTCGGACTGTACTTTAGCCGTGGGGGTGACACGTCGAATAGAAACATCTGCTTGCAGCAAATCCGCTTCAAGCACCAAGTTTTCAACACTAAAAAGGATTGTTGCCTCTGAGGTAGTGCCGTCGGGCTTCGATATGATGTAACGCAGCATAAGCCCTGTGCTGTCCTGTTCGGTGCCCGATAATTCCCAACTCGTTATGGCAGGCATTTGGGCAATAATCTGTTTCAGTACTTTGGCAGCCATCGGTTGTTTGATGTTGGTAAAATGAAAGTCAGGAGACAACAGTTCGTCAATGCCATCAGGGTTATGGTTCTGTGCGGCAGTCAGAATGCGCTTGGCTATCGGTTGACATGTATTTACGTCTTGTCCATGCGCTTTTGTTATTAAGAACATAGTGACGAAGGCGAATAATACGGTGACGATTGATTTACTTTTCATATAGTTGAAATTAGAGTTCGCAAAGATACCCCCTTACATCGAGAATGCCCTTACACAAAAGGGTGAAATAGCCGATAGCCTCTTAAAAACTACCCGAAAGGGTAGTCAATAAAAACGACATAAAGCCGTTACTATGTCAAAGACTTACAGCAGTTATGACTCAAATTGACGACTTCTTCATAGATAAAAACCGAGTGGACGGCATTACAGAGGCCGACTATGAGCGTGTGCGGCCCAAAATTGAGGCGGTGGCCGCTGTTGCAAGGACCTCCACCAACAGCATCTACATTATCGACTACCACAAACGCGATTTCCTTTACGCTTCGGAAAACCCATTGCTGGTGCCTATAGGATTGAAGGATATGGGCTACGCCATGTACTTCAACTATGTGCCTAAGGAAGAACGGGCGATGCTGCTCGAAATCAACCGCGTAGGCTTCGAGGAGTTCTCACGGATAGACGTGGCGGAAAAGATGGAGTTTGTCATCAGCTATGATTTTCATTTCATCCAAAATGGCCACAGTCGCGTGGTCAATCACCGTCTTACGCCGCTGGAATTGAATTCAAAAGGACAGTTGTGGCTTGCACTCTGCTCGTTCTCGCTCTCACCTCGTAAGGATTTCGGCAATGTGAGGATGTGGCGTGTGACGGAAAGCGGCAACGGCATCGTGGGCACCCACGACTTACGCGAGTATTCGTTGGCCGATGGGAAGTGGCACGACAGCGTTCCCGTTGTTATCACAGAAACCGAGCAAAAACTGCTGATATTGTCGGCGCAAGGCTACACCACCGAAGAGATTGCCGACCGCCTTTTCCGCTCAGTCGACACGATAAAATACCACCGTAAGAAACTATTTCGCAAACTCGAAGTTGACAGCATCAGCGAGGCTTTGGCATTTGCTACGAATTATGGATTGATTTAAAGAGTCAGTAGGGGGACAATTTGTACCTCTACTGACTTGTGCAAAAGAAAAATGTTTACCTTTGCACAAATATTCGAAATCAAATGAAAACCAAACAAGAAATAGTTGAAAACTGGCTGCCGCGCTATACGGGCTTGTCGCTGGATAAATTCGGGAAATACATCCTGCTGACCAACTTCCAAAACTATGTGGATCGCTTTGCCGAATGGCAGGGCGTGGAAGTCGTGGGGCGTGACCGCTCCATGCCTTGCGCCACTGATGGAGAAATCACCATCATCAACTTCAGCATGGGCAGTGCCAATGCCGCTACCATCATGGACCTGTTGAGCGCCATTCAACCCAAGGCGGTGTTGTTTCTCGGCAAATGCGGTGGCATCAAGAAAATCAACAAGGTCGGCGACCTGATTCTTCCTATCGCAGCTATCCGTGGCGAAGGTACCTCGAACGACTATTTTCCGCCCGAAGTGCCTGCTTTGCCGGCATTCAGCCTCGAAAAGGCCATCTCCACCACCATCCGCGATTATGGCCGTGACTATTGGACGGGAACGGTCTACACCACCAACCGCCGCGTGTGGGAACACGACGACGATTTCAAGGACTATCTCCGCAAGATTCGCTGCATGGCTGTGGATATGGAAACGGCCACCATTTTCACAGTCGGGTTCCATAACGAAATCCCGACGGGCGCACTCCTGTTGGTGTCCGACAACCCCATGGTGCCCGAGGGTGTCAAGACCGAGGAAAGCGACAAGGTGGTCAGCAAGAATTTCGTCGGCGAACACCTCCGCATCGGCATCGACTCGCTGCGGCAATTGATAAACAATGGTATTACGGTGAAACACCTGAAATTCTAATTGTGGAAAAAACAAATCGCAAGATTTGTGTTTCTAATTCCAAGTTGATTCAACGAAAGAATATAATTAACTACGTTGAATCTTCGATTTCTCTAATTCTCAAATTCTTGATAAATAAGATTCGTGATGACTTACGACCAAATACTTTCCGACATCCACAAGAAGAACTTCGCGCCTATCTATTTCCTGACAGGCGATGAGCCCTATTTCATCGACATGATTTCCGACACCATCGAGAACGAGGCCTTGGATGAGGCCGACCGCGCCTTTAACCAAATCGTGGTTTATGGCCGTGATGTGGATGTGGAGACCATCGCCAACCACGCCCGCAGCTTTCCGATGATGGGCGAACGCATGGTGGTCATCGTCAAGGAAGCCCAGGACGTTAAGGACTTGGAGAAATTTGAGGCTTATCTTGACACCATTCCCGAGACCACGCTCCTTGTTTTCGTCTATAAGTACAAGAAGTTCGACAAGCGCAAGACCTTGGCCAAGAAGATTGACAAGAAGGGTGTTTGGTTTGAGTCGAAGAAACTGTACGACAGCAATATCCCAGGCTGGATTCAGAATTACCTGAAAGCAGAAGGCTACAGCATTACGCCGAAGGCCACACAGATGTTAGCTGACTTTCTTGGCACTGACCTCCACAAAATCGCCAACGAACTGAAGAAACTCACCATCGCCCTGCCCAAGAACAAGAGCATCGACGATGCTGACGTGGAGCGTAACATCGGTATCTCGAAGGATTATAATGTCTTCGAGTTGCAGAATGCCATCGGTAGCCGCGATGTGCTGAAAGCCAATCGCATCGTGAATTATTTCGGCGACAACGGCAAGGACAATCCGCTGTTGGTCACGGCAATAACGTTGTATGGCTATTTTACCAAAATCCTGAAGCTACACTTTGCCACCGACAAGTCGCAGGGCGCTTTGGCGAGTATGTTGGGCGTGAATCCTTATTTCGTGAAGGACTACCAGTTGGCAGCCCGCAACTATCCGCCTGGAGCCTGCATCCGTTGCATCTCTATTTTACGCGAGTTCGACATGAAGTCGAAAGGCTACGAAAGTGGCGAGGTGAGCGAGAAGGACTTGTATAGAGAGATGATTTTCAAACTAATGCACTAAAGATTATGCGTATTGTTGCACAACGAGTGACCCACGCATCCGTCACGATTGACGGCAAAGTGAAATCGGAAATCGGTTTGGGAATGCTGATACTGCTCGGCATAGAGGAAGCCGATACGCAAGAGGATGTGGAATGGCTCTGCGCCAAGCTCACCAAACTCCGTATCTTCGACGACGGTAACGACTCGATGAACCTTGACATCAACCAAGTGGAAGGTTCGTTCCTCGTGGTGAGCCAGTTCACGCTCCATGCCTTAACCAAGAAAGGCAACCGCCCAAGCTTCATCCGTGCCGCCCGCCCCGAGCAGGCGATACCACTTTATGAATTGTTCCTAAAACGTCTCGCCGAAATCTCAGGCCGTGAGGTTCAAAGCGGTGAATTTGGTGCCATGATGGCTGTAGAACTGCTTAATGATGGGCCGGTGACGATTTTGATGGACTCGAAGCGGAAAGAGTGATTTTTTTCACGCAGAAAACGCAGAATTCACAGAACCTGTCGGACATATTCTTGTCGTCGCTTCGCGCTTCACACAATTCAGCGGATTCTGCATGCGAATATTATTCCACCACAATTTTCCGCGTTTCGCCGCCCAAAGTCACAAAATACATTCCTTGCGGCAATACTAATTTTTCTTTTCCCTTGATTTCCTTGGTCAGGATGGTTTGGCCGAGGGCATTCGATATGGTCATATTGCCTGTGCCTTCAATGATAATATATCCCTTGGCAGGATTAGGATAGACTTTGAAGGTGCTTCTATGGTTCTCGCAAAGATGATCATAGGGCATCGTGCAATATACCGCTTCAGGACTCACTGGCGAAGCATAATGCGATCTTGTTTCCTTCTTGCGTTGAGTGAAAATATAGGAAGTGCTTGGCATTAAGCCTTCAAATACTGGAGAAGGTTGCCACTCACTGCCATTGATGTTATATTCACCATCTTCTATAGCAACAAGAGTTATGCTTGTGTCGGTGTTGCTCTCCATTTGTGGAGCTTCGGGCATGGGCTGTTCCGCTTTTTTGATAGGGCCAAAAAGAGGTGAAGTTATCGCTCCTGTGCAGTTTTCGGCCGTGACTTGCACACAGACTTTCTCGA
>JAEEGJ010032162.1_pt1 | contig 10094 bp, 12 predicted proteins | sample 8958761 | NCBI WGS metagenome assembly JAEEGJ01 (sample SAMN16246546, study PRJNA631951) | gut metagenome | biome: gut microbiome; feature: rumen; material: RS-attached | host: Bos | place: Iran: Karaj | collected 2018-10 | reverse complement strand
CTGCTCCGCCCGTGTCTCTGATATGCAGTTGTATAGTTCTGAGTGTTTGTTAATAAAAGCTCTGTATTAAGTTTTCATAATTCTAAAGGTATAATTCTAGGTTTTAAATCCTAATCTTTTAAAGAATTTTAGAATGTTTTGGAAGGGTTATATTCCGATTCAAAGAAATTTTTTCAACTTCACTATAAAAACTCGACATTATTTATCTGAAAACACTTCGAAAAAGTAATGGTTGAACAGTAAGCATCATTATCGCCGTTCCAATCCAATAACCTATCAATTCAGTGTACCCATTCTTCCCCGATATTCTAAATACTCCAATCCATTTTTCAGGAATGCACTTTTCCAATACTTTAAATACTCCATATCCAGCGCATGCACCAATTGTGTTCGTAATTAAATCGTTTATATCTGTTGCGCCACACCCGAACATTTGAATTATTTCAACGGATAACGAAATTAAAAATCCAGCTAACAGCACTTTTCCAACCCTATCAAACTTATCATAAAGTAATGGCAAAAACAGTCCCAAGGGAATAAATAAGAAAACATTTAAAATTGTATCTATAGGCCCTCTTATCATGTCTATAAAAGGAACATAAACTATTCTTGGAGAGAACGCTCCTCTGTACCATATTCCTGTCATAGTAAGTATACCTACAAGGTAAAATGTAAAAACAACTGATATAAAAATATGACCCACATGATGCTGCTTTTTAAGTATACGTGCCAATACAAAGTATAAAACCAAAGCTACTGCTACCGGAATATAACCGCTAGTCAAATGTTGTGAACACAATTCCCAATCCATAAATAATCATCATTCTCCAAACAATAATATTCCGATATAATCGACGAAAGGCATTTTTGATTTGTCTAAAATATAGCCTGTTTTACTCATGAAAGCGTATAATTATTTACTTGTAGAAATTTCTTTTGTCTGAAAGGTGCCTTTCTTTCCTTCTCCTAATGCAATCTCCGCTGCAGCCATTCTTTTTTTGTACAAGACACAGGTCTGATAGAGAATCAATCCGTCAATAGCAATTGACATAACCATATTCTTAGGTATATTCATTGACAGGAACTGATCTGAATATGGTGCCATCAGAACAATCATTGTGACATAAGTATAAATGCTTCTGATAATCCCCAAGACAGAGTTGACGACAATAAAGCAAATCCATTTTTTACTGCTATCACCTTTGATAAAAAAGAAATAAGCTGCTACTGCCGCAACCATATTGGGCAAAATATCAAAAGAGCAGATTACTGCGATTGCTCTCCAATTCCAAATCACTCCACCAGCCCCTGTTTGCAGAGTTGTTATTCCTATATAATCCATTTGCACTATACATGCGGCTACAAAAAATACTATCAAAACACCTCCCATCCTTTTGGGAGTAAGCATTCCTCTAACGGCATATATCAAGCCATATATGAATACGGCAATTGAAATTATTAGTCCAAAACTTTGGATTACTGAATAACAAATGGATCCGGCGTTCATGGTCCCGTTAAACATACTGGGAATTCTAATTAGTAAATCGATTACTGTAATCAGGTAAGACAATACAACAAATGCATACAGAACTATCATTATGTTGTTTGCTACTTTATTCTCAACTACTGGATTTCTCTCTACTACTTTTGTCATTTCTTTTCCGGATAATAGGTCATCAAGGCTCACTTCCAGAATCTGAGATATTTGCTTTGTAGTAAGAAGATCAGGATATCTGTCTCCACATTCCCATCGAGAAACAGACTGTCTCGTTACATATAATTGTTCTGCAAGGGATTGCTGCGTCATTCCTTTTGCTTCTCTCGCTCTTCTAAGTTGTTCGCCAAATTCGACCATGTCAAATCCGCTCCTTCCATATTTGTTTTTATCTGCAGATTTGACTTTAGTATCTCTTGCAGCATCAAAGATAGCAAGCACCACCTAAAAAAATCGTGTCACCACTATGGTGCATTCCCATAAATAGGCGTTTTCAGCTAATCCACGTTTCTTTTTCCTTCTTGTCTTTTAGGATGAAAAATGCTCCTAGTCCACCCATAATAATTGCACCAATAGTACTCATCATGATACTGATCGGAGTGATTATTCCTATCAACAGAATCATAATTGCCAATACAATCGAGATTATTCCAGATACTTTATACTTTTTATTAATCAAGGAAACAAGACAACCTACTATCAGAAGTCCTAATACTGTGTTAGTAATCTGTGTAAATAAAAATGTATTCATGTTTCATCCCCCATTTCTATACCTTTTTCTACAACCTTCAGGCCTGCGCTTTTCTTATATCAGCAGTATCCTGAACTGCCTTCGGAAGCCAATCTGCTTTGGCATAATCAAGCGGAATGACCAATTCTTGGATTTTGTCATCCTTTCCAGGTCTTTTGATATCTTCAGGTAAATAATCCAGCCCTACTTCCCTTAAGCTCATGACACTATCATAAATCCAGCCAACAGCTTGGTTATCGCAATACAAGCAATAGCACCCAAACATCTTTTTTACTCTTACATCAAGCTCCATAAGTGCATCTAACCACTCTTGTACTATTTGCGGATCTTCATAAGCCATTTCATTCTCCTCCATAAAGACAAAGCTTTTACTTATTTATCTTTCTCCAATCATGTATCCTTGATAAAGATATACATTATATCTTCATCCGAATCATATAAAGCTACTGTACAGTTTATTGAAGCTCTATTCCACAATTCACTCTCATCATAAGGATCAGCAGCATCAGTGTGGCGATCATAGAAGAAATAATAGCCATTAGAAATTTCCGGAATAGCTTCAGCACATTCATCCCCGATGGAATTATTGATCAAATTGGAAACCTCATCAGAAAGAGGAAGGCTTTTCCAATATTCAGATTCTTCCATTTCCGGTTCCATTGAACTATCTGTAAACTGATAACTGTACAGACTGCTTCCGTCTCCATGAAAGCCACCGTGAGTGTCCTTAGAAGAAATCTTATCTCCCCAGATTACATTTATTCCACCCATTTCATATAACCAGCTAAGAGCTTTGTCTTCTTTGCTCTTTGATGCCAGAAATATTGATGTTGGTCCATCAGCACCACCAATTATATCTAAATTATCATCCTTCTTGGCACCACATCCAATAGCTGCTATGGCTATAAATAACGTTAGCGCCGCTATTACAGTTCTTTTCATAAGACCCTCCAACAAAAACACATAAGAATATTATATACCTTTACCCCCGGGAAAAAAGCGGAATATTGTCATTTCACATAGCCTAACGAAAAAGAGCACTCCGCTTAAGGAATGCCCTTTAAGAATTCTCAATTTTTCATGATTTCAATATTTCCGAGCTTTAATCTTCCGCGTATGCCTATATCTACATGGCCCGAATAAGCTTCTTTGTATTTATAAATGCTCATGATTATTCCAAGAAAAGCATATGAGATAATCAGGTTGCTACCACCAGCTGAAATAAATGGAAAAAATGATGAAAAATATGGAGTTATTCCAAATCCGGCACACATATTGGCAATGGCATTTACCGTCAATGCCATCATACAGCCGCTTCCCATCACAACTCCCAATTGGTTCTTGGCTTTCGATGAGATGACAAACCCTGCTACTATAACTGCGGCAACTACTGTAATTACAGCTATTAACATGACAACTCCCCAGGTTGTCAATATATAAGTTAAAATATAATAGCTGTCCGGATTAGGCAACACACCAATTATTTCCGAAGATGCTTTTCCAGACTGGCTCACTGATTTAGTAATATCGCGAACCATTTTTATTGTATAATATGCCTCCGAGTCAGTATTCATCATAACTTGGATTCTAGCCATCTGATATTCAGCCAACAATCCAAGCTTATACATAAACACAAAGGTAGCTGCCGGTATCACTGTAAAGAAAGCCCACATTGAAGCAATAGCAGGAATCTTAGGTACTTTTATCCAGTCCTTAACAATAGCTATTGTAAGCTGTGCAAGCATACTGATTACCATTATTACAGCAGGCATTTTCTGAAACTTCATAAATACTATTCCGCAAGGAATAATGATCCATAGAAGGGATTTTATCAATGCTCCAAATCCTTCGCCCCTATATTTATAAATGATTCCTGCATATGCCGGAACCATTAACAGCATAAGCGATGATGCTAATATGGCTTCGTGTCCAATAACTACCAACGTATCATTTATTGCTAACATAAACAGTGCTAATAACACCACTACTATCAATTTGGAATATTTGGCAATGTTTGTATAGTCGATCAAGTAAAAAAGCACCATTGTTATAACGCCAAATACCGTATACAGAATATACTTGTCGCTTCCGCTTACAAAGATTTCTTTTCCAATTGATACAGCATCTTTTGTTATAAGAATATGTATTATGGAGCCAAGTATTCCAACTATAATGGCCGCTACAATCATACTCCATGCCATCTGCGGTTTATGAATCCTATCCATTGAAATCCCTACTTCAACCGGATCTCCCATGTCAGCAACAGCAGCCTTTTCAGCAGCTTCTCTATTCATACCAGATGCCATATTGTCTTCAATCTGTTCTTCGATATGTGCCCTTAGCTCATCTTCAATCCCCTTATGAGCTTTCTTAAATCGTACCTGCTCTAAGAGCTTCTTGATGTACTCCTCCATTGTCACACCTCCAATGCCAAAACATTTGCTATTGCGCCTGAATACTCATTCCACTCTTCTGTTTTGCTTTTGAGGAGTTTTTTTCCTTCTTTAGTAATGCTGTAATATTTTCTTGTCTTCCCCAAAAACTCCTGCTCGTATACCTTGAGCATTCCCTTTTCTTCCAGTCCGTGAAGAAGTGGATAAAGAGTCCCTGCCTTGAGTTCAAAAACGTTCTGGGACTTCTTTCTGAGGGTATCGATCATTTCATATCCATACATGTCTTTCTCTGATAAAAGCTTGAGTATCAGCATTGTCATACTTCCTGTTAAAAGAGATTTATCAACAGCCATCGTGTCCTCCTTGTATAGATTGTCTATATATTGCTTATCTATATAGTATATCGACATCCTATACATGTCAATAAAAAAATGGAGCCCCACTTCTAGGCAGTGCTCCCATAGTTTCTTTATTCATTGCTGCGCTTTTCTATTGTCTGCGGTATCCTGAACAGCCCTTGGCAGCCAATCCTCTCTGCCATAATCAAGCAGAATTAGTAGCTCTTACGCATTATTCAACATCCACGACTATATGTGCCACTTCATCAAGATTTTGCATTCTTTCAAATCCTTCTTTATTATCGGCACACACAAAGCCATATACATAAAGTCCGTTTGCTTCAATATGCTTCTTATATGATCTAAGTGTATCCGGATCAGCATTGCCATCAGGTATCATATAGATTATTTGTGGATTATCTATAAGGTAATCAAGCATACTTGTAACATGCTCAAAAGTAACGTCATACTCAGATGCGCCATCTCTTATAGCCTGCCATGTATCCCAGGCACTCAGATTTGGATATTTCTCCTGATCATAATTCACTCTCATATATGAATCTACTCCAAAGCCAATGCATGGCTCATTCGTATAAGCGTTATGCTCTATCCCGCTATACATTAGTGGCAGATTTTCCGGATCCCCACCCTGAACATAAGTTGATATGGCACACCAGTCTGGATAAATATCATTTTGCTCGCACCATTTTACAAAATCATCATATCTCATAGATTTCGTCATTGTTACAGATGCCTGATATACATTGTACTCATTCAAGTATGAGATAATATCGGGCTCATAGTCGAAACTACCCTTGGGACTTGTTAACAGGCATGTGCTCTGTCTATTTTCATCTGAAGTGAATGCCAGCTTTATCGTTCTGTTTAGTATATCAGGATAGTATAAATGCAAGTCTCCCTTTTCCAGTGTTCCTGCATAACTGTTTTCCATTCTATAAAGAGATATATAATATTTTCCGTATCCCCTGCTTACTGCATCACAGTTCCATATATTTCTCGTCGGAAGAAACAGTTCTGAGTATGTCGCAACATCCACAGTCAGCCTGTTACTTTTTTCAAATCCGCTTCCTATCTCTTCAGTCGGATTATAATACTGTCCATCTACAATCTTGGGAAGTGCAAACATGACAAAACCGACAATCGCCAGAGTTACCAATGCGGTGGTTATTCCGACTTTTATAAATGCTCTACGGATCCTTGAGTTTATTAGTTTAGCGAAATCATCTGCCTCACTTGATGGCTTCATTTCTTTATTATCTTCTGGAATGGCATCACTATCTGCAATATCATCCAACCCAGGAATCTCAGAGTTTTCAAAAAGAAAATCACTTATGGCATCCTGTTTCTCAATATCCGCCTCGATCTCTTTTTTCTTTTCCTCATCCAGGGTTCCGTTCTTGTATTCCTGTAACAGATCTCGATACTTCATACCCCTTTTTCCTCCATATAGTCTTTTAAGAGTTTCTTGCCTCTGTGCGCCTGCACCCTTACATTTTCAGTTGTCATATGCAGCATGGCAGCTATTTCTTTCTGTGAAAAGCCCGAGAAATACTGCATACATAGTATTTCCCTTTTAGTCTTGTCCAAGTGATTTATGGCTTCATAGAGAATTCTTTTGCTCTCATTCTGTATTAGTCCATCCAAAACGCTTTCATCACTTGCAGACTCAAAGTCTTCAAGGTCAGCCTTCAGTTCCGTTTTATTCTGCCTGGCCAGTGCATTAAGGAGCTGATTTCTGCCAACCATGTAGAGCCATGCCCTAACATTGGAATGATCATCAGGAAGAGACATGATAGCCTTTAAAAACGCTTCCTGTGTCATATCCTCCGCCAGTTCACGATCGTGACAAAGAGAGTACAGATATAGAAAAAGCTCAGTATAATATGTGCTGTACAGCTTATAAAGCAAGTGCTTTTCCATACTTTCCTCCCGTTTTACTCTCTCATATATATAACAATTGAAGTGAGAAAATGTTACAGAAAAAATTATAGACATGTACATATTTTTTGTACATGTCTATATCATCTCTTTTAGAACTTTTTCACTGCCTTAAGTGCTGTGTTTGTGGCATTTCCAGGACAAGTTGCTGTTTACCTGCTGCGTACGGTAGAGAGCTCAGTGCTACTGTATGCGGCTGGTGGCAACTCTTTCTAAAAAATACCAAAATTTCTTAGAATGTCATAAAGTATGCACATGCCACTATCTTAAACAGCTGGGTATAAAGCAGATAGAATTGGTGGAATATTCATATATTCTCCCCTTATTCTAAAAGTTCGATTTTCTGCTACTTGAAGAAACTGTGCCAATTCTCCATCAAGTATTGATTCTATCACACTTTGCTGCAGATCTGTCATTTCGCTAACTTGCTCAACTGAAGCAAAAGTCGCTTCGTCTGAGACAGTTATATCATATACAGCAAATAAAACTGCAAGCTCCAACTTATCTGATAGTTTTTTCATCAGTTTACATATCTTCTTTATGCTATTCTCATCATAAAGGTTCTGATCATCAGAGAAAAACACATTACCACGCCTCATTGTTGTAATAATCTGAGGAGACGCAACGCTCGAAAGCCCCCATTCATTGCATATGGCATGTTCTATAGTTTCATCAAGTTCAAACTCCGGATATCCCGAACTCTCTTTCTTTGACTCCTTTACAAGAACAATAGCATGTAACGCCTTCGCTATCTTCATGATCTGAGCCATTTCAGTTCCCGGTTTAGAATTTTGAATCACATCATTTATAGTAATTAGGATATCATCATTACTGCTTTGAGTTTCTATTCCTAAAAGCTCATCAGATGAAACATTAAAATACCTAGCTATATCCGGCAAAAGCTGAATATCCGGAAAACATTGTCCTGACTCCCATTTGCTTACTGCTTGGTTTGAAACCCCTAATGTTTGAGCAAGCTGTTCCTGCGTAACACCTTTGTTTTTTCGTAAAAAAAGAATCTTATTACCTATATCCATTTATTTTTTAGTACCTTTCCGCTTATATTTTCAACCGGTTGATACATACAATTATAAAAATGAAGAATATGCAAAACAATGACGCATTAGTTTATCGCTTTTTTCCATCATCCAACTTGCAGTTGGACGAAAAATCAATTACTCATAAATAACAATACTAGCAACCCTATTAGTCCCATCTCTATAACAGCACCTATGATACTGACTATCTTAACTTCATGGCCTCTAGAAAGTTTTCTAAGCAGGAAATACATTCCTGTCCCCACAACACCGCCTGCAGTATTTGTAATCAAGTCTGTTATATCACTCGAACCAATCGCAAATACCCATTGTAGAACTTCAAAGCCCAGGCTCAGAATGAAGCAGCCACCTATTCCCGAAATTATTTTCTTCTTTCCCAACGCAGCAAAATAAAATCCAGCAGGAACAAACACAAGCATGTTGTATAAAAGATCAAATAGTTGGAACTGACTTCCATTAAACTCCCCATAGTAAAATGGAACAAGATTAATACTTCTCCTAGAAGGTATCTTATTAAGACTATCAGCCATCTTAAAAAGAATTAACCAGCAAAGAAACAAAAAATATATCCCCATTACAACATAAGCAAATGCTTTTCCCTTTTTGCTTTCTTTTTCCATCTGACTTTCCCCTAAGTTTATAGTTTTCTTATTTCTTCAGTCTTTCTCTGAGTGCAAATATCAGCGCTGCAATCACCCATCCATAAAAGAAACTAACAGTAATTATTCCAATGTTTGCACCGATTGTAGCCGGTTCGGACATAGTGTGTAAAAAATTGATGAATCCGATAAGAGCCGTGAAAAAACTTGCTATGATTGTGGACCTTATGGCAAATTCCAAGTCTTGAAGATATAGCTTTCTGGAATCATCATCCAAAAGAACAGTATTTCTAATTGAGGCAATAAGCGCCGCAAAAACCCTTCCACACCTTCCGGCAATCAGCTCTATTCCTATAAGTATACCCACAATCATTATTAGTGTTGGCCAATCCAAATAATAATATAATCCTCCGATTCCTCCCGCGAATATTATTGTGAATTCAACAAAAAGCAAAAGCACCAATATTCCGCAAACAACACCTATTATTCCAGCTCTTCTTTTATTGTTTCTTCCTTCCTGAGCATCTTTAGCCAAATCCATCATATTTTCTTCCGCCTTTCCGTTATAGCTCTCTATAGAGAGTCTTTCCCCAGACAGAAGTTCATTCAGGTTGACAGATAATTCCTCGCACAGTGGTTGAAGTAGCGATACATCGGGCATCCCGTTCCCAGTCTCCCACTTGGAAACCGTCTTATCACTGATCCCCAACTTGTCCGCAAGCTCCTTCTGAGTTAGATTCTTTTCCTTACGAAGCTGTGCAATGAATTTTCCAGTCAATTGCTGATTCATTTATTTATCCTCCTGTCCGTAACAATAGGTTACGGATAAAGCGTACCAAGTTACATGTCATAGAGCTATCTGCGCTAAGCAGAATACCCTCTATACAACTCTACGGAACATAGAATACATAATTATTATTTTTCTCTTGTATATGGATATACCGTTCCACAGTCATTACATTTGAAATACTCAGTGAAATTTCCTTTTACTACGGGCGTACTGCTCCATTTAAATCAGTTCTATATCTGCTTGATTATGTTTTTTCTGATATAATCGACGATGCACTTTTTCTATCCAATGTACAAACATCCCATTTTTCTAGAAAAAGCGACTAAATATTCAACTCTTATGATACCCACTTATAAACAGAATTGATAGTATTGTCATACTTCATTGTGATATTGGGAACGTAACCTGCCATGCCCCTTGTATAGGAGCGTTATTACAAGTCCAGAATTCACCCATCACTTCACAATCTGCTAATTCTTCGTAAGCGATATCAAAGACATACTCTTCATAACTATCAGCCTTATTGTCAGCCCAAAAAGCCACGCTGTAATTGTAATTTATGATTTCTCCGGAAGAGTTCTTCAGATATGCATATCCGTGATTATCTGTATTAAGGATATCATCATACTTTACCTGTATGTGAAGTTTGCCGTCAACCAGCCCTGTGCCTCTAAGCGTTACTCCATCACATAACTGATAACCAGTTCTATC
>JAEEGJ010032150.1_pt1 | contig 10097 bp, 9 predicted proteins | sample 8958761 | NCBI WGS metagenome assembly JAEEGJ01 (sample SAMN16246546, study PRJNA631951) | gut metagenome | biome: gut microbiome; feature: rumen; material: RS-attached | host: Bos | place: Iran: Karaj | collected 2018-10 | reverse complement strand
GAATAAGAGAAGGATTTGGGGTTTCATTTTTATTGATTTTAATTTAGCTTTCTCTTTTTTAATTATTTTTAGAATTATGATTAAATATTAGGATTTTATGAGTTTATATATAAATTATTTGATATTAATGAGGAATATTTGAGAATTTGAAATATATATTAATTTCTTTATATTATATTTAATGAAAATATAATAATTATCTTATATCTTCATTTTCATTTGGAATTTCTTTATTTATAGTTCCAAAATTTTTAATAAAATTTATCCAGTTAATTGAATTTAAATATTCGTTTTTAATTGTTAAATTGTTTACACAAAAAATAGATTCTTTTTCTTCATTTATTTTATCTTCTTTCCAATAACTTTTTAATATAGTTTTATTTTTAAAATATATTGTTCCAAATCCTTCTTTTTTATCATTTTTAAAATTTCCTTCATAAATTATATTATTTCCAAATTCATTATTTTTTTTAATATATAATATTCCTTCTCCTTCTTTTTTATCATTCTTATAATTTCCTTTATAAAATAAATCTTTTAAATTATTTAATTTAAATATTTCATTTAAATTAAATATATTTATCTCTTTAATTATTTCATAATCATCTTTATTTAAACAAAATAATCCTTCTCCTTCTTTTAAATCATTTTTCCAATATCCATTATAAATATTTCCATTATTATATTTCATTATTCCTTCTCCTTCTTTTAAATCATTTTTAAAATATCCATTATAAATATTTCCATTATTATATTTCATTATTCCTTCTCCATATCTTTTATTATCACATAAATATCCAATATATTCATCTCCATTTTCATACGTTTTTGTTTCTTCTTTAATAATTTGTTTTTTTTCTAAATATTTTTTAGATAATGTGAAAAAAATATTTTCAATACTACTATAATCTTTAGCAGAAATTTCAAAAAATAAAGAATTATTATCTTCAGCTAATTTTCTTCCTTCTTCGAATTTAACTTTTCTTTCTTCATATAAATCATTTTTATTCCCAACAATTCCTAATATAATATCTTCTTTATTTTTAACTTCATAAATTGCATTAATATAATGTATTAAATATTCAAAAGAATATCTATCTATTATTTCATAAATTAATATAAAAACATCTGTGTATTTCAAATAATTTTGATCCTAATAATATGAATTTCAAAGAAATTTCCATTATTTTATCAATTTTGATTTTTATTTTTTTATTTTTTAAAAATAACATTAAATTCATAGAGTTATAAAGTTTGGAAATATTTTCAAAATAATAAAAAATAATTAAGCAACAGTAATTTGTTAAATAAATTAATATTGTTTCCAATGAATATATTTAATATTTATGATTATCATAAATGATTAATTAGAATTCAAAAAATATTTTCCAAACTTTAATCAAAAACTTTTAAATTATAATTTTTTTTTCAAAAAAAAACTGAACTCAAAACCAATTAAAATAAATTTTTCAAAAGAAATTTCATTTCTAAAAGAAAAAACCTTTAAATAAAATGTAAAACCAAAAAAAACCTAAAAACCAAAAAATAAAAAATTGTTATTTTAATTAAAAATTTCCATTACTAATTTCAATAATAGGATCACCAGGAGGGATTTTTTTATGTTGATAAAACTCAACAATTTGTTTGGGAATTTCTTCAAGAACTTCTTCAGCTAATTTTCTTCCATCATTCATATATTTATTAAAAGGTACAAATTGAACAATATCTCTATCGGCTTTTCTTCCATTATCATCAACTAAAATTTCATCATCAGCATCTAAAATATTCATATTAGTAAAATCAGCATATCCAATTCCAATAATAATGATACTTATAGGGAGAAATGAAGCATCAACAATAACATTTATTGTTTCATTCATATCATTAATAACGCCATCTGTTAATATCATTAATATATTATAATTATTATAATTACCTTTTTGTATATCTTCACTTACTTTCATATTTAAATTCCTTATTAAAGGAGAAAAATATGTAGGTCCATATAAAGTAATAAAAGGTAAATTATTTCTATATGTTAATAATATATTATCAATTGAATTTATTTCTGGATTGTCAATATTAAAATTTAAAGGAAAACAATGATTAGCTGTATTTTCATTTGGTAATTTTGCTCCATAACCATAAACAGGAAATAATTGATCATAATCATAATAAGCTACAATTTCACCACAATATTTAATTGCTGTTTCATAACTATTCATTATATTATTTCCTATAAAATGTAAACTTGAAGGATCATTATAATTCTTATTTGATGATGTAAAATCTATTCCTATTGTTAAATTTATTTGAACTCCTCCTCTTAAATAATCTAAAAAAGAATATTCTTTTTCATTTTTTATTCTTAAGGTAAAATTTCCTTTTGGAAAAGGTAAATTTATTTCTTTATTATATATTTCTGATAATGGACTTATTTTTTCAACTAATTTTTTCTGAGAGAAATTTTCAAAAAATTCAATTGAAATTAAATTATTATCATAATTTCCATTAGGTGATAAAATTATTGTTGGAATTGATAAACTTTTAAAAGTAATATTATTTAAATTTTGTATTATTTCACTTCTATAAATAGCCTCAGATTTTGGATTATTTTGATTACCTAAATATTTAATTAAATATGATATTGCCATTCCATTAAAATTTCCATTTCCATTTATTTCAAATGTACTTTTCATATTATTATTTTGTAAATTAATTCCACTTATTTCAATTATTGAATTATCTAATAAATTCTTTTTTAATTTCTGTCCTCTACTTCCTATAATATTTCCTAAATTTGTTTCTAAATTTTCCAATAAAATATTGTTTTTATATATTTGAATTAATAAAGGTTGTTGTTTTTCAAAGAAATAATCTATTAAAAAAAATTGATCAAATAATATTACATTATTGTTATTTTTTGTCTTTTTTTCTGTTTTAATTGGAGATAAAGATTTTAATTTTTTAGAATCTTCATATAAGATTAATGAACAGTATCTTTCTTCATTATCATTTATATTTAATATGGAAATTGATAATTTCACTTTTTGAGTCATTTCATTTTCTGATTCATTGTTAAAAAGAGGATTTAAAGCTTTAAAAAAAAATATTTGATCATAATTTAAAGCATCCCTATTACATTGATTCCCCATTTTTTTATAATTTATAATTTTCTATTATTTTATATTTTTTTTTAATTGATTTTTTAAACTATCATTTATTAATTATTAATAACACAAAGAAAATTTTAAAATGAATTTTGAAATTGAAATAATAGTTCAATTTAATGATGAAAAATTTAAAGGAAAATTAATTAAAGACTATAAAGAATTTTTAAATAAATGTTGTAAAGAATTTAGCTTATCAAACGAAGAAATAAAAACTTTTAAATTATTTGTTTTAGATTACGGAGATGAAATATCAATAGAAAATGAATTGGATTTTAAAGAAAATTTAGATCCTGATGATAATAATCAAATAACATATATTCTTAAAGGAAATAGAATTGAAAAAAAACCCGAAATTAAAGAAGAACATTTATTAGAAAAAATAAATAAAATGTTAAATGAAAATTATGAAAAAAATCAAAAAGATTTAAAAGAATATATAAAAAATACATTTATTAATTTCAATAATTCAAAAGAAAAATATTATGAATGTTTTTTTTTGGACGGAAATTATACTTTAAATTCATATTATAATGATTTAAAAAAAGAAAAAAATTTTAATTTTAATATTTCTATTTTAAATAAAGGAAATTTAAATTGGCCAAAAAATTCTTTTATAATTGGAAATTCAGAAAACAATATTTTAAGCTTTAAAAAAGTAATAAATCCAGAAAATGAAATTTTACCAGAACAAAAAATTGAAATCAATATTTCTATTAATTTAGAAAAAATAAAAAATGAAAATATTAAAATTATTTTACCTTTAAAATTCAGTTTTCAAAATGAATTAATTCAAATAAAACAAAATACTTTTAAATTTATTTTAATAATAAAAAAATCAATAGAAGAAGAAATAAATAAATTAAAAGATATAAATCAAAAAAATCCAAAAATTTTATCTAATCAAGTTCCAGAAGAATTAATTCAAGCATTTGGAAATAATATTGAAACTTTTATTGAAAAATTTCCTGAAAATTTAAATCTTTCTTTAACAAAGTATCAAGAGAAAAAAAATGAAGGAAAAAAAAATATAAAAAAAAATTAAAATATTTTTCTCATAGAAAAAAAAATTCATTATCAAAATATAATTAAAGTATTAAACATATTATTTTACTAATAGACTTTTCTTAAATATAAAATAAAAAAAAATTATTAATTATAAAAAATATTTATTTAAATTTAAATAACAATATGTTTAATTTAAATATTTAAAGATTTTTTAATTAAAATTTCAAATTTTTATTTATTATTTATAATTTATTTTCATAAGAAATAAAGTGCAAAATTAAATATTATTTTCTTGATTATTTTCTTCTAAAATTATATTATTATTATTAATATTTTCAATTGAATCTATCATTGAATTTTTATTTAAATTTTGATCTGAAGTAATACTATTATTAAAAGTGAAAAAATCATTTTCATCACGTTGAGGAAAAATATTATTTTTGAATTCATTATTTTCATAATTGTCTAAATTATTTTCTTTTTCATATTTATTATATTTTAAAGGAATATATTCAAACTTTTCTAAATTATATAAATCTGAATTTGATTTCTTTTGATTTGCTTTTATATTTTTATTATCTATATTATTTCTTATTTTTGATAAATTATTATTTTTTTTAGGAATCATTTGTTTAAATTTAAAACCTTTAATATTATTATTATTATTTTTATTATTAATGCTTTTATTTTTCTCATTTTTTTTTCCTTTACTTTCTTGTAAATTTTTAATTGTATTTTTTACATCATTTTGAAAAAGATTTTTTATTTGTTCTTTCAATTGTTCATTTTCAAAATTTAATTTATTCAATTCAACAATTTGAATATTTAAATTAAAATTATCTTTTTTTATTTTTTCATTTTCTTCAATTAATTCTTTAATTCTTAAATTCATTTTATTATTTTCATTTTTTAAATTTTTAATAATAACTTCATAACTTTCTTTTTCAATAATATTATGTTCAATATGTTTTTTTTTTTCTTTTTCAATAATTTCAAAATTTGAATTTAATAAATTTATTTTTTTATTATTTTCTTCTCTTTCTTTTTCTAAAATTTCACTAACTTGAATAAAATTAATTTTTAATTGTTCATTTTCATTAATTAAATTCCTTAATTTTAAATGAAGACTATTTAAATATTCACTCGCACTTTTTGAATTTAATTTATCTATTGGATTATTTTTTAATAAAGTATTATTTAAATCTTCATAAGTTAAAATATTATTTTGATTAATTGATTTTGAAAAATTTATTTTTGATATTATATTATTATTTGAAAATTCATTTGTTTCATTTATTCCAATAAAAGAATTATGAAATGACATTTTTTTTTAGATTTTAATTTAGAAAAAATGATTTTTAAATTTTTTTGATAGTTTATTATTTTTTTTTTTAATTAATATTTAATTAACCCTTTAGATTTTTTTAGAAATAAAAATTAAAATTTCAAAAAGTTTTGTTTAACTTTTTTTAAAATTGTAAAAATAGATAACATTAAAAAAAATTATATTTTATATAGAATTATTTTTGTTGTGGGGTTAAATAAATTTATTATTCTTTTTTAATTTACCAATTTATAATTATTTTTTTTATAAAATTAAATTATTAAATTCTTTATTTAATTATTTATTATATAATAAATTATTAAAGAAATGAATTTCTTTTTCTAAAAATGAAAAAATACTAAATTCTTTTATATTAAATATTATATAATAATATAATTGAAAAATATTTTTAGTATTTACAATAAATAAAAAAAACATTTTCAACAAACTGTTTTATTTTTTTTCCTTTTAAATTCTTTTAATTTCCTTATTTTTTCATAAATATCAATTTTATTATTATTATCATTATTAGAATCTATAATTTTTTTTTTATCAATTTGAATTAATTTAGTTAAATATTTCATTTTTTCAAAATTATCATCTAAAGATTCTTTAAATTTATCAAATTCATTAATATTTTTATTTCTTGAAACAATAATATTAAAATCTCCAAAATTAATTTTATATTTAATTGATTTAATGAGATATTTTTTTTTAATTTCCATAGTTTTATTTCTTATTTTATTTCTATGTTTAATTATTTCACAAATAAAAGGTTGATTTGTATTTTTTAATATTTCAATTAATTTATTATCATATTTAACATTTTCATATCTTAATTTATGAAAATAATTTTCTCTTGATAATTTATCTTCTAAAGTTTCTTTCATTAAATTTAATTCTTTATAATTAAAATTCTTTGAAAAACTTCTTGATTTTTTATTATAATTGTTCATTGATTTATTTATATTTTTACTAATTTCTTCTGAAGATGAAATAATATTATCTAAAATTTCTTGAAATTTTTTTTTGTTTTTATTATTATTTCTTTCTAAAGAAAAACTTAATTTATTTACATTTGGTAATGTCATAAAAATTTCATTCTTATGATTTGTATTATTATTATTAAAACTATTTTTATTAAAACTTAAATAAGAATTTTGAATTAAAGGTTTTTTAACTGAATATTCAGGAATTAATAATTTTTTTTGACTATTAGAAACAGAAATAATATTAATTTGATTTCTTTTATTTTTATTGTTATTAAAATTATTTAATTCAGCATTTGCAATAGCATTTTTTAAATTAAAAGAATTTAAAATAATATTAGAATTATTCTTAGGAGAAGAAGTATAATTTAAACTTGAATTTCTAAAATAAGATTTTGACATTCTAAAAGAAGAAATATTATTATTTGAATTTAAAGAACTACTATTAACAGAAGTTGTGATTGTTTTATTAATTACATTATTATTATGTTTTTTCTCATTTAATGATTCATTCAAATTAAAAATATTATTCTTATTAGTATTATTATTGATTTTGTTATTATTATTATTTATTAATTCATCTATTTCTGAAATTTTAGAAGAAGATAAATGAAAAAAACTTGATGCTTCATTTTTATTTTTTTTTTCTTTTGAATAAAAGTTATTAGTATTATTTTTTTCTGAACTTGAAGAAGAAAAATGACTTGTTGTTAAAGATAATGTTTTTCTAGAATTTGAATTAGAATTTATATTATTATTTTCATTATTTATAATATTATTATTTGAAATATTTTCTTCTCCATTTATAATTTTTTTTGAATTTTCATTTAATTTTATTTGATTTATAGCTTTAATTAATTCAGATGAAGAAACTGTTAAATTTCTTTTTCTTTGATTTTTTAATAATATTAGTTTTTTATTTGTAGATTTTTGATTTGAATTTTTATTTGAATTTATTAAAAAATTTTTCCTTTTAAAGTCGTTAAAATTTTTTTTTGAATTTTCTTGATAATTTTGAAAAGTGTTTTTATTAAAATTTTTATCATTTGATTTCATTAAACTTTGATTGTTTTCATTATCATAATTAATACTTTTAATATTTTTTAATAAATTAGAGAAATCTTCTTCTTTTTTATTTTTCAAACTTGATTTTCTTTCATTTTTTTTAGAATTATTAATCAAATTTTTTATACAATTATTTTCAATTTTCATTTTTGAATTAATCAAAAATTGAATATTCTCTTTTTTATCTTTAATAAACCTTTGAAAATTATTTCTTGAATAATAGTCGTTAGAAAAACAATCACAAATCATTTTAAATGTAATAACCTAAATCAAGAAAATATTTAAATTTATATAATTAATAAAAAAAATATGAAAAATAATTAATAAAAATAAAAAAGAAAAAAATATAAATTAAAAAACAATTTAACTTTCATTTAAAGTTAAAATATAAAAATATTTCTCTTCGAAATATTTAATACAATTAATATTAAAAATCAAAATAAATTCAATTTCTTTTTCATTATTATCATTATAAATACACATCCATTTAGTTTTATCAGACATATTTTTTCCAAAAGAAGTAAAATTGTTAACATTATAAACTTCATTAACTGAATCATTTTTTAAATATAAATTAAATATTTTAGAATCTTTTTCTTCTCTATTAAAATAAGCTTCAAATCTTTCTTTTTTTCCATTTATTTCTTTATAACAAGGAAAACTTTCATTTAATTGATAAATTATATCATCTTTTTGTTTTATATCTTCTTCAACTTGTTTTATATTTTCTTCAGTAAATTCTTTTTCTTGTTGTTTTTTTTTTATTTTTTTTTCATAATCTAATATTTCTTCATTGTTTTTTACTATTAATTTTTTCACTTCATCTAAAACATTATCTTGTTTAATTTCTTCTTTTTTTTTTTCTTTTTCTTCTTTCATATTTAATATTTTTTTATTTATATTTTCTAACCATAATTTTAATTCTTTATTTTGATTTTCTAAAGATGATATTTTATCCTTTATTTTCTTAAAAGAATCTTTTTGGCCATTTAAAATTTTCATAAATTGATTTTCTTGTTCTATATTTAATTCTTTTTGTTTAATTACTTTATCAGATAAATTTTCATATTCTTGTTTAACATAATTAAACTCATCTATTAAATTTTCAATTTTTTGAGAATTTTCTACATTTTTTGAAAAGAAATTTCCTATAAATCCTGTTAATTTATTTGAATATATATTCTCATTTTTTTCATTTTCAACTAATGTTATTTTTGAATGTATATCTTCTATTAATTTCTGTAAATCATTTATTTGATATTCTTTTTCATTTGTTAATTCTTCATAATCTTTTAATGTTTGTAAAATATTTTTATTTTTTGCTTTTTCCTTTTCAAATGCTTCTGAAATTATAGATAATTTTTTCTGAACTTCTCTTAATTCTTTACTATCATATTCATCCATTTTTTTCCAATATAAAAATGTATTGACTCAAAAAAATTTAAAAATAATTCTTCTTTCAATAAAAAATACAAAAAAAAAAAATAAAATATCAAAAAAAAAAAATATCAAAATAATCGAAAAAAAAGTTATCTAAAAAATGAAAGGAGTATATTTATTTTTCACATTTATATCATTCATATTAACAATAATAAACTTTGCATTAGCATATTCCTTAAAATACAAATCTCTAAATTTATATAAAATAACAAAATTAGATTCTCAAAGGCAATTTGAATATTTATCAGAAGTATTAATAGTATCAAATTTAAAACTTCATATAACTGCATTTGCCTATGACATAATATATATATTATTATTTATTTTTTTAAGTAAATGTATTTTTAATGAAAATCAGAATGATCAAAATATGGAAAACATAAGAATAAAAGCAATGAAAGAAAATGAAGTAAGTAATTTATTTATTGAATTTTTTTCCTTATTTTTTATTAAAGGAATTGCACTTGGATTTGGTTTTTTTTATTCTTTTGAAATTATAATTGAAATTAAAAAAATAATAAAAGATTTATCTACTCCAAAAAGTGAAGATCAATTAAATATATTACAAAGTATTTTATTATATTGCACATTAATGAAATGGATTAATTTATTTACTATGTTTTATTTAATTTGGCTTTATACTTTAAGATTTATTGAAAGTTGTTGTTATAGTGAAGATACTCAAATTGTTTTAATTAGAAATGATTCTAATTATAGAGATTCTTTAAATGAAAGGACTACTAGAGATAGTAGTTTAAATATGATTCATAGTATTAATAGTGATGTTAATGATTCTGGAATGAATGAATAAATTTCTTTTTTTTAGAAATAGGTTTTTTTTTTTGATGTTTTTGATTTATTTTATTTTTGTTTTTTAATTTATTTTTTGTTTTTTTTATTTATAATAATATATAAGAATATGCTTTTGAATTATTTTATGATTGTTTTTTTTTTCTTATTATTCTAATGAATTTATATCGATGAAAGTTTCATTATTTTTGGGTTCAATTTTTTCTAATACATTATTAATTTTATCATTTTGAATATTATTATTATTAATATTTATATTATTATGAATGTTATTTATTTCATTAATATTTC
>JAEEGJ010032146.1_pt1 | contig 10098 bp, 9 predicted proteins | sample 8958761 | NCBI WGS metagenome assembly JAEEGJ01 (sample SAMN16246546, study PRJNA631951) | gut metagenome | biome: gut microbiome; feature: rumen; material: RS-attached | host: Bos | place: Iran: Karaj | collected 2018-10 | reverse complement strand
TTATTGTATTTTTTTAAATTTTTTTGAGCGGATAAATTTATAAGTTCGTTATATTGAGCAAAGTTTAGTTTTGTTTTTAAGAAATCAAGAAACTGTTTCTGTTCGGTTGTTATCTTTTTAAAATTTAATTTGTCATTATCTTTTGTTAAGCGATAGTATGTTTGCAAATTATCAATTTGTAATATAGGCTGATTCATTTTTGATATCAACTTCGAATCGCTTAAATCAAAATCCACATACTTTAATAATTTTTTTGAAGAAGGAACTTTTTTTCGTAAAGCCGTTTTAAATTCAGTATATAGTTGTGTTTTGTGATTTTTGTTGTCTAAAATCAAAGCGGCTCTCTTAATGTTATCAAGATAAGTGTCCCAATCTTCCAAACCGTAAATTTCAATGTTTTTGTTATCTGTAAGCAAATAATATTCCGTTGCCGAAAGCAAACCGTTTTCAACCAAATTATCCGCTATGTTAAATTGTGAAAGATTTTTTAAAAAAGAAGTATCTGTTTTTCGGTAAGGCATACCTTCAACCAAAATTCTATCAATTTTATAATTGTTTGAAACTTCTTCAATAATTTTTGATATGTTTTTTTGAACGGAAGAACTTGTATGTAAATCTTGAATAAAAATAACCTGAGGATTTTTGTTATTTGGTAAAAAAGAGTCGTTTATTTTGCCTGCCGTTAATTCCATGTTAACGGGAATATTTAAAGGCAAAATAAAAGCATTTATTGTTTCGCTAAACACAAAACAACATAAAAAACATAAGCATAAAAACAACGAAAACAGTTTTTTCATAACAATATTATACCAAAAAGGCTGTTTAAAAAATAATAAAAAACAACCCTATCATATAAAGTTTAATAGATATATTGTTAAATAACAAGGATAAATTTATATATAAAATAAAAAACTCCGTAAATTAATATTACGGAGTTTTTATTTATGTTTAATATAACTATTTATTATTTAATACCTCGAGAGATTCTCTTGCTATCATAAGTTCTTCGTTTGTAGGTATAACCATAACTTTTATTTTAGAATCACTTGCAGAAATAAACCTTTCTTTACTGCTTCTCGGTTCATTTAATGCTTTATCTATTTTTATTCCCAAATTATCTAAACCTTCGCACATTTTTTCTCTTGTTAACGGAGAATTTTCACCTATACCTGCAGTAAATACTATACCGTCAATTCCGTTTAATATTCCGTAATATGCACATAAATATTTTTTACCGCTGTAACATAACATATTGAATGCAAGTTCTGCTTTTTTATCTCCTGCTATCATTGCATCTTCAACTTCTCTCATATCTCCGCCTGCAATACCGGAAACGGCTGCAACTCCGCTTTGTTTATTTAATAAATTATTTAATTCATCGGATGTCATTTTCGGATATTTCGATAATATATGAACGATAACCGCAGGATCTATATCTCCGCATCTTGTTCCCATAACAAGACCCGCTAAAGGTGTAAATCCCATAGAAGTATCTATAACTTTACCGTTTTTAATTGCCGTAATAGAACTTCCGTTTCCTAAATGGCATGTAATAAGGTTTACTTTATCTACCGGAATGTTTAACATTGCTGCAGCTTTTTGTGTTACATATTTGTGTGATGTTCCGTGCATACCGTATCTTCTTACATGATCTTGTTCGTAATATTCGGAAGGTATTGCATATCTGTATGCATAATCCGGCATTGTTTGATGAAATGCGGTATCAAAAACCAAAACCGACGGGATTCCCGGCAACATTTTTTCAACAGCTTCTATACCGGCATAATGGTGAGGTGTATGTAACGGAGCGATTGAATAACATTCTTTTAAATCTTTTTTTACCTGTTCATTTACCAATACAGGTTTCGAAAATTTGTATCCTCCATGAACTACTCTGTGACCTACAACGGCAATTTCTTTTATATCTTTTATGCTGCCTGTTTTTTCATCCAACAAATCTTTTATTATTATTTGAACCGCTTCAAAATGGTTTGCGACTTTACAAGCAGTTTTTACCTGCGGAACTGTTATTGTTTGTCTTTTATAAAAAGCTTCTTCAAGACCGATACATTCTACAAGTCCCCAGGCAATTTTTTGCTCTTTTTCCATATCGAACAAAGAATATTTTACTGACGATGAACCGCAATTTACGACTAAAACTTTCATTTTCTTCCCCTCTTAACTTAATACAATATGACAAATTTATATTTTATGTTTTATAATTCACGACAACCACAAATAATAAAACGAATATTCGTATTATACAAAATTAAAAATTTTATACAAAACACAAAAACGGAGAGATTTTAAAAATCTCTCCGTTTTCAATTATATACTTATACTGCCTTTATGAATTTTTTATTCTATCAATTATAGCTTGTCCCATTTCTTTTGTACCTGCCGTTCCACCCAAATCGTAAGTAACAAACTTTTTCTCCGCTACTACTTCGGCTACCGCTTTATCCAATCTTTTTGCCGCATCAAATTCACCTAAATAATCCAACATCATTTTTCCGGACAATATAAGTGCCATAGGATTAACTTTATTCAAACCTTTATATTTAGGAGCAGAACCGTGAACCGCTTCAAACACTGCACAATCTTTACCTAAATTTGCTCCCGGAGCAACACCGAGACCGCCGACTAAGCCTGCACATAAATCAGACAATATATCTCCGTACAAATTAGGAAGAACAATTACATCGTAAAGTTCGGGTTTTTGTACAAGTTGCATACACATGTTATCTATTAATCTTTCTTCGTATTCGATTTTACCTTCATAATCTTTTGCAACTTCTCTTGCTACTCTGTAAAACATACCGTCGGTACATTTCATTATATTTGCCTTAGCAACAGCGGTAACTTTTTTTCTGTTATTTTTTACTGCATAATCAAATGCAAATCTTACTATTCTTTCGCATCCGAATTCGGAAAAAGACTTTATTGATATTGAAGATTCCGGTCTTATTTTACCTTTGGAAAGTTCAATAATTTTATTTGCCTCATCCGTTCTTTCCGCAAATTCTACACCTGCATACAAATCTTCAGTATTTTCTCTTACCACAACCAAATCTATATCCGAAAATCTTGATTTAACACCTACATAACTTTTGCAAGGTCTTAAACATGTAAAAAGATCAAGTTCTTTTCTTATAGCAACATTTACGGAACGGAAACCTGTCCCGATAGGAGTTGTTATAGGACCTTTTAATGCTATTTTATTTTTTGCTATAGATTGCAATGTTTTATCCGGTAAAGGAGTTCCTTCCTTTTCCATAATATCCACACCGGCTTCCATAACTTCCCAATCTATTTTTACACCGGTTGCTTCTATAACTTTTGCCGTAACTTCCGTAAGTTCCGGACCTGTTCCGTCACCCCTAACTAAAGTAATTTTGTAAGCCATTTTACTTCTCCTTTTTTATTTCAAATTGTTTATATTTTACTATTTTCCATTTATGTAGTATATATTTTACTAATATCCATAATATCCCGAAACCATATTTTACACTTCTTTTGAAATTTATCGAAGATGCCTCTGGGAAATATTTTGTTGGAACCGGAATATCTCCTATCCTAAAACCTGCCAATGCAATTTGAACAACAATATGTTGATCAAAAACAAAATCATCCGAATTTGCTTCAAAATTTATCGATTCCAAAACTTTCCTTGAATAAGCCCTGTATCCTGTATGATATTCTCCCAAATTTAATCCTAAAATAATATTTTCAAGAATCGTTAAAAATCTGTTAAAAAAATATTTATAACAAGGCATTCCACCTTTTAAAGCTTCTTTTCTTGTTCTTATCCTATTTGCAAACATAACATCACAAATATCTTGCTCGATTAACCCAACCAGAAAAGGAACAAGACGAGGATCATACTGATAATCTGGATGAACCATCACAATAATATCTGCACTCATTTCAAGTGCAGCTTTATAACAAGTTTTTTGATTCGCGCCATATCCCAAGTTTTTATTATGCTTTATAACTTTTAGGCCTAACTCCTTTGCTATTTTGACTGTATCGTCTTTTGAATCATCATCAACCAATAAAATTTCATCATAGGAATTTTTAGGGATAGAATTAATTGTTTTTTGCAAAGTTTGTGCGGCATTATAGGCCGGCATAACTATAACAATTTTACTTTTTTTATTTTCCATTTGTTTCTTCCGTGTCCTGATGTTGTTTCAATGCAAAATCAAACAAATCAGAAAAAGAAATTTTTTCTTTTATCATTCCTATTATACCTAAAAGATATACCGACATCATCTCTATAAAATGTGTTGCTGCCATAGCCGTAAAAGCTGTTGTTTCTTCAATTCCGAAAAGTCCCAACGTAATCATTCCTACACTTTCTATTGCCCCGATAAAACCCGGTGCAGTCGGAATCATTGTTGCAACACCGGTTGTAACAATAACAAATAAACATTGTACCGCTGTTACTTTTAAGCCAAACGCTAAAAACAAAGTTTTATAAGCATATGATTCTATTATCCATATAATTATTGATGTTAAAAAAACAACAATAAACAATTTTCTGTTTTGAAAGAATTTCAAGCCGCTTGCAAATTTTAAGAAAATCGACTTGATAAATTCGGTAAGCTTTAAAGGTAAATGAAACTTATATAAAACTTTTAAAAAGTTCTCTTCTTTCTTTGACATAAAAAATAAAGCTATGAACATTAAACCGAACACTATGGTACACAATATAAAAGATTTTTGTAACCAATTCGGAATATTCGGAATAAACATTGCTATTAAGAAAAACGATAATATGAAAATCACGACATCCATTAATCTTTCAACAACAATAGTTGCAAAAACACCGCTCTTTGATATTCCCAGTTTTTTACCGGCAACGATGGCTCTTACAAATTCACCTAATCTTAACGGCAAAATATTGTTCATAAAAAAACCGAAAACCAAATAATAAAAACTTTGAAAAACTTTCATCTTTTTTAAAGGAGCAAGAATATAATCCCACCTGAAACCTCTTACAAGATAGGAAGAGATATATATAATAACACCTGTTATTATTAAAGATATGTCCGCATTTTTAAGTAAAGAAACAGATTGTTTAAAGTCTATATTTCTTATGCATAAATATATCAACAATAAACTTATTAAACAACCCAAGATAATTTTAAAAATATGTTTTTTTATAATTTCCCCCAACAACAAACAAACTAAGAATTTTTTATTTTATAATAATATTCTTCGTAATAAGGATTAAATTTATCATATTTTATGGCTTCTTGTATAGTTTTCAAAGCTTCTTCTTGTTTATCACAATTCCAATAAATAGCAGCTAACGATGCTTTCAATTGTGATTCATAATTATTCAAACTTATAGCTTTACTTAAATATTCTATAGATTTATCAGCATATTTTTCTCCGGATTCATCTCTGTTCTTATCATAAAGAGCAAAATATGCTCTCGAGACCTGTGCGTAATATTCCGGATTATTTTTATCGAATTTTATTGCTTTATCAAATTCTTCTATAGCTATTTTGTAATGTCCCGCGACATACAAATCAATTCCTTTTTTATAATAATTATTTGCTATAACCGGTTTTGCAAGAAGCACAAAAATCAAAAGATATAATACCAAAGAAACAATTACACTCATTTTTTGTAACTTCCTTTTTTCACCTACAGTATCAAAAGCAGCTGAAAAAATTATGAAGAATATTAACATATTTGCCGGAACAAAGAAACCGTAATCAAATAAATTTACTATAAGAAAAGAGGTTATGCTTATCGCTATATAACAATAGAAATAAACATCTTTTTGTTCTGGTATTTTTTTAAAAATTTTATTATAAAAAGAAAATATCAATGCAAAAAAACTTAATGTCCCGAGCAGACCTACTTCCGCCAACAACTGCATAAATATATTATGTGCAAATATTGTATTTAATACAAGTTCCGGTCTGAAAGTTCTAAACAAAACCATATAGTTACCGAAACCGCAACCGAACAATATATTTTCTTTAAAAATTAAAAATGCTGTTTTCCACCATATAATTCTGTCGTTTACACTGCTGTATGAAAATTTTAAAAAAGAAATATAACATATTCCCGATATCAGCAATAATGTAAACAATATTAACAAAATTTTAACAATTTTATTTTTTCTATATTCAAATAAAAACATCAAAGTTGAAATTGAAGACAACAAAATTACAATTCTGCATTTTGTAAGAAATATTGCAAGTAAAACAAAAAGCATCATTGCAACAAAAACTTTTGTATTTTTTTGTTCTTTAATAAAAATAAAAAACAACGGATAAACCAACACAAGAAATCCGGCAATAACATTTATATTCAATGCCATTGTTTCATAAAAATTATCTCCATAGAAAAACCCTTGCGGATTTGTAACAAACCTTGTAAACAATATCATTGATAGCCATAAAGAAATAAACAGAGGGATAAATAATACTTTTTTCTTCCACTCTAAAGATAAAAAAGAAAAGGAAAAGCCTGATAACAATGCAGAACCTAAAACAACAAGATAATCTCTGACATTTACTTTAAAATCAGCTCCTATATAAGACAAGCAACACATTACAAAAAACAACAATGATGTAACGATATATGAATTAATTTTAAATTTATTTGTATTTATCAAATATACAAACAACAACAACGACAACAAAAAAATTGCACTTTGTATCGGAAAAACAAAAGAAAATTTTGACAGAATAGCAATTACCATTAAAACAGATACGACAAATGCTATTATAACCGAATTATTTTTACTTGCATATAACATAATATTTACACCTGAATTTTTAATTAATAAGTTTTACTAAAATTTTTTCCTCAATTGTCATAATCCAATTTATAACAATATGGGGAGCCGGCAAAAACAATGTTAAATATGTCCCAAATGCCAAATAAGGTCCAAAAGCTATTTCCTGCTTTTTAATAATTTTTTTGAATATTATTAGAGTCATACCTGCTATGCTGCCTAACAGTGAAGCAATAAAAATAGCAAATAATACTTTTTCCCATCCTATAAAAGAGCCTACTCCTGCCATCAACTTTATGTCTCCGCCACCCATTACATCTTTTTTAAAAATCCATTTACCTGTAACAGCTACAAGTAACAAAGAACCGCCTCCGGCAAAAAAACCTAAAAAAGAATTCAATATTCTTTGTCCTGTTGTATTTCCAAGAACCGGATTACAAAAACAAGATATAATTCCAACTACCATCAACATAAAAGAAATTTCATCCGGAATTATTTGAAATTTAAAATCTATTGCGGTTATAACCAATAAAGAAAACAATAATAAACAAAACAGAATTAATGCAAATGAAAAACCGAACAAATAAAACATTGATAAAAACAACAATCCGCAAATCAATTCCATTGCAGGATAAATAAATGATATTTTTGAACCGCAACTCCTGCATTTACCTTTAAGCAATATATAACTTATAATGGGAATATTATCGTACCACTTGATAAAACTATTACAATTCGTGCAACGAAAATTCGGCTTAAATATCGATAAATTTTTCGGCATTCTATATATACATACACTTGCAAAACTGCCCATTATCAAACCGAAAAAGAACACAAGTATTCTTTCAAACATCAAAAAATCCTTAATATGTATTCCAAACAACACCTTTAGAATCTTTCTGATTACAATCTATCCAAAGTTCACCTGCTTGTCTGTCTTGGCTGTCTTCAACTTGATAGGCCCATTTACCCGAATCTCCAGTTGGGTGAGTTGTTATTTCTGTGGTAGGATTATGATAAGGCGGGCAATATAATTCCGGTATATATTTTATATATTTACCGTCTTCACTAAGCAACTGTTCAACAATATTTTCATCCGGAAAACGGCCTTCGTTTTCCCCGTAATAAACTGCTATTGCCGTTCTTAATGCTAAAAGATTTGCTCTAGTTGCAGATTCATTCGATTTACGGATTATATCAAGAAATTTAGGATAGACAACGAATGTAATCAACACAATAATTGCCACTGCAATTATTATTTCAATAATATTAAATTTCTTTTTATCTGACATCAAAAACACCCCAAAAAATTATTTTCTTCCAATATGTAAAATATTATTATCTATCAAAGATTAATTCATGGCTTGCACGCCGAGGCTTATGTCTGTTTAAGACAAACTCACTAATTTATATATTTGAGCTGTTCTTTTTTTTTATTTTTTTATAAACAACTCCAGGAACAAAATTTTTAAAATCTCCTCCTAAAGATGCAATTTCTTTAACCATACTTGAAGATAAAAAAGTATATTCCTGATCAGGCATTAAAAATATTGTTTCAACATCTTTCTTCAGTTTTCTGTTCATTAAAGCCATTTGGAATTCATATTCAAAATCCGATAAAGCCCTTAAGCCCCTTACTATACAAAAACTATCTATTTCGTTAAGATAATCCACCAATAATCCCGTAAAAGAAGAAACTTTTACATTTTTTATTTTACTGACAGACTCTCTCATCATCGAAAGTCTTTCATCCAATGAAAACATATGACTTTTATTATAATTGTGTGTAATGGCAACAATTACTTCCGGAAAAATTTTTGCAGCCCTTCCAATAATATCGATATGTCCGTTTGTCGGAGGGTCAAAACTTCCCGGATAAACAGCTATTATTTTTTTATTTTTCATAATTTATATTCTATATTATTACAATGTTTTTATCAATTAATCCTGAACTTTTCTTTCCGAGATTCCGCTTGCACTTCCGAACCCCTTAACCGTTCTTTTAACTATATCCCTGGATAATTTTTCCCAAATATATTCCCTTGCCTCTTCTTCCGTCATCCCGCCGAAACCCACTTTTACACTGTCTGAATATATTTGTATTCCTTCCATATTAGGTTCAACCCATAATGTAACATTTTCATGTTTATCAATAAAAAAAGCATTAATAAGAACCCATAATTTATATTGTTCCGTTACCATATTTGCATCGTAAGTTAAAGGTTGTAAAACATACCTTTTTATTTCACAAACAACTACGCCGTCTGCTTCTTCTTCCGTTGTTACCACGGATAACCTGCCGTCTCTCATAAATTCATCTATTATCGCTTTTGTAAATTTATCTTCCAAACCATACTGATTTGTATTGTTTACAACAGGCCTTACATAAACATTTTTAACATAAGAAGGTAACAACTGAGGTGCAGGATCATAAGGTGCCGCACAAGCACATAGCAAAGCAAATAATGAAACAACAAACAAATATAATTTTTTCATAAAACTCCTTAAAAATCGATTTACGATTTTTATTTAACAACCAAATTTATAATTTTATTTTTTACATATATAAACTTTACAATATTTTTACCTTCAAATATTGCTTTTAATTTCTCGTCAGACAACACAATATTTTTAATAGTCTGTTCATCTGCGGAAACATCAATATTTACTTTACCTTTCAATTTCCCGTTTACTTGAACCGGAATTTCTATTGTATCCTGTTTAATATATTTTTCGTCATATTTTGGCCATTGTGCAACAGATACACAATCATTGTGACCTAAAATGTTCCAAATTTCTTCACATAAATGCGGAGTAAAAGGAGAAAGGAGCAACACTATTGTTTCATAAACCTGTTTTGATAATCCGTCATCGTTTGAGTGATGTTTATATGTGTACATTGTATTAACAAGTTCCATTACAGCGGATATTGCGGTATTAAACTGATGTTTTACCGATATATCTTCACCGACTTTTTTTATACAAACATGCATTGCTCTCAACAAATCTTGTTTAGCTTTCTCTGTTGCAGGAACAGAAGATTTTGTATTTACAAGTTCTTGTAAACGCCAAACTCTGTTAATAAATCTCCAACAACCTTCAACCCCGTCACTGGACCAATCAAGTTGCTTTTCCGGAGGAGCCGCAAAAAGGATAAACAGTCTTGCCGTATCCGCACCATATTTTGAAACTATTTCATCGGGGCTTACAATGTTTCCTTTTGATTTGGACATTGCACTCCCGCCAAGTGTAACCATACCTTGCGTTAAAAGATTCAAGAATGGTTCATCACTTTTTATAAGTCCCATAGCTCTTAAAACTTTGTGCCAAAATC
>JAEEGJ010032145.1_pt1 | contig 10099 bp, 10 predicted proteins | sample 8958761 | NCBI WGS metagenome assembly JAEEGJ01 (sample SAMN16246546, study PRJNA631951) | gut metagenome | biome: gut microbiome; feature: rumen; material: RS-attached | host: Bos | place: Iran: Karaj | collected 2018-10 | reverse complement strand
CATATTTGGGTGCTCATCATGATTTACAACAGGCTTCACCGCTTTATACAAGAGCCAATACCTTTGGTACTCATCTGCGTAGCCACTGCATTTGTGACAGGCATTGTGGTAACATATTTTCTGAGAAAGATACCTTTCTGTCGTAAATATATTGTTTAATTACACTGATTCTATTGTGTCGACAATGCCTCGAAATTCACGAAATAATCAAGAATTTGTGTTGGTTTTGACCGATATGTAGATGATGATAGAGTGGGTTTGGATAAATATTATTTATTGATATATATAAAGTTAAGTTTTGTGTTGCATTTTTTTTTAATAAAAATGATTGATAATTGAAAAAAAAGTAGTAATTTTGCACCCGCTTTTGAGGCACGGAGTGTGGATTGTTGATGCTCTTTCCTCCTCTTGCCCGGCATAAGAAAATAGAGTTTTATATTCGTCAAATAGACGTTTCGCAACAGTCAGAAACAACAGAATAAAAAAATGGCAAAGAAAAACAAAGACGCAAGAGTGCAGGTGATTCTGGAATGCACCGAGCAGAAGAATAGTGGTGTTCCCGGCATGAGCCGTTATGTCACTACCAAGAACAAAAAGAACACTCCCGAACGTTTGGAGCTTAAGAAGTACAATCCGTACTTGAAGAAAATGACCGTCCATAAAGAAATCAAATAAAAGATAGGAGATAGAGTACTATGGCAAAGAAAGTTGTTGCTACCCTCAAAACCGCTACCGGTAAGAGCTACGCTAAGGTAATCCGCATGGTTCGCTCACCCAAAACCAATGCTTACACCTTCCAGGAAAACATTGTCCCCTCCGATCAGGTACAGGATTTCCTCAAACAGAAATAAACAAGACACTGTAATAATATTTTTTTTCATACGCTTTTGTTTTAGCCTCCGTTGTGAAACGGAGGTTTTTTGTTTATCGCTCCATTCAGTACACTCCAGCTGGAAAAAGGAGCAGCCCTCGTCTTTCAGCCCTAATGGCCAAAGGGGTTCAAGGGAATGATGAACACTTCTGTCTGATATGACAGAGGAGTGCTGATGAGGAAAAGTGTGTGGGACTAAAGCGTGTTGCCGAAGTGGAGCTTCAGGTCCTGAAGTTTTTTGTCGCGTTGGCGTTTCCACACCTCGGTGATACATTCTTTGGTCGAGAGGGGGAACTCTGCTTTCATCATCCAGTCGTAATAGGCAGGTTCGATTTCGAAGACGGATTCGAGGGTTTTGCCCTTGTGTTTGCCAAAGTTGAATATCTCCCGATGCTGTTTGTCGTAGCCAATGTGGCCTACGAGGTCTGCCCATTGGCTGTTGGAAGTGAAACGGCTGAGCTGCTCTATATCGTTTGCTACGGGCTGGCTGACGGTGCCGTCAGGGGCGGTGTAGTCGACTCCATCATATCGGTCGAGCTGGGCTTTGAGCACTTCGTATGTGGCGATGGTGTCGGCATCGGCACTGTGGGCGTTTTCAAGGTTCTTGCCACAATAGAATTGGTAGGCGGCCTTAAGGGTACGTTGCTCCATCTTATGGAAGATGTTCTGGACATCGACGAGTCTCCGGCATTTGAGGTCGAAAGGCTGTCCGGCGCGGAGAAATTCCTCCACCAGCAGCGGTACGTCGAACTTGTTGGAATTGTATCCTGCAAGGTCGGCATCGCCGATAAAAGCGGCTATCTCGGACGCGAGGTCACGGAATGCAGGTTTGTCGGCCACATCGCTATCGCTGATGCCGTGGATGGCGGTGGTGAATTCGGGTATATGAAGCGTTTTTCCGCTGTTGTCGACGGGACGGACACGGTGCACGAGAAGTTGCGTGCTTTGGTCTGGATTTACCTTGTAGAGGCAGATTTCCACAATGTGGTCAGTCCCGACATTTACTCCAGTTGTTTCGAGGTCGAAGAAGACAATGGGTTTTTGTAGGTTGAGAAGCATGTGCAGTGTGTGTTATAGGTTAAGTGCAGCGCGATGTATGCGCAGGAGAGTTGTGAGGAGACTTTCGGCAAGGTCAAGCCGGAGCATGTTGGCCCCGTCGGATTTGGCGATGGCGGGGTTGGGGTGGGTCTCCATAAAGATGCCGTCGCAGCCTACGGCTACGGCAGCCCGGCCGATGGTTTCTATCATTTCGGGATTTCCCCCAGTAACGCCGGATGTCTGGTTAGGCTGCTGCAGGGAGTGGGTGATGTCAACAATCACGGGAACGCGGTTGCGCTGCATGATGGGTATGCCACGGAAGTCGACGATGAGGTCTTGATAGCCGAAGGTGGTGCCGCGTTCGGTAAGCATGATGTTGTGGTTTCCAAAATAGGTAAGTTTGTCCACCACATGAGTCATGGCCTCGGGGGAAAGGAATTGTCCTTTCTTCACATTGACGCAGCGCCCTGTCCGGGCGGCGGCTTCGATGAGGGAAGTCTGTCGGCAGAGGAAGGCGGGTATCTGCAGGATGTCTACGCAGGGGGCCGCCATTTGGGCATCCTGTTCACTGTGAATGTCTGTTACAACAGGAATCCCGTATCGGTTGCGGATGGCATTGAGGATGTCAAGACCGGCTTGGTCTCCGATGCCTGTAAAGGAATCGATACGGGATCGGTTGGCTTTGCGATAGGAGGCTTTGAATGCAAAAGGTATTCGTAGCCGTGTTGTGATTTCAGCGAGCTGTTCGGCGATGAGGAACGGTGTCTGCTCGTCTTCTATTACACAGGGGCCGGCAATAAGGAAAAAGTTCCCGGTGTCGGTGTTTTTTAGGTGTTCTAATGATGGGTACATGGGGGAGTCTGGGTGGTTGAGGGAAGTGGTGGAGTGGGATGGTTAGAAGTTGGTGTCGATGGCGTCGATATCGCTTGTGGTGTCATCAATTTCGTGGTCGTTTTCATCGCTGCTGTATTCGTCGCGGCGGCGTGAGCTTCCGCGCTGCAGGGAGATGATGAGGGCTCCGATCATACGGGTGAGTTCCATAAGGTATTCGCGTGACTGGTTGCATTTCTCCTCGTCGAAAAGACCGAGGTTGGCGGCGATGGTGGTGTAAACAATGCACTCGCGTATGGCGGATTTGGCTATTTTCAGGTAATGCTCAAACTGGTTCTTATTGCGCGAAGAGCCTTCTGCGATGTTGAGGGCGATGTCGTAGGATGAGTGGCAGAAAGAGTTGATGAGGTTGCGTTGCATGTCGTTGGCGGGCTGCCCGACGTTGGTGATAATCCACGAGCTGTAGTCCGTTGCTTTTGCATAGATGCGGAGGTCTTCGAAACGGAAGAAGCTGACAGGTTTTTCTTGTGTGTTTTCCATGATGTGATGGTGTTTAGGTGTTATTATTTCAGTTTTTTTTCTTTTGTGTATATAGGCTTGAGTTTCGTGCCTTCCCGCATTGCAATGTTCTTGAAACTCGGTGGTTTTCTATTTTATTTCGGCAAAATAGTTCATAAATTGCGTACGCATGAGCATAGAGGCTTTGTCGGTCTGCTTGAGTGCCAGTTTGCCGCGGAACTGGTCGATGCAGTCGTAGTTTTTCTGTTCCATCCAGCTTTGCAGGCCGCTATTGAGTTCTTTCATGTATTCGATGCCGTTCCGGTAGAGACATGAAGCCACCTGCACAGCGTTGGCGCCTGCCAGCAGCAGTTTAACAATGTCGTGCGCGTTGCTCACACCAGTGGTGGCGCAGAGGTTGCAGCGGAGTTTCTTGCTCAGAATGGCAGTCCAGCGCAGGGTGTTGTACAATTCGCCGGGCTGTGTGAGGGAGTCGGCGTTGCGCAGGCATTCCTGGTCAATGTCGATGTCCACCTGCAGGGATTTATTAAACATGGTGATACCCTGGATGCCCGACCATGACAGTTGTTGCATGAATTTGGCGAGGTCGGTAAAGTAAGGCCCGACTTTGATGCTGATGGGTATGCTGATAATCTTGCGCAGCGACTGGATGATGTCGCTGAAGGTACGCTCCACGTCATCGGTCGAGGTGGTTGTGTCGAATGGCATAATGGCCATGTTGAGCTCCAGCGCATCGCAGCCCGATTCCTGGAACTGCTTGGCATAGGTGACCCAGTTCTCATGCGAGAAACAGTTGATGCTGCCAATGACCGGGATGGAGAGCTTGGACTTGGCCTCCCGAATCAGGGAGAAGTATTTGGCCACAGAGTCGGCCGCCACGTGCTGGGCAATGTATTCATAGCTGTCCCCGTAGTTGCCCACAGGAGCGTGTATATGCGTGTTGCGCTTTATATCATAGATAATCTGCTCTTCGAAGATGGACTTAAGCACCACGGCTCCGGCACCGCATTCTTCGAGTTTGCACAGGTTGTCTATATTGGCGGTCAAGCCGCAGCTCCCTGCCAGGATAGGGCTGTTCAATTCCAGTCCGAGATATTTTATTTTTGTGTTCATAATCCCTTGTTTTTTGTGGTATTCTTAATATAAAAATCCAATTTGCAAAGATATATAAAAAATGCAATTAAAACTTTTTTTTTATGAAAAAAAAACGGGGGGTCTGCTTAATGCATTAGGATATAGTGTATTGTAAAATGTTAAAAATGAAACTGGGGATGAGAAAAAGCGGAATAATAAAAAATATTTCGTCCCAATGAAAAAAAATGACTAATTTTGCACTTTCAAAAAAAACTAAAATAAGTCATAATGAAAGAGAATAACGAAGAGAAAAATCTTGAGATTGGCGGTATTATCACCAAAACCGAACAGTACATTAAAAAGAACAAAAAGGTTCTTATTTCTGTGGGTGGTGCCATAGTGGTGGTGGCTTTGGCCATCTGGGCTTATGTTGCCTTGGTTGCACAGCCCCGTTCCCTGCGCGCTGCCGAGGACATGTTTGCTGCCGAGCAGTGGTTCAATCAGGGCGACTTTGAGAAGGCTCTCAACGGCTCTGACGACTACATGGGCTTCAGTGAGATTATCGACGAGTATGGCTGCACCAAGTCTGGCAACCTGGCCAAGTACTATGCCGGCATCTGCCAGCTCAACTTGGGCAAGTACGACGAGGCTATCGACTATCTCAAATCCTACAAAGGCAAGGACATTTTCACCAAGTCAGAGGCTCAGATGCTTTTAGGCGATGCCTATGCTGAGAAGGAAAACCCCGCCGAGGCTGTCAAGTACTATGAGAAAGCTGCCAAGGCTACCGACAACTTCATCGTGGCTCCCACCGCTCTCTGGAAGGCTGGCATGATGTATCTGCAGCTCGACCAGAAAGAGGCTGCCATCAAGGCTTTCCAGCAGATTAAGGACAACTATCCCGAAAGCCCCGAATGGAACGAGGTTGACAAGTATCTGGCATACGCCGAGAACAAATAAGAATAACAAACCCTAAAGAGAAGAGGCAAACCCGTCCTGGTGTTTGCCTCTCTTCTTTTCTATGCAGTTGGAATCTTGCTGACCGAGCCGTCAGTCCGTGGTGAAACGGAATCGTGTGTGGCTCTCGTAGGTCTCGCCGGGATTCAGGTATGCATTCGACTCCTCCCAGTTGTGGTTGGGGCTGTCCGGGTACTTCTGTGTCTCCAGGCACACGGCACTCCGCTGCCGATAGCGGATGCCTCCTTTGCCCTTCACTGTGCCATCGAGGAAATTGCCGGTATAAACCTGCATCCCTGGCTCGGTGGTGAACACTTCCATCACGATTCCTGTGGCGGGGCTTGCCAGCCGTGCACAGGGCTTCTCCATGCTGCCGCGGGTGTTTAGCAGCCAGTTGTGGTCGTAGCCCTTTCCATTTTGCAACTGTTCGTTCTCAAGCCCGATGTCGCGCCCTATGGCCTTCGCCGTGCGGAAGTCAAAGGGCGTGCCTTCCACCTTGTCAAACCGCCCGACGGGCAGGAATGTGGCATCGATGGGGGTATAGCGGTCGGCATTGATAAAGAGCAGATGGTTCAGCACATCGGTGTTCCCGTCGCCGTTGAGGTTGAAATAGCTGTGGTTCGTCATATTGATGACCGTGGGTGCATCGGTGGTGGCTGAGTACTGGATGTCTAATGTGTTATCGTCTGTCAGCGTGTAAATCATCCGCACATGCACCTTGCCGGGGAAGTTGTTGTCGCCATGCGGGCTGGTGAGTTCTAAGACGATGGAACTATCCGTCATGCTTGCCACGTCGAACAGCTGATACTGCCACCCCGTCGGGCCTCCGTGCAGACAATGGGGGCCGTTGTTCTGAGGCAGTTGGATGGGTGTCCCGTTCACGGTGATGCGGCCGTTGCCAATCCTGTTGGCGTAGCGTCCTATGGCTGCGCCGAAATCACTCAGGTTGTTTTCGCGCAGATAGTCCTCCTGTTGGTCAAAGCCCAGTACCACGTCCTGCGTTCTGCCGTTGCGGTCGGGCACCAGCAGCGACATAATGCGGCCGCCGTAGTTTGTCACCCGTGCCGTCATGCCGTGCCTGTTTGTAAGTGTGAATGTCTCCATATTCTTGTTGCTATTAACAGTTTCTATTACCTCTTTGTTCGCCTGCCGAATCTCCTCGGCCACCACTTTCAGCTCCCGGCGGTCGTAGGTCAGCAGCCCGTTCACCTCGCTCTCCACGTCGGTGGTCTGGGTATATACCGCCGCGCTGTAGCCCTGCTTCACCAGTTCCTTCAGCTCCTTGGCATACTTTATATATTCATCTGTCACCTCTCTGCGGTTCTGGAATTTCACGTAGCCCCAGTTCTGGTCCTCCTTCCACAGGTGTCCAGGCAGGGGCAGTCCGATGCCCCCGTATTCTCCCAGCACGTTCACACGGGCAAGGTCGGTCAAGGGCTTGGTGGGCTGTGGGTAGTGGTGCAAGTCAAACAAGTCCCCGCAGGCGCGGTGGTTGCCCCCGCTGGCGGGATTCACAAGCCGTGTGGGGTCAAGCTCTTTGGTGAAGGCCGCCACCTTCTTGGTTTCAAACTGGCCCCAGCCTTCGTTAAAGGGCACCCACACCACCACGCAGGGGTGCTGGCCGCATTGCTCCACAATCTCCCGCCACTCGTTGTAGAAGTTGGCAGCCGAGGCGGCCGAGCGCTGTTTGTCGGTGCCGCCGTTGTCCTTGTAGGGCTCCCACTGGTTGCCGTAGTCGCCGCTGGGCATGTCCTGCCACACCAGCAGACCCAGACTGTCGCACAGGTAGTACCATCGGTCTGGCTCCACCTTCACGTGTTTCCTGATCATGTTAAAGCCCAGCTGCTTTGTCACCAGCAGGTCGTAGCGCATGGCCTCCTCTGTCGCAGCGGTGTAGAGACCGTCGGGATACCACCCCTGGTCCAGCGGACCGTAATGGAAATAGTTCCTCCTGTTCAGCTGCATGCGCAGGAATCCGTTGTCAGGGTCTTTGCCGGTGCCGATAGTGCGCATGGCGGCATACGATTTCACCTCGTCCACCACCTTGCCACCTTTCCGCACCACTAAGCGCAGCCCGTATAGGAATGGCCGCTCGGGGCTCCACAGCTTGGCGTCGGGCACCGACAGGCGAAGGGTGCCGTTGGGCATCCCCTTGGCTTGCGCCACGGCTCGGTTGCCGTCGGTCAGTGTGGCCTCCACGATGCTCCCGTCGTTGCCACCGCTGCTGCTCAGCGTCAGCTCAAGGGTGCTGTGCTCCACGTCGGCCACAGGAGTTATGCGCGTCAGATGGTTCTCCGCCACAGGCTCCAGCCACACCGTCTGCCAGATGCCGCTCACGGCGGTGTACCATATCGAGTGCGGGTTGAGCGTCTGCTTGCCCACAGGCTGGTAGCCCTTGTTGGTGGGGTCAAACACCCGCACCACTAGTTTTTGGCTCCCTTTGGGGGTCAGATATGGGGTGATGTCGAACCCGAAGGACGTGTATCCCCCTTTGTGGCACCCGATGTGGATGTCGTTCACATACACGTCGGCTTGCCAATCCACTGCGCCGAAATTGAGCATCACATGCTGCCCTTTCCATCTTGCCGGGACAGTGAACTCGCGGTGATACCACAGCTCCTCCTTTTCGGTCAGAGGTTTCTGCACCCCCGACAGCTGCGACTCGATGCAGAACGGCACTGTTATCTTCCCGTCCCAGTGGGCGGGTTCGGGGCAGCCCTTGTCCTTCACGGCATAGTCCCATTGCCCGTTCAGGCACAACCACTGGCTGCGCTGCATAATGGGGCGCGGGTATTCGGGGTGTGGCATCGCCTTGTCCACCTTCTCCGCCCAAGGGGTCTTCAGTGTTTGGGCGCTGCAGCACCATGCCGCCATCGCAGCAATCAGTAATAAAATTCTTTTCATAATCATTTAATCAGTAATTCAAAACATTCCAAATTATGGGTGAAATTAAAAGTTGATAATTGTAAAATAACCAGATGCGGCAGCAACTTTCAATTTTCAATTTTCAACTTCCTACAAAGTCTCCCCAAGCAGGCGGGCGGCGCAGGCCACAAGGTCGTTGCACGAGTGGTCACGTCCCTGCTGTTGCAGCAGGCGGAAACAATTCAGGTCTCCGTTCTCTTCGCGGAAGCGGTTGCCCAAACCCTTCACCATCATGGTCTGGTTGCAGAGGCCGCACACCATGGCCATGCCCGTCACGCAACCGCAGGTCTCCCGCAGCCCCGAAATGCCACGGCCAAAGCCCGAAGCCATCATGGCAGCCGATTGCTCATCGATGGGCAGTAAATCGGAATAGGCCAGTACTACCGACTGGCAACAGTTGCAGCCCTGCTCATGCAGCTGGCGTGCTTTCATTACACGGTTTTCTATCTCTTTGGTGTCCATATTGTAAGGTTTTGAAAGATTCGTAACTCGGGTGCTGTCGGTCTCAAGGCTGGTATGCCGTGGGGTAGAAAGCCCGCAGAGCCTCGGCCACTTTGTCGGCAATGATTTGCCGTCCTTGTTGCAGGTAATGTTCCGTGGTCCAGTCGCGGTCGCGGAACAGGCTGTCCGGCACTGCGTCCAAGTTGTTGACCACCACCACCCCTTTGCGTGTGTAGTACTCCTCCAGCAGCGCCGCGTTGGCGTGCATCAGGTCGGTGAGGTCGCTCCCGGCCAGCCGTTCGGCCCATTCCACATCTTCTGCCAGCAGGTTGAACACCAGCCGCCATCCCCGCTTGTGGGATAGTTGCACAATATTGTCGAAATCGGCAATGCGTACATTCTCCATAGTGTCTATCACAAAAGCATAGTTGCGCACAAACGTGCCAGGCATCGAGCTGCTGTCGGTGTTCAAGCTGTCCGCCCAGCGGGGCACGCTGGGATGTCCCGGCAGTGGGTGCTGGCTCCAGTAGTGGCCCATCTGCTGGTATCGCTCGTTCTCAGTTTTGATGTCGTAGGCTTTGAACGACAGGATGGCGCGGTTTGCCAGTGCGGGGCGTCCCTTCATCATCACTAACCGCTTCTGCAATGCCGTTTCGAGTGGTGAATAAATCCAGCCCACACCAAAGGAGCGCAGATTCAGCGTCACTACCACAGTGCCAATGTGGCAACGTGGGTCTATGTTTCGCAGCAGTTCGTAGTACACTTCTGCGTGCGATGCGTCGTGCGTCATGTTGCGCACGGTCAGTGTGGGGAAATGTCTGCCCACCATCTCGCTGATCCATGCCGTGTCGGTGTCGTCAAGGCCAAAGGTGTGGTTCGACGACTCGCCCAGATACAGTATGTCGGCTCCCGTGCTGTCTATCTGGTCCACCAGCGCCACCAGCGGGCCGCTGTAGGCATGGCGGTCGTGCTGCCAGAACAGGAGACGGTAAGCCCCCTCCGCCAGTATGCAGAGGACAGCGACAATGAGCAGGGTTTTCAGTGCGGTCTTCATGGGTCAGAACTGGAAATAAATAAACGGGAAAGTCTCAACGCTTGCAAAGGCCACTGTGCAGAAGGCCAGCAGAAAACACACGGCCCACTGCACCGCCTTGGGCTGTCGTATGCACCAGCGGTCAAAGCGTGTGTTGCGTAGCATCACGTCCGCCACCACAAAGAGGATAAGAAACAGTATGGCCACTCCGTCGATTGCGGGCATGGCACCCAGCCGGGCATTGCTGAACAAGGAGTGCATCACCTCGCGGAATTGCCAAAAGCCCTCGGCTCGGAACATTCCCCACAGCAGGGTCACGGCCACAAACACGCCAGCCATCCGCAGTAGGTACACAGGCATGGCCTCCGTCTCGGACAGCTTCCGGTTGCGCCCCACCAGTTTGGCTGGAA
>JAEEGJ010032144.1_pt1 | contig 10099 bp, 7 predicted proteins | sample 8958761 | NCBI WGS metagenome assembly JAEEGJ01 (sample SAMN16246546, study PRJNA631951) | gut metagenome | biome: gut microbiome; feature: rumen; material: RS-attached | host: Bos | place: Iran: Karaj | collected 2018-10 | reverse complement strand
TGTACGGAAAGCCGCTGGTGCCCGGAGAGACTTATTATGTGTATTATAAGACACTTGCGGACAGCGAGAATCATCTTTTTGCAAGCTATCATACGAAGCCGCTTAAAGTGACCCTCGGAAAGATAAAGCATTTTAAGCTTAAGCTTACGACGGATAAGATCTACGACCAGGGCGAGACCATAAAGAACGAAAATGTGCTCTTTGTCCTTGATGAAGAGGATCCCGGTTATGCCGAGGCAGCGGGGAGCAGGGAGCCGCTTACTGAAAAAGATTTGAAACAGCTGAGAAAGCATTTCAGACCGGATTACAGACTGAAGAAGGCCGGGGAAACAGAATGGCAGATGATCACCGCAACCGGTATAGTGCTTGATAATGCCAATTATACGCTGGATTGTGCGGAAGGCAGCATTCCGGAATATATTTATGATCCCGATAAGCATGATAAATATTTCCTGACGGTCACCGCAGGATCTTTCATGGCCCTTAAGCCCGATTTGGTGCTCACGGTCGATGACAGCCTTAAGTATTACTGCGGACAGAGCAGGGAAGAACTGCTCAGGGACACATTCATATCCGGTCTTTATGCGGACGGCATTAAATTATCGGCAGCCGGCGGAGTGGATGTGATCACAGGCAAGGGCGCGGAAGAAGGCAGGGTGGTCGATCCCTTCGGGATAAGGGAGATGGAAGAGCTGATGCCCGGTGAGAGCTTATATGTACAGTACGCTTTCGGAAGCCACAGCTCGGCACCGCTTCAGCTGACAGCTCTTGCGCATCCGGTATTTGCTGAATGCCGCGTGAATTATTTCTTTAAGCAGGGCGAAAAGATCGATCCGACGATAGAACTTAAGCCCGGAGATATCACGGTAACGGATCTCTACGGGACTCCTTATGCCAGGAAGCTGGAAGACGAAGAAGTATTTCTTTATACCGGCATGGCGGCGCCTGTCTTTGAAGGTCTGTCGCAGACGGTAAGGGGCAGGCAGGAATACAGTCTGTACCTGCAGCCCGCAGAGACACTGCCCCATGCGGGAGAGGGCGGCAACTTTATACTCAGCGGCAGCAGCAGCGAGGGCTACGGAGTCTATATCGCACCTGTGTATACAGTGACTCTGGAAGGAAAGTTTAAGAGCGCCGTTGTGAACGGAGTTAAGAGAGAAGCGGGAACAGGCTTCAGCGTGGAATCCGCGATGGCGGGAAGGCTTAAGTATCTTACGGAGGAATACAGCCGCAGGAAGCTTGACAGCCTGCCCGATATGAGCGCCAAAGTGGATCTGCCATCGGTGGTTGAGACGGCATCGACCTCCCTGATCTTTAAGGGCTGGAAAAAGAACGGCGCAGTGATCGGCAGCGGATATGACAGCATAACCGAAGATACCGTCTACACTGCCGAGATGAGAGAACTGGTCGCAGGCTTTGACGGGGGAGACTGTGCCCTTTGCGTAGAGCTTGATGACAGCAATGTTTATTATACCGGCACAAAGCATACAGTCGAAACGGACACGATCATGCCCGCAGCCGGCAGTGATATAGGCCTGAAGGTATATGTGGGCGATACGCTGTTAACGGAAAATATTGATTACAAATTAAGCTATAAGCGCAATGTGGATGCCTATATCCTGAGTGAGCATGACAAAACGGAATGGAATAAGAGAGCACCGTATATCCTCATTAAATTCGCAAACGAATATAAGGCATTTCCTGCGGTCACAAAATACTTTAACATCCACAGGCTTGATATATCGGTATCCGGAAACGCAGTGATGGGCCTCGGCGTGGCAGGCAGGGTAGTAAAGACTAAGGCGGGCGCAGATCCCCAGAAGCTCTTTAAGCCCGATCTGGTGATTAATGCCTCGGGAATAGCGGTAAACAAAAAGTTCATTAACTTCTCCTGGCCGGAGGGTGTTAATGTCAACACGGCCGAGGCGGGACGTAAGCAGCTTAAGATAAGCGGTACGGGAAATCTGTGCGGAAGCAGAACAATCGATGTGTATTTTGTTTCAAAGGTCAATTCAAAAAGCTTAAATATATCCTACTCGAAAAGCAGGTTAAATACTGTTCCCTTTGATGCGGGTGATACTTTCTATGAATATGAGAACACTATAAGGGCGGATATCAGTGCCAATCTGGCAACGAAGTATTCGGTAGAGGCTATCGATGAACTGTATCTTTACAGGCAGAAGAAGGATTATGTTTTACCCGGTACCAAAAAACTCACCTACTATGCGTATGCGATCGATGAAGAGAATAAAGATATCAGGGTTTACAGAGGCTCATATTCGTATAAGGTGGACAAGGCCGTGACAGACAAGATAGAAGTGGTATGGGAAAAGGGAAAGATCGGTGAACTGAGCTATCCCTATGACAGCAGAGGTGTGACCCTGGACGTGAGCATCAGCTATAACAAAGTGCCCTGTGATGTGTCAACGCTCTTTAAACTTAAGTATAAGAATAATAAAAAGGCGGGTGTGACGGCTACAGCCTACTTAAGTGTGACCGGCGGCAGGGTGAATGATACAAGGGCAGTAAATAATGATCCCAGGTTTAAAAAGGAGTTTAAGATATCAAAGGCAGATCTTGATAAGGATACGTTGGTAAAGAGTGCCTACATAGTAAAAAGCGATATCTTCCAAGGTGATCAGGCTAAGAGTCTGAAGGCCATAAAGAAGAGCGCTTCGGTGAGGCTGACTAACCGGGCGGGCACTTCTCTTAAAGGCGGAAACGATTATGTCTTTGAAAAGTTCAGTATCAGGGAAGACGGCAATATCGATCTTGAACTTGCCGCTAACGGGAGGTCAAAGAATTATGAGGGCCGTAAGACAGTAGTCAGCATAAACCTTGTGGAAACGTACCTTCCAAACTGCAGCATAGTGAAGAAGGGCGGCGAGAGTAAACTAAATGCGGCCGATATAGAAAAGCTGGCAGAAGGAAGCATGAGTAATGAAGATTTTGCGGCTAAGTACGGGCTTCAGATAAGCGGCAAGATTAATGGTAAGACGGCTACACTGGTGCAGAAGGATAATTTCAATTTCGTGGTGACCTACGCCGAGGCAGGAGGATCTGCATATATCCAGGCAGTGGGTATAGACGGAGGCTTATACGGCGGAAGCGACGTGATGGCCAAAACGGCCAGAAGCATCAGGGTGGTACGCTGAGGGCAGTGTAAAAGCGGTATTCCGGAAGGCTTGCAAATGAGATAAAAAGGATTATAATGGTGTGAGTTATGATTTGGCAGGAGGCGTTTTAAAGTGACCAAAAAGAAAGTAAGGAATATCCTCATCGGCTGCGCGCTGGTGCTTATAGCCATGTGCGTCGGGATATTTTCACTCTACAGTCCGGAGAAGCACGAGAGCGTGAAAGCGATGATGAAGGACGCGGTACTGCATGACGAGAACAAGATCAGCTTTTTCGGCATTGCCGATGTGGATCCTTCTCTGGTATCCGGCTATATCGTTACGGCATTTCTGCTGGTTCTGGCGCTGCTGATACGCATTTTTGCGATCCCTAAGTTCAAGGATGTGCCGGGGAAGTTCCAGCTGCTGATAGAGACCTGGGTCGGTGTGTTCGATGGTCTGGCAAAGGGCAATTCACCACACAGGAACAAGGCTCTCGGCGCCTATCTCTTTACGGCGGGTACTTATTTATTCACCGGCACAATGTTCGAGCTTTTCGGCATCCAGGGTATCACGACTGCGGGACATTCGATCTCTCTGCCGGCACCTCTGGCCAATATCAACGGAGCCATGAGCATGGGCATATTCTCCTATCTGTTCATTCTTTCGGGAGGCATTGTGGCCAATAAGCTGGCCGGTGTCGGCAAGACTTTAAAGGAATTCTCGCTGCCGGTATCCATGACCTTCCGTCTCTTCGGCGCGCTGCTTTCGGGCATGCTGACCACCGAGCTCGTATATTATTACATCACTTTAAGCTTTGTGCTTCCTGCTATAGTGGGCGTGCTGTTTACTGTGCTCCATGCACTGATACAGGCCTACGTGCTTACGATGCTCACCAGTTTCTACTACGGTGAGGTCAGCGAGATACATGAGAAGAAGCCCAAGGTCAAAAAGAAAAAAGTGAAAAAACAGAAAGCAGCGGAGGCTGTATAAGATAACAATCAACGGAGGATAAAGAAATGAAGCATTTAAAAAGGATCAGCATTATTCTTGCGGCCATCATACTGGTAATGGGCGTGGTGACCATAAGCGGCATGAGCGCGCAGGCGGCGGCAGATACTACCGAAGCTGCAGCAGAAGCCGCAGCTGACAACACAACAGGCATGAAGGCTATAGCAGCTGCCCTGGCCATCGGTATCGTAGGTGCCGCAGGTGCGGTATCCATGGGTATCTCAATAGCCAAGTCAAACGAAGGCGTGGCAAGACAGCCCGAAGCCGCAGGCAAGATTCAGACACAGCTGATGCTGGGCCTCGTGTTCATAGAGACCGCCATCATTTACGCCCTGATCGTTGCCATACTGATAGTCTTTGTAATGTAACAAGCGGAGGATATAAAGATGCCTTTAGGTATAGATTTTACACAGGTGCTGCTGCATCTGTTCAATACAGTGATACTGTTCGCAGGGCTTTATATCTTACTGTATGCTCCCGTGAAGAAGTTCATGGACGCCAGGGAAGAAAAGTATAAAAAGCGCGAGACAGAGACTGAGGAGAACCTTAAGAAGTCCGAGGAACTCAAGAGCGAGTATGACGATAGGCTCAAGAAGGCGGAGAGCGAGATAGCCATGATGCACCGCGAAGCTGCCGAGCAGATCGCCGAGGACAGAAGGCGTGCAGAAGACAGGGCCAGGGAAGAGGCAAGACATATCATCGATGCCGCCCGCAAGGAAGGCCAGCGTGAGAGAGAGCAGATCGTATCCGGTGCCAAAGAGGATATCTCCAACATGATAGAGGAAGCTACCAGAAAGGTGGTATTCGGCGAAGGCGACAAGGATCCCTATGTGGATTTTGTAGAGGATGAGGAAAGGAGCGCAGCCAATGGCAAGTGAGCGCACGCGCAAAGCGTTCCTGTATGCGGCAAAGAGACCTGACGCCGCCCAGGAGAGGACCCTCATGGATTTCCTCACAAAGAAGCACGGTGAGATCGAGCTTGTTTTCGAAGAGGATGCTTCCATCGACGACGGCTTCAGACTGGTAGTGGGCGATGAGGTCTACGACAGGACGAAGGAAGGAAGATTCAGACATTTAAAGGGCCTGCTGAATCAGGCTCTTTCTGCCGACGATAACGGCAAGGATGTGATAAGCCTCTTTAAGGAAGCCATAGTCGGCTGGGACGGAGAGGTAAGCCCCGAGGAAGAAGGAAGGGTGCTGACCGTAGGTGACGGCATAGTCGTTATAGAAGGACTGGACCGGGCCGTATACGGAGAGATAGTCGTATTTGAATCGGGAGTAAAGGGGATGATCCAGGATATCCGCAGGGACAGCCTGGGTGTTATTCTTTTCGGCTCCGATACCGATGTGTGTGAAGGCAGCAGGGTGAGACGTACCCGAAAGACCGCCGGCATCCCCGTGGGAGAAGGTTATCTCGGACGTGTGGTAAATGCTCTCGGTGAGCCCATAGACGGCGGAGGCATGATCTTTGCCGACGATTACAGGGCAGTGGAATCCCCGGCGGCGGACATCATATCCCGTCAGGGAGTGGATACCCCCATGAGCACGGGCATCCTTTCCATTGATTCCATGTTCCCCATAGGAAGAGGCCAGCGTGAGCTGATAATCGGCGACCGCCAGACCGGCAAGACTTCCATAGCGGTGGACACAATCTTAAACCAGCGTGACAAAGACGTGATCTGCATCTATGTAGCCATAGGACAGAAGGCGGGCAGCGTGGCGCAGCTGGTGGAAACATTGAAGAAAAAGGGAGCGATGAGCTATACTGTGGTGGTGAGCGCTACGGCGGCGGAAACGGCTCCCATACAGTATATAGCGCCTTATGCGGCCACTTCCCTGGGTGAATACTTCATGTATCAGGGCAGGGACGTGCTGATCGTTTACGATGATCTGTCAAAGCATGCCATAGCATACCGCGCGCTGTCACTGTTGCTGGAGAGAAGCCCCGGACGTGAGGCTTATCCCGGCGACGTATTCTATCTGCATTCAAGACTCCTTGAACGTTCGGCGAGACTTAATGATGACATAGGCGGGGGCAGCATGACGGCCCTTCCGATAGTAGAGACCCAGGCGGGAGACGTCTCCGCTTACATACCCACCAACATCATCTCCATAACCGACGGACAGTTGTTCCTTGAGAGCGATATGTTCTTTGCGGGTCAGAGACCTGCCGTAAACGTGGGACTTTCGGTTTCCCGTGTGGGTGGCGCAGCCCAGACCAAGGCTATGAAGAAGGCGGCGGGTTCCATCAGGCTTGATCTTGCGCAGTATCGTGAGATGGAGATCTTCACCCAGTTCTCTTCGGACCTTGATGACAGCACGAGAAAGCAGCTCTCATACGGCCAGGGACTGATGCAGCTTTTAAGGCAGCCAAACGGTACGCCTTTTTCCACCCATGAACAGGTAATACTTCTCACTATGGCTACGGCCCGTGTGATGCAGGATTTACCGCCCACGGAAGTGGCGGAGTTTAGGAAGGGGCTGCTTTCATACTTTGAGAGCAGGGCGGCAGCGCTTATCGGAAAGATAGAGGAAGAAGGCACACTCAGCGATGAGGATAAGGAATTCATAATAAAGACAGCGGAAGAATACAGGGATCAGGTATATCATGCCTAATATCAAGACTTCCAAAAACCGAATAACCAGTGTAAAGAATACCAGGAAGATCACCAATGCGATGTATCTCATATCTTCTTCGAAGTTACGCAAGGCAAAGGAGGAACTGTCGCATACCAGGCCCTTCTTCGAACGTGCGGAGGTGGAGATAAAAAGGGTATTCCAGAGTACTTCCAACGTAAAAAGCCCTTATTTCTATCCCGAGGACGGAAAGAAAAAGAAGGCGGAAACCTACGGTTATCTTGTGATCACCGCCGATAAGGGACTGGCAGGAGCCTATAACCATAACGTGATCAAGAAGGCGGAGGAGCGGCTGAAGCTTCATCCGAACAGCAAACTCTATGTGGTGGGCGATGTGGGGATGAGGTATTTCAGGAAGCATCATTATCCGGTGGAGGAGAGCTTCTTTTATGCGGCGATGAAGCCAACCTTCCCGAGAGCCAGGGAAATAGCTTCGGTACTGCTGGAAGCTTACAATACCGGTGAAGTGGATGAGATACATATCATCTACAGTGATATGGAGAATGAGCTTTCCTCGGATGTGCGCAGGGTAAGATTACTGCCCTTTGAGAGAAAGGAATTCATCAGCGAAGAGGAAAAGGATCATGTAAGCGGCAAGGAATACCACTTTGAGCCTTCTCCCGAGGCAGTGCTGGAGCGTCTGATGCCTTCCTATGTGGCAGGATATATATACGGCGCACTGGTGGACAGCTTCTCGGCGGAACACAATGCCAGGATGAATGCCATGAGCAATGCCAACAATAATGCTCAGGAACTCCTGGACAAGCTTTATCTGGAATACAACCGCTTGAGGCAGGCCATAATCACCCAGGAGATAACCGAGGTGTGCGGCGGGGCCAGAGCGCAGAAGAAAAAGAGAAAGAAGAAAAAATACGATGAGTCTGCATAAAGGAAAGGTAGTTCAGGTTTCGGGTCCCGTTGTGGATGTCGAATTCAAAAAAGGTGAGATGCCCAGGCTTCGTGATGCGCTGACTATAGAGATAGACGGTGAGACACGGACCATGGAAGTGGCACAGCTCCTGGAGGATAATACAGCCAGGTGTATCGTGCTGGCCGGAAGCGAGGGCTTAAGCCGCAATATGGAAGTGACCAATACCGGCGGAAGCATAAAGGTGCCGGTAGGAAGCGCCACTATAGGCAGGATGTTCAACGTGCTTGGACAGCCCATAGACGGTGGGGAAGCTCCGGGTGAGGATACCCCTAAGTGGAGCATACACAGGCCTGCGCCGGCTTTTGACGAGCAGAGTGTTTCGGTAGAAATACTGGAGACCGGTATCAAGGTCATAGACCTTCTGGAGCCTTATGCAAGAGGCGGAAAGATAGGACTTTTCGGCGGCGCCGGTGTCGGCAAGACCGTGCTGATACAGGAGCTGATACACAACGTGGCTATGGAACACGGCGGATATTCCATCTTTACCGGAGTGGGAGAGCGAAGCCGTGAGGGTAACGATCTTTTCAACGAGATGAAGGAGAGCGGTACCATAGAGAAGACAGCCATGGTATTCGGGCAGATGAACGAATCACCGGGCGTGCGTATGAGAGTCGCGCTGACAGGACTTACTATGGCCGAGTATTTCAGGGATGAGGAAAACAGGGATGTTCTGCTCTTCATAGATAACATTTTCCGTTTCGTGCAGGCGGGCAGTGAGGTATCCACGCTTTTGGGACGTATGCCTTCCGCAGTAGGTTACCAGCCGACTCTGGCTTCCGAGATGGGCCAGCTGCAGGAGCGCATCACTACCACAAAGAGCGGATCCATTACTTCGGTACAGGCCGTATACGTGCCTGCTGATGACTATACGGATCCTGCGCCGGCAACTACTTTCACACATCTGGATGCGACTACTGCACTTTCGAGAAAGATATCCGAGCAGGGTATCTATCCTGCAGTAGATCCTTTAGCTTCTACCTCACGTATACTGGAAGCGGATATAGTCGGAGAAGAGCACTACAATACAGCCAGGGCCGTACAGGAATACCTGCAGAAGTATACGGAGCTGCAGGATATCATAGCGATACTGGGTATGGACGAGCTTTCCGATGAGGACAAACTGACAGTGGCAAGGGCCAGGAAACTGCAACGTTTCCTCTCACAGCCCATGTTCGTTGCGGAGAAGTTCACAGGCATCCCCGGAGCCTATGTGCCCCTGGAGGAGACGATAAAAGGTTTTAAGGAGATAATCGCCGGCGAGCATGACGATCTGCCGGAGGCTGCATTCTATAACGTGGGCACCATAGCGGATGCCATAAAGAAGGCGGAGAAACTTAAGTGAACAGGTTTAAGCTGGAAATACTTGAAGCGGACGGATATTTCTACCGCGGGGAATCGGAGAACCTGGTGGTACCGCTGGAAGACGGTGAGGCCGGAATACAGGCCATGCATGAAAACCAGGTCATGTCACTGGTTCCCGGGATATTGCATTTTACCGATGAGAACGGTGAGGTGAAGTATGCTTCCATCGGTCCGGGAATGGTACGGATAGAGGACGGGGATGTGCTGGTGCTGGTGGAGACCGCAGAGCGCCCGGAGGAGATAGACATCAACAGGGCAAGGCGGAACGAACAGAAGGCCAGGGAAGAACTGGAGCATGAAGAGAGCATGAGGCAGTACAAGCTGGCGGAGCTGGCGCTGGAGCGTGAGATAGCTCGTATCAAGCTCTGGAACAGGAGCAAAACCGGCATGGATCCGGAAGAGTAAAGTACGGTGCCGCCGTCTTTACAAAAGATTTACGATGGTGTATATTGTCACTATAATTTTCAGGAAAGGAAGAAAAGAAAATGGCAAAAGAAAAGGTAATACTGGCATATTCGGGCGGTCTTGATACCACCGCCATCATTCCCTGGCTGAAGGAGAACTTCGACTATGAAGTCATCTGCGTCTGTGTGGACTGCGGTCAGGCAGAGGAGCTGGACGGTCTCGAGGAAAGAGCTAAGTTCTGCGGAGCAGAGAAGCTTTACATACTTGATGTGACCGATGAATTTGCCGATGAATACATAGTTCCCTGTGTACAGGCTCATGCCGTATATGAGAATAAGTATCTTTTGGGTACATCAATGGCAAGACCGCTGATCGCAAAGAAGCTGGTGGAGATAGCACGTAAGGAAGGTGCTGCGGCAATCTGCCACGGCGCTACGGGTAAGGGCAATGACCAGATCAGATTCGAGCTGGGCATCAAGGCTCTGGCTCCGGATCTTAAGATCATCGCTGCATGGAGAAACGAGAAGTGGACAATGGATTCACGTGAATCGGAGATAGAATACTGCAAGGCTCACGGAATAGATCTTCCTTTTTCAGCGGGTTCCAGTTATTCAAGAGACCGGAACCTCTTGCATATTTC
>JAEEGJ010032143.1_pt1 | contig 10099 bp, 7 predicted proteins | sample 8958761 | NCBI WGS metagenome assembly JAEEGJ01 (sample SAMN16246546, study PRJNA631951) | gut metagenome | biome: gut microbiome; feature: rumen; material: RS-attached | host: Bos | place: Iran: Karaj | collected 2018-10 | reverse complement strand
AGCACCCGGTCATGGGCGTCCAGGGCCACCAGCCCGTGCATCTGCCCGGCGGCAGCGATGCCTTTCACTTCCCGCCGGTCGATGTCCTCGGTCAGCTCCCGGATGCCGGAGAAGGCCGCCTCGATCCAGGCTTCCGGGTCCTGCTCCGACCAGCCGGGCCGGGGCATGGAGAGGGGATAGGAGCGGCTGACGATCTTATGGATCACGCCCTGTTCATCCATGAGCAGCAGCTTCGTGGCGCTGGTGCCCAGGTCAACTCCGATAAAATACATAACGCATCCTCCTAAAGAAACGCCTGCCGGACGAGTGCCCGGCAGGCGGTGTGAGCTGGAATCAGATCAGCGCGGCGGTGATGATGGCCATCTTGTAGACCTCTTCCGCGTTGCAGCCGCGGCTCAGGTCGTTGATGGGGGCGTTGAGGCCCAGCAGGATGGGGCCGTAGGCGTTGAAGCCGCCCAGACGGGCCGCGATCTTGTAGCCGATGTTGCCGGCGTTCACGTCGGGGAAGATGAAGGTGTTGGCATAGCCCGCCACGGGGGAGCCGGGGAACTTCCGCTGGCCCACCTCGGGGCTCACGGCGGCGTCGAACTGCATTTCACCGTCCACGGGGGTGTCGGGCATGGCTTCCTTGGTCTTGGCCACGGCGTTCTGCATCATGGTGACGGTGTCGTCCTTGGCGCTGCCCTTGGTGGAGAAGCTGAGGAAAGCCACCTTGGGGTCGATGCCGAAGGCCCGGGCGCACTTGGCGGTCTCCTGGGCGATCTCCACCAGGTTGTCCTCGGTGGGATGGATGTTGATGGCGCAGTCGCCCATGGCGATCCGCTCCTCCTCATCCTTGCCCCGGGTCAGAATGAAGCAGGAGGAGACGATGGTGTTGCCCGGCTTGGTCTTGATGAGCTGGAGCGCGGGACGCACGGTGTCGGCGGTGGAGTAGGTGGCGCCGCCCAGCAGGCAGTCGGCCTCGCCCATCTTCACCAGCATGGTGCCGAAATAGTTGGACTTGGCCAGGCTGGCGCGGCACTCGTCGGCGGTCATCTTGCCCTTGCGGAGCACGACCATCTTTTCCACCATTTCATCCATGCCCTCGTAAGTGGCGGGATCAATGATCCTCGCGCCGGTGATATCATAGCCGCCCTTTTCGGCAGCGGCCTTAATGCCGTCGGCAGGACCAACCAGGATGATGCCCAGGAAGCCGCCCTTCAGCAGCTTGGAAGCCGCGTCCAGGATGCGGGCGTCCTCGCCCTCGGTGAAGACGATGGTGCGGTGATTGGCCTTCAGGATCTCGATAAGTTTATCAAACAATTCCTTGACCTCCTTTTCTTTGGGCAGGGTATGCCCATTCCAATATTCACATTCTATACCTCTGATTTCGTTTCTACAAGTCTTTTCTCCGCTTTTTGTGCTTTGTGCAGAGGAATTGCCTGTTGCCAAAGGGCGGGGGAATGGTGTAAACTGAAAGATATGGAGAGTTATCCGGGCCTCTGCCCGGAGGTTATGTATCATGCGACAGAAAGGGAGGCTGGAATACTTGGATTATCTGGATTATCATTATCGCATCCTGATCGGCGGGAAGCTCTGCGACCCGGTGAAGGGCGGTACTATGGACGTGGTCAATCCCGCCAACGGCCAGGTGATCGCCAAAGCGCCGAGATGCACGGCGGAGGACGTGGACCTGGCGGCCAAGGCTGCGCAGAAGGCCCGCAAGGCATGGAAAAACACCTATATCGGGGACCGGGCCAACTATCTCATGAAGCTGGCGGAGCTGATCCGCCGGGATCAGGATCTGCTGATCCCCATGGAGACCGCCCAGTACGGCGGCCCCATCAGCAAGACCAGCCGCTTTGACATCCCCTCCGCCGCGGGCGAACTGGAATTCATGGCGGGCATCGGCCGGGCCGTCACCGGCACCACCATCACCGCCAACCCCTCCGCCCGGGTCATGACCGTGCTGGAGCCCTATGGCGTGGTGGGCCTCATCACCCCCTGGAATTTCCCCCTGGTCACTGCGGTGAGCAAGCTGGGCCCCGCCCTCATCACCGGCAACTGCTGCATCCTCAAGCCCGCCTCCTGCGCGCCGCTGACGGTGCTGAAGCTGGCGGAATACTGCGTGGAAGCCGGCATCCCCGAGGGCGTGGTGAATATCGTCACCGGCCCCGGCAGCGAGGTGGGGGAGGCCATCGTCACCCATCCCCTGGTGCGCAAGACGAATTTCACCGGCGACAGCAGGGTGGGCAAGCGGATCATGGAGCTGTCCGCCCCCATGGTGCGGCCCGTGGCCTCCGAGCTGGGGGGCAAGAACGCCATGATCGTGCTGGACGACGCGGAGATCGACGCCGTGGTGGAGACCGCCACCTATTCCGCCTTCTTCAACAGCGGGCAGAACTGCGGCAGCCCCAGCCGCTTCTATGTGCAGGAGGGCATCTACGATGAGTTCGTGCGCCGCTTCGTGGCCGCCGCCGGCAAGATCACCGTGGGCGACCCCATGAAGCCGGAGACCATGATGGGCCCCCTGGCCTATATGGGCTGCCGGGACACGGCGGAAAAGTACATCGCCTCCGCCAAGGCCGCGGGCTTCAAGTGCCTCCTGGGCGGCGAGCGGCCCGACACCCCCGAGACCCGGAACGGGGCCTATGTGATGCCCACCATCTTCGAGGTGACGGACAACAAGCATGAGCTGATGCAGGACGAGATCTTCGCCCCCGTGGTGGGCGTCATGAAGATCAAGACCCCGGAGGAGGGCGTGGAGCTGGTAAACGACAGCCGCTACGGCCTCTGCGCCTCCGTCTGGACGCGGGATTTCCGCAAGGGCCTGCTGATGATCGAGGACATCGAGACCGGCACCGCCTGGATCAACCAGCATCTGGAGATCGTGCCGGAGACCCCCTGGGGCGGCTGCAAGGAATCCGGCTGGACCAAGGAGAATTCCGTCCTGGCCCTCAGCGAATACACCTATCATCATCATATCTGGGTCAGCCTCAGCGAGAAGCCCCATACCTTCTGGGAAAGCATGATCTCCCTGGACTGAGGGAAGAAAGGAAACGACATGCCTGAGATCAAATCCTACAAAATGCTCATTGACGGCCAGTGGGTGGACGCCGAATCCGGCGAGACCTTTATCACCGTGAACCCCGCCACGGGGGAGCCCCTGGCGCGGGTGCCCAAGGCGGGGGAGAAGGACGTGGACAAGGCGGTGAAGGCCGCGCGCAGGGCCCTGCCCGCCTGGAAGGGCCTGACCCAGGCCCAGCGCAACGAGTATATGTACAAGATCGCCGCCGCCATCCGGGCTAACGCCAAGGAATTGGCCACCTGTGAAGCCCTGGAGCACGGCACCCCTTTTCAGGACGCCTTCGGCGTCTGTATGGGCGCAGCGGGCAAATTCGAATATGCCGCCAACATCGCCCTGGCCCTCATGGGTATCCAGATCCCCATGGAGAAAGGCCAGCTGAGCTACTTCAAGCGGGGCCCCATGGGCGTCGCCGCCCTGGTGATCCCCTGGAATTTCCCCATCATCATGCTGGCGGTGAAGGCCTCCGCCGCCCTGGCAGTGGGCAACACCTGCGTCATCAAGCCCCCTTCCATCAACTCCATGACCGATCTCGTTTTTGCGCGGGTCATCCAGTCCGCCGGGCTGCCCGACGGCGTGGTGAACATCATCACCGGCAGCGGCGAGACCACGGGCAAGACCCTCTGCTGCCATCCCGACGTGGACGTGATCGGCTTCACCGGTTCCAGCGAGACGGGGCAGAACGTGCTGAAATACGCCTCCAACACCGTGAAGAAATGCGTCATGGAGCTGGGGGGCAACAACCCCGTGCTGGTCTATCCCGACGCGGACCTGGACGCCCTGGTGGGCGTGCTGGGCTTCCGGCAGTTCAACAACTGCGGCCAGCACTGCTCCGGCCCGGGCCGCTACTACGTCCATGAGAAGGTCTACGACGAATTCCTGAAGAAGCTGGCCGCCTTTGCCGACAGCGTCAAGGTGGGCGACCCCCTGGAGGAGGGGACCTTCATGGGCCCCGTGGTCTCCAAGGCCCAGCAGAAGAAGATCGAGGACTTCGTGGACGGCGCGGTGAAGGAGGGGGCCACCCTCTACTACACCCGCAAAAAGACCCCGGAGCAGGAGAAGGGCTCCTATGTGATGCCCACCATCGTTTCCGACTGCACCCACGATATGCGCATCGCCAGGGAAGAAGTGTTCGGCCCCGTGGCGGTGGTCATCAAGTGGCGCGACGGAGACGACCTGGTGAAGCTGGCCAACGATTCCCCCTATGGGCTCTGCGCCCATGTTTGGACACGGAACCTGGCCCTGGCCCTGCAGCTGGCGGACGCCCTGGACGTGGGCAACGTCTTCATCAACTGCCAGACCCTCTCGGAGGAGCAGTCCTGGGGCACCAACGTGAAGGCCAGCGGCCTTGGCCGGGAAGGCGGCCTGGAGGGCCTCAAGGAATTCACGGACCTGAAAGAGATCACCATCGACTATAATACATTCTGAAAACTTTCTGAGACGCCGAAAACACCCGCAGCGTCGGCCCACGGATAGGTGGGCCGGCGCTGCGCCTGCGGCAAGGAGGATGAACATGAGCGGTTTTCTGGTTTGCACGGATTCCGGCTGCGACCTGAGCATCCGCGTCCTGCGGGAGCATGGCATCATTCCCATCCGCTTGAAATACGAGATCGACGGACAAATATTTGAAGATACCATGCTGCCCGAGGATTGCCACGTTTTCTATGAAAAAATGCGGGAAGGCGCCGTCCCCAAAACGAGCCAGCTGAATATCGCGGATTTTATGGAGTTCTGGCGTCCGCTGCTGGGGCAGCACAAACCCATCGTACATATCTCCCTGGGCTCCGGCGTGTCCGGCACCTGGCACAACGGCTGCCTGGCCGCGGAGGAGCTGAAGAGAGAATTCCCCGATTCCGAGATCCACGTGATCGACAGCACCCTCTGCAGCGTCGGCTACGGGATGCTGGCGCTGAAGGCGGCCGAGCTGCGGGACAAGGGCGCTTCCGCCGGGGAATGTGTGGCCTGGCTGGAGGCCAATAAAGCCGCCGTCAACACCTGGTACACCACGGACGAGCTGAAATACCTCTACCGCAGCGGCCGTGTCAGCCGGGCGGGGATGATCGTGGCGACGGCGCTGAACATCTGCCCCATCCTGAACCTGGACAAAGAGGGCCATCTCCTGGTGCAGGAAAAGGTGCGCGGCCTGAAAAGGACCGTGAAGCGCATCCATGAGATCGTGGGGGAGCGGGTGCTGGACGCGGGAAGCCAGACGGCTTACATCTGCCACTCCGACATCCCGGAGCAGGCCAGGGAGTTCGGGGAAGGGCTCAAGGAAGAATTCGGCTTCGGGGAAATGCTGTATACGAACATCGGGCCCACCATCGGCTCCAACTGCGGTCCCGGCCTTATGGCCGTGTTTTTCTGGGGCCGGGATCGGGACATGAAGGGGTATCGAAACGAACAGGACTGAGGCGATCATTTGTTGAAACTAGGTAAATCCCATGAGATCGACATGACGGAGGGGAAGCTGCTGCCCAAGCTCTTCGCCTTTGCCGTGCCGGTCCTTCTGTCCGGCGTATTGCAGCTGGCCTTCAATGCGGCGGACCTGATCGTGGTGGGGCGCTTCTGCGGGGAAGCGGCCCTGGCCGCCGTGGGCTCCAATATGGCCCTGGTGTCCCTGCTGGTGAATGTGCTCATGGGCATGGGCACCGGCGCCAGCGTCCTTGCCGCCCGCTACTACGGGGCCAGGGACGAAAACCAGATGCGGGACACGGTGGAGACCACCGTGCTGGTGGCCGCCGTGGGGGGCGTAGCTTTCGCGGCCCTGGGCTTTTTCCTCTCCGGCCCGCTGCTGGTGATGATGTCCACCCCGCCGGAAGTGCTGCCCCTGGCCAGGCTCTACCTGCGCATCTATTTCTGCGGCCTGCCCGTCCAGGCGCTGTATAACTTCTGCTCCGCCATCCTCCGCAGCGTGGGGGACACCAGGAGACCGCTGTATTTCATGGCCATCGCGGGGGTTCTGAATGTGCTCCTCAATGTGTTTTTCGTCGTGGTGGTGAAGATCGGCGTCGCCGGCGTCGCCATCGCCACGGTAGCCAGCCAGTGCCTGTCCTGCGTCCTGGTGCTGCGCACCCTGCGCCGGAGCGACGGCATCTATCGGCTGCGCAGCTGGAAGCTGCGCTTCTCCGGGGCGCAGTTCCGCAAGCTGCTGGCCATCGGCGTCCCGGCGGGCATCCAGGGCAGCCTGTTCTCCATCTCCAATGTGCTGGTGCAGTCCAGCATCAATTCCTTCGGTGCGGCGGTGATGGCGGGCAACTCTGCCGCGGGCAGCATCGAGGCCTTCGGCTTCGTGGCCCAGGACAGCATCAACCAGGCTGCCGTGGCCTCCGTCAGCCAGAACATGGGGGGCAGGGAATACGGACGGACGAAGAAGGCGGTGCTCTACTGCTCCCTGCTGGAGATCGCTTTCAGCGTGGTACTGGCCGGCTGCTTCATGATCTTCCGCTATCCGCTGCTGAGCATCTATACCAAGGACACCGCCGCCATGGACGCGGGCTCCACGAGGATGCTGGTGCTGGGGGCGGTGTATTTCCTCAACGGCCTGCAGAACATGATGACCGGGGCCATCCGGGGCCACGGCTACAGCTATCTCCCCACGGCCATCACCCTGCTGGGCATCTGCGGCTTCCGGGTGATTTGGATCACCACGGCATTTGCCGCCACCCATAATCTGATCATCCTCTATCTCAGCTATCCCATCTCCTGGCTCCTCACGGCGGCAGCCCAGTACACCTGTTATTTTGCCACGCGAAACCGGGCCTTCCGACGAAACGAAGCGCAGTACGCGAAGTGACAACATCTGCAAATACGCCGAGCCAGGTGAGGCTCGGCGTATTTGCTCGTCATTCAGGGTGTTGTGGAAGGAATTTGTAATAATGGTTACATGTGTTGGCAGAGCTGGATGTAATCAAATTTGCTACTCAAAATAGCATCCTCCTAGCTCTTTTAGCTTCACTATATCGTATGTTTCTTTGAATAAATGATAATCTTGCTTTGATAGAGTGAAGGTCGGAAATGATTCTGTTTCTTTTCCATTGAAATCAATATAACTATCATACCACTTTTTGGTAGTGGGATCATAGACATCAGATGATTTCAATGGTTTGAACCCATACATGAGGCTTGTTTTGCACTTAACAAATGGCGTCTTTCCAGATTTTAAGTAAAAAACTGCTTTGAATGTGATAATATAGAAACTATTCTCTGATAGTAGCTTTTTGGGAATCTTACCTCGCCAAAAGTGTATTCTTCCTGACTGATATGGTTCACACATAGGTATGCAAGTGGGAAATGCAAGAATTACATATTTAAACGCAGAATTTACTCCAAATATACTCTTGTCGATTTCAAAGTCTTCAGCCTTCGATAGTAATTTGACTTCAGGAGGAATCAGCTTTGCAAATGCAATATCATCGATTATCCATTGTCCGGTTTTCAAATCGATAAAACGATCAAGTTTCAATTCAGTACTAAAGCTTCCGAATGATGTATACTGTCCTGAGAAAGTTTCAAAGTCTCGCTTGAAAGAAATGTTGTAAAGCTTCCCGGTTTTAGATGATTTCCTTATTAAACCGTTTTCCAGAAAAAAGTTTATAACGCGTTTGTGCGCTAATAAATCGTCGACATCTATATAAAAACATGCCACACCTTCATCTGCATCTGTATGCTTTGCATCTACAACAATTCCGCTTTCAACTGCTTTGGCGCAAATACCAGCAACAAATGTTGAATCATTAAAAAAATACATCCATTTTCCAGATTTGTAATCAGTGGGAACGGTATCACTTCTACAATAAAAAACCCATCCATGACTTTTGAAGGTATTACAAATAATCATGATTAATACCTCCTATACAACAGTAATAAATCATTATGGCCCGGAATTCACTTCCGGGCCATAATACCTTTCGTGGAGCGGACTGTGCGAACGATAGTGAGCGCGGGGAGCGGAGCGTAATCCTTTTCAAATCGAAGCCCTGGCTTCGATTTGATCTCAGTCCGTGGCTTTGCTGGCCTTGTCGAAGAGCTCCTCCACTTCCTTGCCGGGGGCCTTGGTGGCGAGGGAGACCACCACGGCGGCGATGAAGCCGCAGATGAAGCCGGGGATGATCTCATAAATGCCCAGACTGCCCAGAACGGCAAGCCAGAGGATATCCACGATGGCGCCCACCAGGATGCCCGCCACGGCGCCGGGGAAGTTGAAGCGCTTCCAGAAGAGGCTCAGGAGGATGGCGGGGCCGAAGGCCGCGCCGAAAACGCCCCAGGCGTTCTCCACCAGGCCCATGATGGTGCCGCTCTTGGGATTGGAGGCGATGATCACCGCCACGGCGGAGATGGCCAGCACCACGAAGCGGCCCGCCCACAGCATTTCCTGGTCGGTGGCCTTGTTCTTGCGGAACACGGGCTTATACACGTCGCTGGCAAAGGCGGAGGCGGAGGCCAGCAGCTGGCTGTCCGCCGTGGACATGGAGGCGGCCAGGATGGCGGAGAGGAGGATGCCGGAGATCACGCCGGGGAAGATGAGGCGCACCATCTGGATAAAGACGGTGCTGCTGTCGCTGATCTCGCCCAGGAGCAGATGGCCGATGCAGCCCGCCGCCACGGAGAAGGCGATGATGAGGATATTCCAGACGATGCCGATCTTGGCGCTCTTGCGCAGCTCATGATCGCTGCGCACGGCCATGAAGCGGACGATGATGTGGGGCATGCCGAAATAGCCCAGGCCCCAGCCGAGACCGGAAATGATGTCCTTCCAGTTGGTCATGAGGCTCCAGTAACCGGCGGGCAGCTGGGCGGCGGTCTCCGCGCCCTTGCCCGCGTTCACCAGGCCCAGGGCGAAGATGGGGGCCACCAGCAGGGCCGCCAGCATCAGCAGGCCCTGGAAGAAGTCCGTCCAGCAGACGGCGCTGAAGCCGCCCAGGAAGGTGTAGGCCACGATGATGGCGGCGGCGATGTACATGGCGGTGGAGGCGTTGATGCCCAGCACCGTGTTGAACAGGGTGCCGCAGGCCTTCATGCTGGAGGCGGCGTAGATGGTGTAGGCGAAGATGAAGATCACCGCGCAGATGATCTGCAATACCTTGCTGCTGGATTTGAAGCGGTTGGTGAGATACTGGGGGATGGTGATGGAGTCGTCGGCAATGATGGAAAACCGGCGCAGCCTCGGCGCTTCGATGATCCAGCTGACGGCATAGCCGATGGCGAGGCCGATGGCGATCCAGGCCTTGCCGATGCCCGCGGCATAGATGGAGGCGGGCAGGCCCATCAGCACCCAGGCGCTCATGTCCGAAGCGCCGGCGGAGAGGGCGGAGACCCAGGGGCCCATCTGCCGCCCGCCCAGGAAGTAGGTCTTCTCACCGCCGGTCTTGGACTTCATGAAGAAGTAGACGCCGATGCAGATGAGGAAGATCAGGTAGATGACGAATACGATGACTTCTGCGATCCTCACGGGTGATTCCTCCCAATTTTCATTTTCTCCGTCCTCGGAGGGTCAATTTGCGATGAAGCGGGTGCCTGCCGGCTCCCCGCGGATCACCTTGTAAAGGGCTTCCGGGTCCTTGCCGCGGATGATGTGCGTCTCCGTGCCCGAGGTGGTGGCCCGGTGGGCGGAGCGCAGCTTGGTCTTCATGCCGTCCGCGCCCCGGCGGGAGCCCCGGGTGGCCAGGGAAGAAAAGGTGCTCTCGTCGATGCGCTCCACCACGCTGCGCAGCTTCGCGTCGGGATGGAGCCGGGGGTCCTTGTCGTAGAGCCCGCCGGTGTCCGACAGGAGGATCAGCTTTCCCGCCCGGCACAGCACCGCCACCTCGGCGCTCAGCAGATCGTTGTCCCCGAAGAGATGATCCTCGGACTCAATCTCCGAGAAATTCACGGAATCGTTTTCGTTGACGATGGGGATGACCCCCAGGCTCAGCAGGGTATCGAAGGTATTCAGCAGGTTTTCCCGCCTTCCCGGCTGCCCCAGGTCGTCCCCGCTGAGGAGGATCTGGGCGATGGTGGCGTCGTAATCCCCGAAAAAGCGGTCGTAGAGATAGAGCA
>JAEEGJ010032142.1_pt1 | contig 10099 bp, 8 predicted proteins | sample 8958761 | NCBI WGS metagenome assembly JAEEGJ01 (sample SAMN16246546, study PRJNA631951) | gut metagenome | biome: gut microbiome; feature: rumen; material: RS-attached | host: Bos | place: Iran: Karaj | collected 2018-10 | reverse complement strand
ACTGTACCCTCGTTGCAACAGAAACAGACGTCAAACCACTCGAAGTGGTGATGTTCATGCGTGACGTCGCTTCTGAACCGCTCTATATCCAAATGAAGGGGCGCGGAGTACGCACTATCGGTGATGAGCAGTTACGTAATGTCACTCCCAATGCCTTTAGTAAAGATTGTTTTTTCCTAGTCGATGCTGTGGGCGTAACCGAACACGACAAAACGATTAAAGAAGCTACTGATGGCGAATCCAAGCAGATCATTACATTGAAACGTCTATTGGAACTTCTGACTCATGGCAATGTCTCCGATGAGTTTCTGCGTCTAATCGCTTCGCGTCTCGCTCGCATATATAATAAATGTACGATAGCACAACGTGAAGAGTTTTTAAATTTGGCTCATGCTGACATGCAGGAGATCTCCACGAACATCTTTGATGCCTTTGAAAAAGGGATATTACCACCTTATGAGAGCATTAACGAACCCAATAACGAGCGTAAAGGATTGGTGGCACCACTCTCCAACCATCCTGAAGCTCGTCAATATCTGCTTATTCTTGCCGCTGGTTTCGTAGAGACTTTGCAGCCTGGCGAAGACAATCTTATTTCCAAGGGCTTCTCGCAAGAAGAAGCAGGAGAACTGACATCCGCTTTTGAACAGTATTGCAAGGAACACAAGGACCAGATAGAGGCATTACGCATAATTTACAACAACGATGGCGAACCTCTCACCTATATCTTGCTAAAAGATTTGGAGAACAAATTGAAGTTGGCCAACAATAAGTTTCAAACAGCTCGCCTATGGAACTCATTCGCTATCGTCAATCCGCATTCGGTCAAGAAACATACAACCAAAGAAGAAAAGGAAGCATTGACCAACATAATCCAGTTAGTTCGCTTTGCCAATCATCAGATAGAGACATTGGAGAGTCTCTATCCATCGGCACAACAACGCTTCAACCTATGGTATGGCCAGGTGCAACGCACAGTGACGGAATCACAAATTTCAATCATTCGGCAAATTGTGGATTACATCGCTTCAAATGGAGCTTGTACCATAAAGGATATCATTGATGACGACAAGACTCGTGCAGCACAGCTGATCAAAGCCTTTGGTGGAAAAGAAATGGCCGATAAAGCATTGGTATCACTCTCAAAATTCTTATTATATCGAAAAACAGCATAATATAGATATGGCACCAAATAAAGAAACATCGCTCACAAAGAAAGTCTGGACATTAGCCACAACTTTATCTGGTCAAGGCGTTGGCTTTACCGATTACATCACGCAGCTCACTTATCTACTTTTCCTGAAGATGGACGATGAGAACACAGAAATGTTTGGTGAGGACTCTGCCATTCCAGAAGGTTATCGATGGAAAGACCTCATTGAATTGGATGGTCTTGACCTAATTAATCAGTATGAGGAAACACTTAAGAAACTCAGTGCGGAAGAAAACCTCATAGGTACTATCTTCGTCAAGGCTCAAAACAAGATTGATAAACCTGTGTATCTTCGCAAAGTAATCACATTGATTGATGAGGAGCAATGGCTTGTGATGGATGGTGACGTGAAAGGTGCTATCTATGAGAGCATCCTCGAAAAAAACGGACAAGACAAAAAGAGTGGGGCAGGACAATATTTTACGCCACGTTCTCTTATTTCTGCGATGGTCGATGTAACACGTCCACAAATTGGAGAAACAGTATGTGACCCTGCTTGTGGCACAGGAGGCTTCCTTCTCGCTGCATACGACTACATGAAGGGTCAATCACAGGACAAAGAGAAACGCGATTTCCTCCGAGAGAAAGCACTCACGGGTTACGACAATACCGCCCTTGTAGTAACATTGGCTTCCATGAACCTTTATCTGCATGGCATTGGAACTGATCGCAGCCCAATTCTTTGTGAGGACTCTCTAGAAAAACAACCGCAAAAGTTGGTGGATGTCATTCTTGCAAATCCTCCTTTTGGTACTCGTCCGGCTGGCAGTGTTGATATTGACCGTCCAGACTTCTATGTGGAGACAAAGAACAACCAATTGAACTTCCTTCAGCATATCATGGTAATGCTGAAGAATACGGGTCGTGCAGCTGTAGTGTTGCCCGACAATGTTCTTTTTGAAGGTGGTGCAGGTGAAACCATCCGAAAGGAACTGCTTAAGAACTTCAACCTCCATACAATCCTTCGTTTGCCTACTGGTATCTTTTATGCCCAAGGAGTAAAGGCCAACGTTCTCTTCTTCAAGAAGGGTGAACAAACAAAGGATGTGTGGTTTTATGACTATCGCACAGGCATCAAGCACACTTTGGCTACCAAGCCTATGATGCGCCACCACCTTGACGATTTCGTTTCTTGCTACCATGCTGAAGATATAGCTCAGCGCAAGGAGACATACAGCGAGGGAAATCCCAATGGTCGTTGGCGCAAGTATCCTATTTTGGATTTACTCAAGCGTGACAAGACCAGCCTTGATATTACATGGATTAAGCAAACCGACAATGACGATGGCATGACTCTCTTTGAACTGATGCAAACCATTCAGCAGAAGAGTGATAACATCAGCAAAGCCGTAGCCGAGTTACAAAAGTTGCTAAAGAATATTGAAGAATAAGGAATTATGGAAAACTTGGATTTATTAGTAAAGGAATTATGCAAACTCCCTGTTGAGACGGGATGGGTTGAATTCAAGCATAATAATGATGAACCACATATGATTGGAGAAGATATTAGCGCATTAGCAAATAGTGCGGTACTCGCGGATCGTTCTCATGCATATATGATATGGGGAGTGGAAGATGGAACACATGAAATAATCGGGACAAAGGTTAGGCTGAAACAAGCAAAGAAAGGCAATCAAGAATTAGAAAACTGGTTAAGGTATCTTCTTTCAAAGAATGCTGACTTCGATTTTCAGTCTGTTGATATTGATGGGATGCATGTTGAAGTCATTATTATTGCAAAGGCTCTTGGCGTTCCTGTTACCTTTGAAAAGATTGATTATATCCGTGTAGGTAGCTACACAAAAAAAATCAACGAATTTCCTGCCTTGCAAGCGCAATTATGGGATAGACTTCGCCATGAGCAATTTGAAGATACATTTGTAACAATAGACCAACAATTACAACAAATACTTCGTTTGTTAGATTGTGAAGCCTATTTTGAAATATTACAAATACCCGTACCAACAGAACCAGAAGGCTATGCTCATTATCTTGAAGAAGAAGGAATTATTCAGAAACAAGATAATGGATTGTATGCAATTACAAATCTCGGAGCCATTCTGTTTGCAAAAAAACTGTCTGATTTCCCCAAACTTGGAAGAAAAGCTATCAGAGTAGTACAATACGAGGATAATAACCGGTTGACTATCCTGAAAGAAGAAACCATGACAGAGGGTTATGCAATTAGTTTGGAAAAAGCCGTAAATTATGTCTATGCTCTACTGCCATCTAAAGAAGATATTAACGCTGTACGTAGAACTACAAACAGTATGTTCCCATTACCTGCTATTAGAGAGGCTATAGCAAATGCGATCATCCATCAAGATTTCTTCGTTGCTGGTGCTGGCCCCATTGTCGAAATCTTTGAAAATCGTGTGGAGGTAACAAATCCAGGAACACCATTAGTGGAAATTATGAGGATCATTGATAACCCGCCAAAGTCAAGAAACGAGAAATTGGCCTCACTCATGCGTAGGCTCCGAATGTGTGAGGAACTTGGTCGTGGTTGGGATAGAATGGTTATTAGTTGTGAACGGCAACAATTACCTGCTCCACGAATTCAAATCTATCAAGATTCCACAAAAGTGTCCTTATTCTCCCATTATGAGTTTTCAAACATCTCAATGGAAGACAAGCTTTGGTCTGTATATCTTCATGCATGTGTAAGATTCGTTGAAGGTGACGTCCTTACTAATAGTTCCTTGCGCGAAAGGTTTGGGCTTAAAGTGTCATCTTCAGGAATGATGTCGCGTTTAATAAAAGAGGCTATGGCTCAGAAGTTAATCAAACCGATTGATCCAACAACAGCTCCGCGTTATATGAAATACATTCCAATATGGGCATGATTTTAACTTGCTTGCAATTTGCCACGATTGAATTCTTCTTAAGAAAAATTCTTTTATAGAGGGTATTCGAAATGGTAGATTTAACTTGCCTGCAACTTGCCCAGTAAGCGAGACGTAAATCTAAAAGCACTGGAAATCAATGAAATATAATCTATATTTAACTTGCCTGCAACTTGCTAACGTCAAAAAGATGGTGAGTAAAACCCTTTTCGGAAAAAGACATTTATGAGCATAATTTAATTTGCTGGTAATTTGCCAGAACATAAAAATGGACACAAAGAAACTACGACAAAAGATACTTGACCTTGCGATTCACGGAAAACTCGTACCACAAGATCCCAATGATGAGCCAGCTTCTGTACTCTTGGAGCGTATCCGTGCTGAAAAAGAACGACTTATCAAAGAAGGCAAGATTAAACGAAGCAAGAAGTCAACAAAGACTTCCGATACGCCCCATTATGAGAATGTACCGTTTGAGATTCCAGAGGGATGGGAGTGGACCAATATGGAATCATTTACGTATGATTTGCAATACGGAACATCAGAGAAGTCATTAAGAGAAGGCGATGTACCTGTGTTAAGAATGGGTAACATTACTCGCATAGGTACTATTGATTTTGCAGATTTGGTATACTCATCAAACGAGAATGATATAAGCAAATATACATTGGTGAAGGATGACCTGCTTTTCAATCGCACTAATAGCAGTGAATGGGTTGGCAAAACGGCTATCTTTAAATCAGATCTCCCAGCTATTTATGCTGGATACTTGATTAGAGTGCGTTGTATACTCGTTTGCCCTGACTTCATAAACTACGTTCTGAATAGTTCATATCATAGAGACTGGTGTAATCTGGTAAAAACTGATGCTGTCAATCAGTCAAACATAAATGCTCAGAAGCTGTCAAAGCATTTGATACCTATACCTCCTTATAAAGAGCAGTTGCGCATAGTTGCTAAAACAGAGAGTTGGCTAAAAGCCATAGGCAATATGGAAGATGAGGTATCAGATCTGGGACAAATTATTAGCAGAGTTAAGTATAAGATACTTGACCTTGCGATTCACGGAAAACTCGTACCACAAGATCCTAACGATGAGCCAGCAATCGAATTATTGAAACGCATCAATCCTTCATTTTCTCCTTGTGATAACGCGCATGAGAAGAAGGACATTCCGGAAAGTTGGCTTTGGTGTTCGATACAAGACACTTTCCACATCACCATGGGTTGCTCTCCAACAGGTGAAAATCTTAACAGAGAGAATCGAGGTATCGAGTTTCATCAAGGAAAAGTGTACTTCTCAGATAAATATATAATGCCATCAGGTATTTATACTACACAATCCGCAAAAATTGCAGAAGCTCACTCTATTCTACTTTGCGTCCGTGCACCAGTTGGATCCGTCAATCTTACTGATCGCCAATTATGCATTGGACGTGGCTTGTGTTCCTTGCAACCATTTTCAAACATAGATTTGTTCTATGGTTTTTATGTTTTGAAAACATGTCATGATGAATTAGAACAAAAGGCAACAGGCTCTACTTTTAAGGCCATTGGAGGTGATATTATTAAAAATCACCTAATACCACTTCCACCTTATCCAGAACAACTTCGTATTGTTGCCAAGATAGAAGAACTGTTTGCGGTGTTTGACAAAATTGCCAGTTCATTAGAAACAAAATGCCAGGGAGATTAATATCTCCCTGGTCCATCCTTAAAGACATCAATTAGCCTTGAGGCGGGAACGGGTCGTTGCCATGAGAATCTCGTTCTCTGATACGGCCATCTCTCCCATGAATGAATAATTCCGACTGCTGGTTTCGCGCTATTTCACGAGCCCTAGCTATAGCGGCGGCTTGGGTATCAAATGTAGAAGTAAGTCTTGAATTGCCTTCACCTCTAATTCCCCATCGCCCATCAACTGGAACAACATGTTGGTTTTTCCCCATTAAATACACCTCCTTTCTGAGATTTGTTTTACAGTTTAGAAACAGTATGTCTCAGTAATTAGTTCTTGCAACAAGCATACCATAGGGCATTCTTTCAAATTGTTGTCATGCTTGTCATATTATCCATGACAAGCAATTTTACCAAGTTACTATTTTGTCAATAATCTGTCGTTGCTCGGTTGCCGTACGTCGAAGGTAAATACGTGTCGTTTCAATGCTTTCATGTCCCATGAGGTCGGCGAGTAGAGCTATATCATTAAATTTGTTGAGGAAATTCTTCGCAAAGCGATGTCGGAAAGAATGTGGATAAACTACTTCGCGGTTCAAAGCATATTTGTCTGCAAAATGTTTCAGTTGAATAGCGATTCCGCGTGTAGTAATACGCTCCCCATAGCGATTAAGGAAGATGTAACCACTCGAAATACCTTTATTCGCAAGCCATTGATTTGCTTCCTTTTGCAGGGCCTTGGGTATGTAGAGACGACGAAGCTTACCCCCTTTGCTATATATGTCAAGGTGTCCCACTATCACATGTTCCGCTTTGATTTGTAACAATTCGCTGACACGTGCTCCAGTTGCAGCCATGAACCATACGACAAAGTACCATTCAACGTAGCCATCGGCCTTTAACCTGGTTTTCAAAAACTTGTAATCCTCATTACTGATCACATTTTCCAGAAAGTTTTTCTGCTGAACTTTTATGAATTTCATCTTCAGCTTATCCTGCCGGATAAACTCTAGATACTTGTTGATCGCTTGCAGTCGGAGATTAACCGTCTGTGGTTTGAAGTTCTCAATTAGATACCCTTTATATGCCAAAAGATTCTTGCGATTGATTTCCTTGTAATGAGCAAGGAAATACTTCACCGTCCACACATACGATGTGACGGTATTCTTAGCTAAGTCTGACTTGCCAAGATGCTTCTCAAATTTTGTTACCATAATACTTCTATTTTGAAATGAAACAGTAACAATATAAGAGCTACCTAACGCGCATTATGAGAATATACCCGTTGGATGGTGCATAATTAAGGTTGGTGAATTGGCGCAATATACAAATGGGAAAGCCTTTAGACCTGCTGAGTGGGAAATAGAAGGTTTGCCAATTATCCGAATTCAGAATCTTAATGATGAACTATGCAAATTCAATTATACATCAGCTTCACATGAGGAGAAATACAAAATCACTGATGGCGATTTGCTATTTGCTTGGGCAGCTTCATTAGGTGTGTATATATGGAATGGAGGAGAGGCCTGGTTGAATCAACATATTTTCAAAGTTGAACCTCATTCATTCATTGAAAAAGAGTATCTTTTCTATCTTTTTCAATATCTTATCTCTGAATTCTATACTCATAGTCATGGGTCCGGTATGGTACATATTACCAAAGGTGAATTTGAAAAAACTTTGGCATATCTTCCACCAAAGGCAGAACAACTCCGTATCATTAAAAGAATAGAGGAATTGTTCCAAAAACTCGACAGTATCAATGCCAATCTATAATTCGGCACTAATTCTGTCTAATAAGTTGTAGTATTGTTCTATCGCTAGGACGATTCGCCGTTGTTCTGCAAGAGGGGGAATGGGTATAATCAACTCCCGGAACATTCTTTTATTGAGATGAGGAATGGTTGAACCAACCTTATTCTCTCTCAAAGCCTTCTGATATAGTCTAATGATGTTCAATACGTATTGAGAGTCAACATTCCCGTTTATATTGAGCACCTTCATAGTACTTCCTTGATAACCCTCTACTGGGGTGTGGAATACTTCACCTGAGTTTTCTCCATCTACAAGAATTAAAGTTGTTCCTACTTTAACTAATTTGCCTGATAGTTTCTTGATGAAGTTTCCTGTCCTTAATCCCCTGACATCAATATAGTAATATTCTCTATTAGTAATGACTTCACCTTCTCTTAAAGAGCAAATGCTTCCCAAACGAACGGAGCACCAAGAATTAGGAATATTCTCATAATGCGCGTTATCACAAGGAGAATAAGACGGATTGATCCTCTTCAGCAGCTCAATTGCTGGCTCATCATTAGGATCTTGTGGTACGAGTTTTCCGTGAATCGCAAGGTCAAGTATCTTTGATTTAATTTTGGCTATGGAATTATCTAGGTCAAAACAGTTGTTCTCTATGCTATCAACTTCTGTAAATAATTCTTCCACTTTTGCAATTATACGCTTTTGCTCCTCTAAAGGAGGGAGAGCAATACGCATATTTTGTGATTGTGTTAATGAAATATTCAGTTGACCCGCAGATCCTTTAGTTGAAATAGAATTTATTTCTGACATTTCAGACAGGTAATGGAAAAGATATTTCACTAATACTTCTTTATGACAATATGGCCGAATTAATACCGCAGCCTGGTTGAAGTTGCTTTCTGGAAGTGACGAAGGAATAATAGCCAGCTTCCCTAGGGGTGGTCCTACAATATTCATAAGTAAATCACCCACCTTTGTTCTCGACCGCTGAAGTTTCCCATTGTGAACATCTTCTGTTATGTATTGAGGATGAAAATCAAAATCTATTTTTTGATTCCGTAAATTGTACATCTTAATGTAAGGTATTCCGTTTTCCACAAAAGAATCTTTACTTGGAGTACTTCCCGATGCTACATAAGCGATATCATCTACAATAGACCAACACCACCCTTTTGGTAATTCAAAAGGTACATTCTCATAATGTGGCGTATCAGAAAGTCAGGGTGACAAGTTGTGCCACTCTGCTATCTCATTTATTGATGTCCTACCTTCTTGACTTTTAAGGTTTCATCGTTTGCCGTTTGTGATTCTCGCCCTTTCAACTATCAAATGCATTTTTCACTGCTTCATAATCCCAATACAGCTGTCCGCCTTGCCTTTTAATCATAGCAACGTGAGTTCCTATCCAGCGCACAGCATCTGGGCATTTTGAACGATTTATAGTAGTATTCTTATATAAAACTATTATTTTTAGCCTATCTCGAACAGCTTTTTCACACTCAAAGTCAATATAGCTTCTGGTATCAACTGAATATCCTCTTGCACAGCTCCCCCAAAAGCTATTATAACTATTACAATATTGGCATCCTCCTGCTTTTAGCTCATCTGTATGGTCTCCAACGATTAACACAAATGTTTTTGATGCATCAAGTCTATCTGCTAATGACTTCTTAATTGAACAGTTTAAACTGGTGTCCTTCGCTTGTTTTAAATCATGCGCATCAGAAAACGATAAATCAAACCAGTAACTATCATTCCATCGATACAACGTATCAACTGCATCTTTGTCATGATCCCAGTCAGCAGCTATGTATGTTCTTGTTCTGTAATACATACCCTAGAATATTTTTTTGATTTCGTATAAATTAATATTATCCATAGCCTCCTTTGTCAAAACGACCGTGATGGGCTGATATATTTTAGCATTAGATGTTTTTAAAGTACAGAGCAGACACCTCAGTAAGTGAGATTCGTTCTTCTCAGAGATATCTTCAAAGCGTGTAATCCCACCGCCAAGTAGTGGGAGCGTAATTGGGCGATTTGCATATGTGCGGCTTATCTCTTTCCACATTGTACGAAGGCATCCTTCATAATCTTTGTGTGTCAAATTTGCCTGATTATGTACGAAATGAGAGAATGATAGCAACATATAATCTTTATACACAATGATGCGCCCCAAAGGGAAGGCATTGCGTCCCCCAATGATCTTATGTTTTAGTCCATATACATCTCCAGCCTGTGTAATTGTTGCTTGCAAATCCTCTACATTTGGCACATGATCGGTAATAAACTTTCCATTTAATGAGTTGTGAGCAATCACGATATCATCAACTTTTGTATCATAGAATTCATTAAACGGGATAAGCTTCAAATCAGTAGACTTAAATATGTCTCCGACTTTGATAGTTACCTTAATTCCACGGATTTTCAATACGACTTTTTTATTTGCTCTATATGCTTTAATACATGCCGTAGTTATCCATATTAATAAGAATATGCCTACAATGATTAAGGCTCTCTTCCACCATTCATTAATCGATGTATAATCATTTAACCCAAAATCAGTCAAAGCAAACAGAGTTTCTATAGATGCTATGATTCC
>JAEEGJ010032140.1_pt1 | contig 10100 bp, 7 predicted proteins | sample 8958761 | NCBI WGS metagenome assembly JAEEGJ01 (sample SAMN16246546, study PRJNA631951) | gut metagenome | biome: gut microbiome; feature: rumen; material: RS-attached | host: Bos | place: Iran: Karaj | collected 2018-10 | reverse complement strand
CATTGCCTCCGCCTTCAACCGGCCGGCCGCCTGATGCCAGCCTGCCGCGGATGGATGGAATGATCTGGCCGGTCAGCCGGATCAGGCATCCAGTTTTCCGGAAGCGTCCTTCAGCAGCTCGATGATCGGCAGATGCTGCGGGCAAACGCCTTCGCACTGACCGCAGGCGATGCAGTCTCCCGCGCGGCCGGAACTGCTGACCAGCCCGTTGTAGAAAAACCGTGGCCGCATGTCTTCCGGGAACTGGCGGAGCGTATTGAGCGCCCGGAAAATATCGGGAATCTTAATCCCCATCGGGCATCCGTCCGTGCAGTACCGGCAACTTGTGCAAGGTACCAGCTCCATGCTCAGCATCTTTCCTACCACCTTGTCTATGACGGCCTTCTCCGCATCCGACAGCGGCTCAAAATCCGTGAAGGTGGAGATATTGTCCTGCATCTGTTCCCGGTTCGACATGCCGCTCAGGATCGTCACGACCCCGGGCAGGCTGGCCACGAAGCGAAGTGCCCAGGAAGCGACCGATTTGTCCGGTCTCGCATCCTTGAACATTTTCTCAAATTCCGGCGCCATATTGGCGAGGGTTCCGCCCTTGACCGGCTCCATGATGATCAGCGGGAGCTTGCGCGCATGCAGGATCTCGTAGAGCTCCCCGGAGCGGACGATCTTGTTGTCCCAGTCCGCGTAATTGAGCTGGATCTGCACAAATTCGATCTCCGGATGCAGGTCCAGAACCTTCGTCAGAAGCTCCGGAGTGCCATGGAAAGAAAACCCGAAATTCCGGATCTTGCCTTCCTTTTTCTTCTGAAGTCCCCAGTTAAAACAGTCCAGACGCTCGTAGGTATCGTAGTTATTGCCGTCCTCAATGCTGTGCAGGAGGTAATAATCAAAGTATTCGAGGCCGGTGCGCTCGAGCTGCTCGTTAATGATCTTGTCCCGGTCCGCTTCACATTTCAGCGACCAGGCGGGAAGCTTGGACGCAACCGTGAAGGACTCTCTCGGATGCCGCTTCGTCAGCACTTCCTTCACCGCGCGCTCCGAATTGCCCCCGTGATACACATAGGCCGTATCAAAATAGTTCATTCCGGACGCCAGATACGCATCCGCCATCTCGCACACCTGCGCCATGTCGATGGCTCCATCCTTCTCCGGCAGCCGCATCAACCCAAATCCCAGCTTCGGCATCTTCGTTACATCCATACACTGTCCCTCCAATCCATGCTTTCCCCGGTTTACGTTTCCGGAATTCTTCTCCGGGAACGATTTTTGTTCCTATCTTTCTTATATCCTAAATCCGGGTTTCTTGCAATGAACGGATCGATCTGTTTGCGGGCCGGAAGCAACAGGCCTTAAATCAACTGTGAAATCAGTTATGAAATCGGCTAAGAAATCAGCAGAATTTGAGTAGATTTTTCAAGTGAAACGATCTACCATTTTTTGTATAGGTTTTTCATATATTTTACGAATCAGGAGGAGACATAAACATGAAAAACACCAAGCTATCCGTTCGTATTACTCTCATTATTTCCATTGTCTCGGCCGTGTGTATCCTGGCCCTTTTCCTTATCGCCAATAACAGCCTGACAAAATCCATGACCACCATGGCGGAAAATGCCATGATGACCTCTCTGGACGGCAAGACCCAGATCATCGAGCAGTATATCGCCGACGCGGAGACGGTCATCAGTGCCTTCAGCCAGAGCACCGAGCTGCGGGATTTTGTCAAGGATCCCACCAACGAAGCGCTCCGCGTGCGTGCCCAGACCTACAATGAAATGTTCTATTCCGCGATTCCGCAGTGGGAGGGCGTCTACCTCGACACCTGGGAATCGGAGGTCATCACCCACTCCAATCCCGCCGTACCCGGCATGATCATGCGTACCGGTGACGGACTGAAGGCTCTGCAGGATGCCATCACCGCTTCCGGTGACGGCGTCACCAACCTCGGAATCGTTCTGTCCCCTGCTTCCGGCCAGCTCGTCATCTCCATGTACAAGTCCCTCAAGGAAAACGGCGAGATCATCGGCTTCGTCGGCGGCGGCATGCAGGCGGCCGGACTGAAGGATCTCCTGGACGCATCCGTCACGACCGGACTGGAGAGTTCCACCTATTCCTTCGTCAACCTGGACAAGGATACCTATATCTTTGATTCCGACGAAAGCCTGATCAATTCCGAGATCGCGGCAACCCCGCTCGCCTCCGCCGTGGAGACCATCAAGTCCTCCGGCACGGACAAGGGAAGCTTTGAATACACGGAAAACGGGGAAAAATATGTCCTCGCCTACAAGGTACTTCCGGAGCGCGGATGGGCTCTGATCATCAAGGATGCGGAATCCGAAGTGTACGCCAATGTCATAAAGGGAAGAAATGTCCTGCTCTTCGCCTGCATCCTTGCATTCCTCATCATCACCGCCATCTCCTTTGTCATGGTCGTGATCAACACCAAGCCGCTCGAAAAGGTGGTGGAAGCTCTCGATCGTCTGAAGAATCTGGATCTGAGAAAAGACGAGGAGATCCGCCCCTACATCGGGACGAAGAGCGAAGTCGGCCTGATCTCCACCGCTGTGGATTCCCTGTCCGACTCGCTGAGCTCCATCATTGACACCCTGCACACCTGTGCCGAGTCCCTGGCAGCAACCACCGGAACCGTCAATGATTCCCTTGTGGGTCTGCGTGACAACATTGAGAACAACGCAGCGACCAGTGAAGAGCTCTCTGCAAGTATCATCAATACCAACTCTGCCATCGATGCGGCCAATCAGGAAATTAACCACATCTATGAGATGGTGGATCACATCAATGCCAGCGTGAAGGACGGCTCCGACGAGACTGCGGATCTGATCCTCACCTCAGATCGTATGTCCAAAGATGCCGAGCAGAAGCTGAACGACATCGAGCAGAAGATCGCCGTGACCAAGCAGAAGATCGACGATGCCATGAAGGCCTTGTCCGCTCTGTCCCAGATCGATGAGATGGCACAGCGGATCCTCGAGATCACCAGCCAGACCAATCTCCTCTCCCTGAATGCTTCCATCGAGGCAGCCAGAGCCGGAGAGGCCGGCAGAGGCTTCGCTGTCGTCGCAGGCGAGATCGGACACCTGGCCGTGGATTCCACCAATGCCGTATCCCAGATCCAGGGCATCTGCGAAGAGTCCAACCAGAGCATTGCCCGCGTCAACGACTGCTTCAACGAGATCGTCTCCTTCATGGAAAATGAAGTCATCACCGAGTTCCGCAGCTTCAACGAAATGGCCAGAAACTACGGAGAGGGTGCTGCAAAGATTCAGACCGCTGTGGAATCCATCGAGGAAGATACCGTTCAGTTCACCCGCTCCGTGGAAGCCATCCGTGACCAGATCGAGAATGTCACCGCTGCTTCCAATGACAATGAGAAGGGTGTGGAGACCATCATTGAGAAGAACGATCTGGCAACCGAAACGACCAACAGCATCGTATCCGTGGCCGAAGAAAACCAGGCCAATGCAAGTCAGATCAACGATATCATCAATCGGTTCACCAATTGACCTTCTCTTGACAGAATGTCAACACATGTTTGATGCCACAAAAATCCCCCGGTATCCACGGATATCGGGGGATTTCCTTTACCTCTGTTTCCTCTTTGCTTTCGCTCTTACACGTAGGTCACCATCTTCTTCGGGAGCAATCCCGCCATGGCCTTCTCCAGTTCCTCACCGCGCACCGGCTTGGACAGATACCCGGCAAAGCCGAGCTGCTCGTACTCTTCTTCCGCTCCGCTTACCACATTTGCGGTCAGCATGATGACCGGCGTCTCCGTATTGAGCCCGTCCGTCCGGATCACCTTGAAGGTCTCGATTCCATCCGGCTCCGGCATACGATGATCGAGCAGGATCAGATCGTATTTTTTCTGCCGACATTTCTCCATGGCCTCCAGGCCTCCGCCGGCCGTCTCCACCTGCACCTGCGTCTTCTTCAGAAGCGCCTTCACTACCTTCAGATTCATACTGACATCATCCACGAGCAGGATCTGCGCATCCGGCGCATGGAACAGCTCGTGATACTGATTCTTCGCAGAATCCACTTCATGCAGCCGGAACTCGCCGGATGCCGCCGCGTCAGCCACCTTCTGCGGCAACGTGACACGGAAGGTCGACCCCTTCCCCAGCGTACTGTGCACCGTGATGGTTCCGTCCATCAGTGTCACCAGTTCCTTCGTGATCGTCAGTCCGAGTCCCGTGCCCTGGATCGTCGCATTTTCCTTCTCATTGATCCGGCGGAATGCGTCGAAGAGATGCCCCATCTCCTCCTCCGGAATTCCGATTCCGGTGTCGGAAATCTCCATCCGCAGATCACAGGTATTCTCCTCCACCGCGGACGCCGTCACACGCAGGCTCAGTCCGCCGACCTTGGTATACTTGATCCCGTTGGAGATGATATTGTTCAGGATCTGCCGGATCAGCTTCACATCCCCTACGAGCGAAGCCGGAATCGTTTCATCACAGTCGATCCGGATGTAAAGCCCCTTTTCTCCGGCCATCTGGATGAAATTGTTGTAGCAGTCGCGCAGCAGGTGATGCATGCTGTACGGGGCCGGCTTGACCTCCATGCGCTTGGCTTCGATCTTGGAAAAATCGAGGATGTCACTGATGAGGCCGAGCAGCGCGTCGCCGGAAGCACGGATGTTTTCGGCATATTCCTTGAGCTGCGGATCCTCCGTGGACCGCAGGATCATCTCATTGAGACCGAGCACGGAATTGAGCGGTGTCCGGATCTCATGGGACATACTTGCCAGAAAACTGCTCTTGGCCTGGTTGGCGGCATCCGCATTTTCCTTTGCGATGCGGATCTCCTCCATGTGGCGGAAGTTCTCGGTCGTATCCTCGATCAGGAAATAGGAGCCGATGCTTCTTCCCTTCACATCGGTCAGCTCATTGTACCGGAAATTGTAATGCATCTCCAGAACCTGACCGTTTTCATTCTCGATGCGCTTCACGTAGGGCTCCTGCCCGTATTCTGTACCGCGCTCCCGGATGGATTTCAGGATCGTAGCCAGCGGCTCGCGGTCCAGCCCGATCTCGGACGTATCCAGCTTCAGGCGCACCTTGGAAAAGGCATTGGCATAGATACATTTATGACTCAGATCAAAAAGGATCAACCCTTCATTCATGTCATCGATGGCACGAACGATGGCGACATTCATCAGACTCCGCGGCACGAAGATCTGAATACAGAAATAGATCAGCGTACCGGCCACCGCATAGAATACCACCGAGGCATCCAGCGCAAGTTCCAGGGTCATATAGGCCAGATTCATCAAAACGACCAGAAGCAGTACCGCCAGGATCAAAACATACTTGATGCGGTACATGCTGTAATTCTTGCGGATGCGGTACAAAAGCGCGAGCAGCACCACAAAGAGCATGGTGTAGTCGATCGCCAGATGAATGTAATACGGGATCTTGAAGACCGTCTGGTAATAGACGATGCCGGCCAGATCCGTTTTTTCATAGACGGAATACACATGGTGGAAAATCACGTTCCCGGCGAGGGATAAGGTGTCGATCCCGATCAGTACCACCGCCGGTTTGGTCAGCGCTCTGGTGATGGTCTGATGCTCGGTGTAGAGGAGACCGAACCCCGTCAGGAAGAGAACGATCCAGTTGATGGAGGCAAAATACAGAGCGTAGGAAATCTCCGCAAAAACCGGATGAAACGAAATAGCGATCAGCATATTGGCCAGGATCGCCACAACCGCCGCCTTCAGCGCATGCGAAAGATACCGGGCGTAATCCTCTTTCATACGCCCGAGCGCGTTCACGGTAAAAAATATGTCCACGATCGCCAGAAAATCGATCAGGATAAAGGTGGCCTTGGTCAGCATCCCTGCTTTTCCTCCCGGGAATCAAGCCTATGTTCCCTACGTATTACCAGTCACTGCCCCAGTCAGAACTTCCGGAATCCCAGCTGTCATAGGAATCCCAGGAAGAGCTCGAATCCCAGGAGCTCGAACTCCAGTCATCATCATCATAGTCACTGGAAGAAAACGATGTGTCATAATAATCGGAGCTGGTGAAGCTCGTCCCGCTGCCATCCCAATAGGAAGACTGATCGTCTCCGACCTCACCGAGCGAATCGTAATCCCCGTAATAATACCAGTCATCCGCGATGGAATCATAGCCGTACCAACTGTCATCCCTGGAATAATAAGTCGTGCCGCCGACGTTATAATACCCGTCCGACCGCTTGTTTTGCAGACTCTTTATCCCGAAGGCGACCAGCGTCACCACGACCATCACGATCAGACCGGTTTTCAGGAAAGACTTCTTCTTCGCGCTGTCCTGGTTGCTGATCTTGGTAACCCAGATCGCCACAAGGATCAGGAATGCGAGGATGATCAGAAGCACCGGCCAGATCAGGAGCGCGAAGGCCCCGGAAAAGATCCCGAATCCCCACAAGCCGCTTGCGAGACCATCAAAGAAGGAATTTTTTTTCCTTCTGCCTCCGCCGGAGGGTGCACCGGAACGCGGCCTTGACGCACTGTTCGCCGCCTTTTGGCGGGTCACTTCCTCCTTGAGCTTCATATAGAGCTCGTTCACCGCGTAGGACTCGTCGCCGCCGCGGTAACGCACCGCACGTTCCCCGTTGTCCTTATTCTTGTAGACGACAAAATCCTTGCCGTCCTGGTAGATACCGAACGCACGCCGCTCCTTGACGTTCTTGCCGATGAAGAATCTGGTCACCTCTTCGGGCGGCAGATTGTGCGCCTGATACCAGGCCTTCAGCTCCTCGATCGTCTTCGGCACGCCCTCTCCGCGCCTTACATACTCATTGGGGCCGCCGCAATGCGGGCATACATCCAGAGAATCATCATACTGCGCTCCGCAGTAATCACATACTTTATCCACGCTGTCTCCTCCCAGTCATGATTCTGATGATACATGAACCATATAATTATATCACATGGGTGCCATTCAGTCGAAGGTAAAGCGATCAAAAATACAGGTCTCTTCCGGATCCTGCAGGAGGAATTCAAAATAGACCGCATGCTTTCCGATGATGCCCGTATCCAGGGCTGCGGTCCGCTCCGTCTCCGATCCGTCATATTCCAGCAGGGACACGATCCGTCCCCGGTAGGAATCCAGGCGCACCCGCACCTGCACCTTCTGCGCCTTCTCCAGGACGGCGGTCACCGTCTTCGGCGTATTTGCACCAAATTGCAGATACCGGAAGCCCACCGTCACGCCGCTCGTGATGTCCACCACCGGCGCAGAGAGATCGTCCCGCTCCTCATATTCCGGACGGATGTAAGCGCGTCTGCTGCCCCCGTGGATATGGCAAGCGTATCCCGCGGAGATCCATTTGCGCGCATCCAGGCCGTTCACGTGCGGTCCCTGCGAGGTCATCTCCACCGGTTTCGCGGACACCGGCTCCCCACAGCGGTAAGTGATGTCGCCGATGTAGATTTTGCCGTCGCTCCCCATCGCCACATCCACCGGCTCGAGCATCGCCTGTCTGGAATACTCATTCGTCCCCGTCTGACGGTGATAGAAAATATACCACTTGCCGTTCACTTCCATGATGGAGCCGTGGTTATTGCCCCAGCGATAGGTCATGGTCCCCACGCCCTCCGCGTCATGCAGGATCTCTCCGCCGTTGAAGCTGATATCTCCGCCGTCATGGAACGGACCGAAGGGCGTATCGCTCATCCGATAGGACAAAAATCCGTTACAGGGCTCAAAGACCCCCAGCTCCGGCACCGGCTTCTCATAGCGCTTGGAATACAGATAGATATATTTTCCCAGGACCTTCCGCGGGCTCGAAGCCTCGAAAAAAGCGTCGATCAGCGAGACATGCCCATCCTCGTTCAGCTTCGGATCCCAGGGACAGGTGGAGTGGCCGAGCGGATTTTCGACCAGCGTATCTGCCTTGATGGTCGCCATATCGTCCTCCATCTCCGCGATATAGCAGGGGGCCGCGCAGCCTCCCCAGTACGCATACACCTTCCCGTCCTCGTCCACCAGTACGCCCGGATCAAAGCCGAGCTTCGTCTCCACCGGATCCTCAAAGGGTCCCCAGGGCGTCTTTGCGGACGCGACCACGATCAGACTGCCGCATTTTTCGGCGGCATACAGATAAAACGTATCGCCCTTTTGCACCACATCCGGCGCGTAGAGGATCGAATCGTAATGGGTCCGGTAGGACACGCCGTGACAGGTCCAGTCGGTCAGATCCTCCACCGGCGCGGACCAGACCACATATTCCCGGCCGCAGTACTGCGTACGCTCGGAATCGTGCGATCCGTAAACGTACACCCTCTTTTCCCCCTGATATTCAAAGACGCGCGGCTCTCCGTCCGGCACATGCTCCCAAAGCGGCATATAAGGGTTCGCTCCCTTAATATATTCCTTCATGAATCGCCCTCCTTACGTATTTCCTTCCAAAATGCACATCCTTCGGAATGCTATTCCTTCCAAATGATCATAATCCCGCCCTCCGCGGACTGTCAAAGATTTTCCGGACCGCGGCCCGCTCCGGATATATAAAAAGTTTAGACTAAATTTCACCCTGAAATAATCCCGGAAAAAGCAGGAAAAAGCCCCGGAGTCTCCTTTGAGATTCCGGGGTTTCTTTATGCCTGCCCTGCGGCTTTCATTTCTTTTTTCAGCTTTCGGAAATCACCGAGCGCCTTCCATCCGATCTTCACGATCCTCGGAAGATTAATGGAATTAACACCCGTCTTTCTCGCCTTAAACGTAACATCACGAAAGGCGTATTTTTCTCCGTAATACACATAGTACGTCGTCATCATGATGTTTGGAAGATTGTAATCTGCGGGCAACCGGTACAGATACTTCTTCACGATGTCCGCCTTCATCAGCCGGAACGGCGCGTTGGCATCGGGGATCTTTACCCCGAAATACAGCTTCAGCAAAAAGCAGACCACTTTTTCAACAAACGCCCTGTCTTTCCCGTCTCCCCGGACCGGCCGGTTTCCGAAAATCCCGGTTAACTGATCCCTCCTGGCCCAGAAGGCGTCAAATTCCGCGGGATCCGTCTGTCCGTCGGAATCGGTCTGAAAGATATAATCCGCCCCGTTTTTCAGGGCATGATCGTAAAGCGCGATCACTTTGGGACCGTGAAGCCGGTTTTCGGTATCCAGGATCTCCAGCTGCGGATAACCGTTTTTCTGCATGTCCAGCAGGATCTCATGGGTTCTGTCCCTGCTTCCCTGATCCGCGATCACCAGCCGCGAGCGCTCCGTTTTGTCACGCAAAACCGCATACCAGCTCTCGACCACGCTTCGGATGACCGCTTCCTCGTTATATGCGGGCATAACGATATATAAATCGTCCTTCATCCTTATCCCTCCCCCAGGAGTACGAGCTTTCCATTCGCACAGCAATCAGTATTATATCAGATCTTTCCCATTCTTTGAAGTCATCCGCTCCTTGTCAGCATTTTTTACGTACCATATGACATTTTTTTGCCGATCCGTCTCCGGATCCTTTGCTGTATTCCCCGTACGTTTGAATCGAACTTATGCAGCAAGGCCCTGAAAACCGCTTAGAATATATACGAGATATCTCGTGCTCTTAGTGTAAAATCACAGGCTTCTTGAGTAACATAATTCAACTGCACCCAAGTCTTCTTTTTGATGGGTAGTTGCCAAAAACCCAAACGCCTCATAAAATGCTATTGCTCTTGAGTTTTCCTTAAACACCCACAAGACTACCTCTGCGTATCCTGCAGATTTCATATCTTTCAAAACCTGTTTCATCATTTGACTTCCATATCCCATATACCATTTATCTTTTAAACTGTGTATACAGATTAATTCGGCTTTACCTGATAATTCTGCATTTCTTGCTGCATCCCACCAGGCTATACAATGGGGTTTTCCATCAATAAACAGAAGATAACCGTTTCCTTTATTTTCATCAAGAAGCCTCTTGTACATATCAGTTGCTTTCTCGATATTCGTACATTTCTTTAAGGAATCTGCATCCAAAATATCTGCAAAAGCAGCTTTCCAGCTTTCTGTTTGTATATATGCCAGATCACCTTCGTCTCCCGGCTTAACCCTCCGAATGAATGTTCCCATTTATCAACTCCTCACCTTATTT
>JAEEGJ010032139.1_pt1 | contig 10100 bp, 7 predicted proteins | sample 8958761 | NCBI WGS metagenome assembly JAEEGJ01 (sample SAMN16246546, study PRJNA631951) | gut metagenome | biome: gut microbiome; feature: rumen; material: RS-attached | host: Bos | place: Iran: Karaj | collected 2018-10 | reverse complement strand
GTTACTTTTTAACAGTACAGGAGGCGGTTTTTACTTGTTTTTCGTCAATTTTCTAGAGAATAGACTTGAAAAACTGCTGTAATCGCTCACTTTTCGGGTGCTGGAAGATGTCTTCTGGACTCCCCTCTTCCTCAATATAACCTTCATTCATAAACAGAATGCGGTCTGCAACCTCGCGGGCAAAGCCCATTTCGTGAGTTACTACAACCATTGTCATACCTTCGCGGGCAAGATCCTTCATAACCTCAAGAACTTCTCCTACCATCTCAGGGTCAAGAGCAGAAGTAGGCTCATCAAAGAGCATTACATCCGGGTGCATGGCAAGGGAACGTACAATTGCAATTCTCTGCTTCTGACCACCGCTCAAAGTTGAAGGGTAAACATTTGCCTTATCAGGTAATCCGATTCGCTCAAGCAGTTCCATTGCTTCTTTTTCGGCTTCTTCCTGAGTTTTGAGCTTAAGGGTTACCGGTGCCAGTGTAATATTCTGTAAAACTGTAAGATGCGGGAACAAATTAAAGTGCTGGAAAACCATACCCATTTTCTGGCGGCACTGGTCGAGATTTGTTTTAGGATCTGTTAAATCGTTTCCTTCAAAGAGAATCTGTCCTCCATCCGGTGTTTCAAGACGGTTCAGACAGCGCAGGAAGGTACTCTTACCAGAACCAGAAGGTCCGATAATTACGATTTTCTCACCTTTTTTGATATTTATAGAAACGTCTTTGAGAACGTTTAATTTTCCAAAGCTGATTTTAAGATTTTTAACTTCTATCACTTTTTGCCATCCTTTTTTCGAGCTTTCCGAAAAGCTTTGTAAGACCTACTGTGAGCACAAGATAAATTGCTGCACAGGTAAGAAGAGGAATCCATGCGTTATAGGTTGCATTACGAATCATATCTCCGGCCTTTGTCATATCCATTACAGCAATAAAGCTTGCTACTGAAGTTTCCTTAATAAGAACAATAAATTCACTTGTATATGTAGGAAGAACAGCCTTTACAGCCTGAGGAAGAACAATCTTAAAAATTGTCTGCCAGCGCGAAAGTCCCAGTGAGCGGCCTGCTTCGGTCTGTCCCGGATCAATTCCCTGAATTCCGGCGCGGAAAATCTCTGTACAGTAAGCGCCTGAGTTAAAACCGTATGCAAGAATTGCAACCAGAAGACGATTCAATCCCAATGGAGCAAAGATTACAAAATAAAAAATCATGAGCTGGGTAGCAAGAGGAATACCACGCAGCACGGTTGTGTAAAACTCGGCAATCGCTTTCAAAATTTTATTTCCCGAAATCTTCATTAAGGCAAAAATAAAGCCGAGCACTGTACCAATTAAAATTGCACAGATAGCGATTAAGATTGTATTTCCAAGTCCGCGTACAATAAGCATGTAACGCTCGCCTGTTATCATTGTGTCAATAAAAGATTGAAGCATATAGTTCCTTTTATAAAATAAATATTCCCGCAATTTACTGCGGGAATGTAAAAGTCGGCAGGCGTAGCCTGCCTCTGAGCCATTCTTTCGATAATCCTAAACTGGCCCGCTGTCGCAGCCCAGTTTTTAACGGATTTTCGATTTTAGGCTTATTTTCTTACGATAATTACCTGTTCAGACTCGAAATAAGTCTCAGAGAAATCTACGTTCTTTTTGCGTTCTTCGTTTACAGACATACCTGCTGCAATGAAGTCGATTGTGCCAGACTGCAATGCAGGAATAAGGCTGTCGAATGCCATATCAACAACTTCGAGCTTCAAGCCTGCGTTCTTTGCAATAATCTGTCCCATTGTAATATCAAAACCTACAATGTTCTTTCCTTCAACATACTCAAATGGAGGGAAAGCTGCGTTTGTTCCAAGCTTTACAACCTTAGAACCATCAGCTGCAACATTTGCAGGAACTGTAATTTTACCATCAACAGGCATATAAGCGTTTACGAGCTTTTCATACTCGCCGTTCTTTTTCATGTCAGCAATAGTGTTATTAATAATAGAAAGAAGTTCTGCATTTCCTTTCTTTACTGCAATTGCATATGCTTCTTTGTTATTTGTAAATTCAGGATCACGTACAATCTTCAATTCAGGATTGCGTTCTACAATTGCCTTTGCAGGAAGTTCATCAAGAATTACTGCATCAATTGCACGATTCTTAAGATCAAGAGCAGCATCCATACCTGTCTTGAAAGAAGAAAGATGTACATCATTTACATTGTCCTGTACCCATGCTTCACCAGTAGTACCAGCCTGAACACCAATCTTTTTTCCGGCAAGGTCAGCTACGGAATGAATCTCAACATTTGATTTAGAGCATCCAGCGAATGCGAAAACAGCTGCGAGGGCTGCGCAAATTACGATAGACTTTTTCATAAAACACCTCTTATGCATTAATATACATTTTTTTGTATATTTATGCAATTCCCATACTCACTGATTTTTGGTTCCAAATATACGCCAGCCGTTTTCAGCCAGAATAACAGCTAAAAATATCAGCGTACAACCAGCAAACATCTTCAACGTAAATGCCTCATGCAAAATCAGCGTACTAAACAAGATACCAAACACGGACTCAAAGCTTAAAAACAACGATGCAATTGAAGACTGCACATATTTAAGACCAATGTTCTGCAGGCTGAAGCCCACCATTGTACTTAAAAGTCCCAGATAAAGCATGGAGCCAACTACCCTTCCGGTAAAGGCTGTTGCCATAGGAAAAGCTCCATCGAAAAACGGTGCTGTAATCCAGCCCGCAATGGCAGTAAAAATAAACTGAAGCAGAGTAAGAAAAAGCGGGTCACCGCCGTTTCTGTTGTACTTTTCTGTAAAGATAATATGAAGCGCAAAAAACACGCCGCAAATCAGCGTGAGCACATCGCCGATATTAATTCCCTTATCGCCCGAGCCAAGAGCCAGAAGCCCTATTCCGGTAAGAGACATGGCAGCGGCAATAAACACATAAAAGCGAGGACGCTTTCTGAAGAGCAGCCAGGTCAAAAGAGGAATCATAATTACATAGAAGGTTGTAAGAAAAGCGTTTTTTCCGGCGGTGGTGTAATCGCAGCCTACAGTCTGGGTTGCATATGCCAGAAATAAAAAGAGCCCTGTAAAAGCTCCGTGTTTAAGATAATCGCGCGAGAACAGCTTCCATTTTTTAATGAAAATCAGGGACATAACTACCGCCGCAATTGTGTAGCGGTAGGCAATCATATAAAAGGCCCCGATATAATCGAGGCTATCTTTTACAATTACAAAGGAAAAACCCCAGATTGTGGCCGCTAAAAGCAGCCCCGCACTGGCTAAAACTGATGTTAACTTTGGATTCATAAGCACACATTATAACTCAGAAGAGATAATTTGTGTATGCAGATTCTCCAAAAGATTTGCAGCTTCTTTAAGCTTTTGAGCAGTATTATTAACAGTTCCTGTAGAAGTTGAGAAGTTTTCGATTCCCGAAGAAATCTGGCGGACTGTAGCAACAATCTGGTCAAAGGCTGTTGACTGCTGATTAATGATTTCCTTAATCTGGTTTGCAGATTCAACGGTGATTTCAGAAGAACTCTGAATATCATTGAACTTTTCCTTAAGCTTTTCAGAAAGCTCAAGACCCTCGCGGATTTTTTCTGTACCACTCTCAGATGTAATAATCAGGTTATCCGAAGAATGCTGAATTTCGGTAATGCGTTCCTTAATCTGGTCTACAGAGTTTGTAATACCAGCGGCAAGGCGGCGTACCTCATTAGCAACAATATGGAAGTTCTTTCCGCTGTCTCCGGCACTTGAAGCTTCAAGCTCGGCGTTGAAGGCGATGATTCGTGTCTGGTCTGCAATATCATTGATGATCTTTACAATTTCCCAGATGCCTCCAATCTTTTCACCAAGATCACGGATTCCAGAGATTGTAGAAATATTTGCTTCTGTAATTTCTGTCATCTTATCCAGGTTAGACTGCAAAGTTTCAAAGCCGGCACTTACATTGTTTTCAGTTCCTTCAGCTACAGTAGTTACATCTGCAATCTTATCTACGATTGTTCTTGTCTGGCGGTCTGTGTCTTCCATGGTTGCAAGAATCTCTTTTACACCGGTAGACTGCTCCAGAGAAGTTGAAGCGGTAGACTGAGCAATTTCTGTAAGTCCATTGATTGGTTCAATCATTGTATTTCCAATCTGATGAATATCATCGAGAATAGAACGGAACAGCAATACAATTTTGTTTATGAGGTAAAGGTTGTAAGAGATCTCTGATTCGAAATCAGTTGGAACAAGATTTACCGTAAAAATATCATTCTTAATAATATGCTCTACAGAAGTTTCAAGCTTGTTAGTAGAAAACAGAATCTGTTTTAAGAACGAATAAACTGCAACAATACCAATTACTGTATTGATTAAAAGAACTACTGCGAGTCGGGAAATCTGAACCTTACGAAGTCCTGGACCATACATATCGTAGCGCAAAAAGCCTGCTGTCGAAGGAACATTGTTGTAGTAGTAAACATAGAAAAGCATTACAGAAACAATTACACCCCACATAACAGGAACAATACAATAAACATAGAAGGTCTTAGTTGCAGACATTCCGAATACAGTTTTCTTGGTCAGAATTCTTTCATCAATTCCTTCTTCTACAAGACGCGATGCATACTCGTTACAGATTTTACGTGTGTTTGCATAAGCAAGAAGTCTTGCAACATAAGAACCAAGAAGACAGCTTACAAGGCTCACCAGATTCAGGCTGATATTTATGTGGTAGATAAAATGGTAAGCCGCAGCAAGTCCAAAAGAACATACTGCAAAATATGTAAACGCTTCGTTATGCTTAATTTTTGGAAGGCGGTGCAGATCCAGGAAAAGCTTTGTTCTCTCCTCCTGATTCATTCCTTCTTCTTCCCACTTTTCAACATCGTTAGATGTCTTACCCATAAAAATGTGATTTGTAATGGTAGACAATACAAACTGTGCAAAAAGTACACCGGCAATTACTACAACAATAAGAGGCCAGTGTGTAGAGAACCTCAGGTTCATAATAAAAACTGTATACAAAAGAAGTACAATACCGCAGGCAATATCAGGAAGATGACTTGCCCTTAAAATTTTCTTTTCAAGTGACTGATATTTTTCGTTCTGTCTCATTATTTCACCTCCTTAGACATTGATGCAACTATTGCATCAACTTCGGCCTGAGTATTCTCATCTTCATTGCTATACTCTCCCATGTCTTCCGGCTGGAGATTTTTCAACTTAGTAGAAATGAGACACAGGTTCTGTGCAGAATCGCTGATTTTTTGTGTTGAATTTGAGAAGGTCTCTGCAGCTGCCGCAATCTGTCGCAGGGTTACTACAATCTGCGCAAACGAAGTTGTCTGCTGCTCAATAATTGTCTTAATATCGCTCGAAGCATAGTCCATTGTTTCAGAAGAATTCTTAAGTTCTTCAAAGCGGTCATTCAACTCATTAATAATTTTTGTTCCAGCGAGAATCTTGTTGCTTCCATTCTGAGAAGAAGAAAGAAGATCTTCTGAAGAATGCTGTATTTCAACAATTCGCTTTCGAATCTCATTTGTAGACTGAATTGTATTGTTTGTAAGGCGGCGGATTTCGTTTGCTACAAGTGCAAAGTTTTCACCAATATCACCGGCACTTGAAGCTTCGATTTCTGCATTGAAAGCAATGATGTTTGTCTGGTCTGCAATTCCATTGATGATTCTAACGATATCAGAAATACCATTGATTTTTTCTGTAAGTCTCTTAATACCTTCAACGGTAGTATCATTTGCCGACTGAATTTCATCAAGCTTACTCATGTTCTGCTTTAAGATTTCAAAACCGTCTATGATATTATCAGTTGTCTTTTTCGCAACAATCGAAACCTCACCGATTTTTTCGGCAATGTTTTTAGAAAGGTTATCAGTCTGTTCCATTGCAGAGAGAAGTTCTTTTACACCCGAGTTCTGCTCAAGAGAAGTAACAGCAGTCTCACGGGAAATAACAGAAAGCTCGTTGCTGGATTCTACAACCGACATACTGATTTCCTGACTTTCTTTAAGGATTTTCTGAAGAATGTCTACAACTGTATTAATCAGATACATATTGTACATAAACTCATTGGCAAGACTCGTTGGTGCCTTCTGAACCTTGTGAAGGTTATCACGATTAATACCGCTTAAAAGAACCCTCATGTTGTTTATCGATTTCATCATTCGTTTGAAAAGAATAATAGAAAGGAAATTGTAAGAGCCTGTTGTAACAATTACAATCAGAGCCAGACGAGGGAATACAAACCTTGGAGTCATATAAGCTGAATAAGCGCGCCATGCAAGAATGAATATAAACACTGAAATATAAATAAGAGGCACAAACATCTGAACGGTAACAATCACTGTCGATTTCAATCCGAAGGTATGACGTTTTTCTACTTCTACCTTAGAAATGCCTTTGGCAATAATATCTGCTACATGCTGTGAACAGATTTTTTCACTTGAAATTGTGAGCGTATAAACCGCAGAAATCATGGCTCCTAAATAGAGCATTACTCCCGAAAGCAAAATAGATTCTGAATCAATTTTTATAACATAGAGGAGAAGTAAAACCCAGCCAAAACTACATGCTATATAAATTGTAAAAATTGCCATAGCAAGAAAGCTTGGCAAGCCCATAAGACGTTTTACAAGCTTTGTACGCTCTTTTTCTGTCGTTTCATAACAGTAAAAGGTTTCCAGATCTTCCGAAATAGACTGTGTAATCAACGTAGATGTAATTGAGAATAAAAGAGTATGAAGTAAGATACAAATCAATATTCCAGTTGAAATAGAAAACAAAAGCTTTTGAACAGGTATATCTGCCAGCAAAATACAATACACAATGGTCAGAGACTGAAATACCAGATCCCAGGCTAATATACCTTTGAAAATCTGCTTATTAAAGCTTTCACTTGTAACAACAGTTTCCTGCTGCTTAAACTTTTCCTTAAATATCATGCGTCCTCCTCTTAAAACGCCCTAATTTTATTTTGACGTAAGCGCAATTGCGCCATCCCAGTTTTCAGGTTTATTCACTGCAAACTCGTTGCAGCGTTCCAACATCAATTTTGCAGCCTTATCCTCAGGCATAAGCTTAACTGCCTTTTCAAAATAAGGTATTGCAAGACTAAAGGCTCCTTCGTTATAAGACTTAAAGCCCTTTTCATATGCCTGTGTAAAGTCCTGTGGCAGAGCCTTTGCATCTGCACGGTAAATAAATACAGCCTCTTTCTTTCCCTTTACTTTAACGGAATCAAGAAGCAGGAAATTCATAGAAGAGTTTTCTTCTATTTCATCGCGTACTGCCTGAGAAATTACAATTTTGGCTCCGTAAAGTTTGGTAAGTCCTTCCAGGCGCGAAGCAAGGTTTACTGTATCACCAATTACCGTGTAGTTTGTTTTATCGGTACTACCAATCTGACCTACAATAACATCTCCGTAATGAATTCCAATACCAATATCCAGGCTGATTCCCTCAGGGAATTTCAACTGACTACAAGGAATTGAACCGAGCTGCGAATACATTTCTATTGCGGCCTGCACTGCTCTTTTTGCATTATCGTTGTAGCTGATTGGAGCACCAAACAGAACCATGATTGCATCACCGATAAACTTATCTACAGTACCGCCATACTTTTTAACTGTTTCAACCATGCGGGTAAAATACGTATTCAAAAAGTTTACGACGTCTTCCGGCTGATTAATTTCACTTATTGTTGTAAAGCTTCTGATATCGCACATCAAAACTACAACGTTTCGTTTTTCATTATTTCGCTGAAGCTCTGAATCATCATCGGAAACAATAAAGTCATCAATTACCTGCTCCGGTACAAACTTAGAGAACGCTGCTCTAAGCTTTGATTCCTGCTGTTCAAGCTGATTTCTATAAGCTGATTCCTGAAGTATACTTGCAAGGAACGGCATAATAAAATCAAGTGTAGACTGAACCTTGTAATTGAAAAGCTTTTTTCTTGTAGAAGCCAGATGAAGGGTTCCTATAAATGTATTTCCGCATTTTATTTCGTAACAATAATACGATTCAAATTTTTCTGTTGAAGTTTCATTCGGACCAAAGTCAAAGCTCAGCACTCCATCAGGATTTGCAATCTGAATAAAACGCTTTTCCTCGTAATTGATTTTATGCTTTTTCTTTGCCTTTAATTCAAACTCTGTTTTACAGATGTTCCAGAACTCTTCTATTACAGTAGAATTAAAATGCTCTATTCCGGTTTTGAAAACCTTGGCGTTGTTGGAATCAACAATCAAAGTTATGGCATCATACTCGCAGGCATTGTAAAGCATTCTGAAGAGATTACCTACAAGATACTCCAGGTCCTTTACATCCTGATACAGATTCATAACCTTTTTTGTCATTGTAAACAGACTGTCGCTCTTGTTAATGGAATTAATCATCCAGGTAGCAAGCTGCTTTTCTGAATCTTCAGATGCTTCTGTTTCTTTCAGTTCACTAAAGGTATCTACGGTAATGTAATCCTGATCAAGCAATTCTTTTACAGCCGAAACAAGCTCATCCAATTTATCTGTAGAAACTGTAATTGCCTTGTTTGCAAGAGCCGCGTTATTCCAGAAATCAAAAATCTTTTCATCTGTCGAAATTACAATAATCGGTACATCGCTTTTTGTTGAACCGGTTTTTAATACATTGCAGAGCTCCATTCCGTCTATTGAGTTTAAGACCTTATTTGTAATCAAAAGCTTTGGAGGCTCTTTAACAAATGCCTTTAAAACCTCAAAACCATCATCAAAAGTGCGAACCTCATATTTCTGTTTTTCGAGAGCGACACAAATCATTTTTGAGAGAATCTTCGAAGCTTCTGCTACGTAAATTAATGGTTTTTCTTTTTTACTCATTAAGCAGCTCCTTTACCTTTGCCGTCAGGTTCTCACGTTCAAAGTCTGATTTTACGATATAACCCTGGGCACCAAGATTCCTTGCCTTTTCCAGTGTGTCACTTTCGAACACAGAAGAAACCATAATAACAGGAATGTCTTTAAGCTCTTCTTTATGACGCATATTATGAAGAAGAACAAAGCCGTCCATTCGAGGCATTTTTACATCGGTTACTACAAGATCAAATGAATGCTGCTTCAGCTTATCAAGAGCATCAATTCCATCAACGGCAGTAGAAACAGTGTAATTTTCTGCTTCAAGAATAATCTTTTCAATGTTACGTGTTGTGTGTGAATCATCAACAACAAGAATCGAATGAATCTTAGGCATTTTGCGTACTTCAAGATTTTTAACATCATAAACATTAACAATCTTAAAGCGGCGGATAATATCCGGAATGTTCAGTACAGGGATAATGCGGTAATTATCATCGAATACAACTCCCTGCAGTGCATTAAAGTTTTTCAGAATTGGAGGAACCGGCTTAATTACGACAGTTCCGTAATGCAGAATCTTATCTACCATTACACCAATCTTTCTGTTCAGATATTCAAGAACTACAACCGAAACTTCGTTTACAGTAGCCGGCTGTTTTTTATTATTCGGATTAATAATATCAAAGTCGAAAATTGGAATCAGGGCATTATGAATATTCAAAACCGGTCCGTGCTGCATCTCAAGGAATTCCGATTTATTAACTGTTACAATTTCCTTGATGTAGTGCGAAAGAATCAGATATGAATTATCAGAAACCGAAACAAACAGACCATCCTGTGTTGCAAGAGATGCCGGGAGAGAAAGCTCAAAATCAGTTCCTTTATTAAGCTCTGTAGAAACCGAGATTTTTCCCTTGAGTTTATCCATTTCGGTACGGACAACATCGAGTCCTATACCGCGTCCAGAGAGCTCTGTAAGCTGATCCTTGGTAGAAAAGCCCGAGCTGAAAATAAACTGTAAAAGTTCTGCTTCATCTGCATTAAGAAGCTCTGCCTCGCGCTCCGGGAAAAGTTTAAGTGCCTTCTGGCGGATTTTTTCGTAGTCAATTCCGCGGCCGTCATCCTTTACGTTTACAAAGATGCGGTTCGAAACCTGGCTTACAGAAACAGAGATTGTACCCTTCTCCGGCTTGCCAAGCTTTTTACGTTCTTCTTTGGTTTCAATTCCGTGGTCAATCGCATTGCGCACC
>JAEEGJ010032131.1_pt1 | contig 10102 bp, 7 predicted proteins | sample 8958761 | NCBI WGS metagenome assembly JAEEGJ01 (sample SAMN16246546, study PRJNA631951) | gut metagenome | biome: gut microbiome; feature: rumen; material: RS-attached | host: Bos | place: Iran: Karaj | collected 2018-10 | reverse complement strand
GGGCGCACCGTGTCGGGGCGGAACACCCGCCTCCAGCGGAACAGGTCGTTCCAGCAGTTGCTGTCGGTTTGCTACACCGAGCCGGGTCTGTTCGACGACAGGAACCCGCAAGCCACCACCGCCTCGGTCGTATCCTTGCGCTCCTGCACACAACGGCAGCGGCAGGGTTGCAGAGTGAAGAAAAGGTCGTCGTAGGCGCTGTTCACCCCTTTGCCGAGTGTTCGGGGGAGCTGCCAGCTGTTGCGGAAACCCTCCGACATGTAGATATCGAAGCCGCCCAAACCTCCAGCCCTGTTGCTGGAGAAATAGAGACAACCCTCCTCGTTGGAGTAGAAGGGGGTCACATCATTACTGTCGCTGTTCACCATACCGCCCAAATTCGTGCTGTTGCCCGGTTTCCCCACATCAATCATCACGGCATACCAAATATCCATTCCTCCCAACCCGCCGGGGCGGTCGGAGCTGAAATAGAGAATCGTCTTGCCGTCGGGCAGATAGCCCACGGCGGGGTGAGTACAGGTATACCCCTCCACATTCACGTCGCCGCTCACCAACTGGGCTTTGCTCCAGCGTTTATTCTTGCGTTTGGAGTAATAAATCTGGTACACGTCGCTCTTCCCGCTCCCACAACGGGTGAAATAAAGCACATCGTTCTTCGCGTCATACGCCACATTGGAACTGTTCATCCCGCTGGCATTCATACCCCAGCGGCAGAGAGTCCCCTCACCCAACTGGCCGTCGGCCCCTACGGGTGCCTGCATCACCTGAGTGAGCACAGGCGTGAAATCCACCAGATAGAGCCTGTTGGCCTCGTCGTTCATCATCGTGGTATACAGCAGCACGCTGTCGTCCACCAGCACTCCGCCCGTCTCGCTGCCCGATGTGTTGATACCTGGAGCGATATGGGTCACCTCATAGCGCGTCTGTCCGCTGAGGCACCATGCCGCCAATATTGTCGATACAAATATAACCAATCTTTTCATCATACATTCAACTATTTATTATCATACCGGCATCAACCGGAAACATACCTTTGTTCATCCTTTCATCGCCGAAGAGTCGGCCTAATACTGAGGGCATTTCAACGCCTTTGTCTTCTTGTTGCCTTTGGCCAGACGGTAGACCAGTCCGGCCTCGAAGGCACCCATCCCGCCGCTGGCTACAGCAAGACCCGAGATGTTGGCATCGTAGCTGAAGGTGAACAGCAGCGAATTGTACTCCAACATCAGGTTGGCAATCAGCGCGTCGGCCGCTCTCATCGCCACTCCGGCACGCAGGCTCACCTCGCGTGAGCCGCCCTCCTCGATATACCATTTCACATCACCGCCGAACACCACTTCCCTATGCTTCCCCTGCACTTGGCACATCAGCACCGGCAACAGCGAGATGCTCTGCCAGCAGCGGTACTCGGCACGTGCAAACAGACTGTAACGCCGCGCCAGATAGGTCTCGTCAAGCTTCATATATGAGATATTCGGGCGGTTGAGATTGCGTAACGAGAGGCCTGCCTTGAGGTGGAAATCGGGGGTGGGTTGCCAATACCAGGCCAGACCGGCCGCGAGCAGAGGATAGTGTACCTTCCGTACCTCAAATCCCTCGCCAGCCTCTTCCATCTCGGCCTGCGACGGGTCGAAGCCACTCTGCGCCCAACCGACCTCCACGCCTACCGACAGCACACTCGAGCCACTGCGATTCAGTGCCTGATAATAGGCCGTCGACAGATGTCCCGACACCGTGCCGTAGTTCAGTGTGCCTGCCTTGTCGGCAAACAGCGTGCCGCCCACACTCAATCCCCGGCGACCACCGCCACGCCATACAGCCATCTCGCCTGATGCCGCCAGTGTGCTGAAAGGCACACTCACGGAAGCCCACTGGTTGCGATACACCACGCCGAAACGTCCCAACCCCTCGTAGAACCCCGAGTAGGCGGGATTCAGCAGCACCGGATCGGCATCCACTTGCGAGAAATGGATGTCCTGGGCGGCACACATCCATGCCCCCAGCAGCGCAGCCATTATTGCCATACAACGTTTCATCGTCGTGTAACTTTGTTGTTATCATCTACCGGGACCTGAGCCCGAATCGTCTCGTATGCTTGCATGCCGCCTTGCCTTCGGTGCTTTGCACGGAACACCCTCAACGTCACCTCCACCGCCAGCCTGCCGCCTAATCCTTGGCGTAGGGAGGCAGCGAAATATCGGCAAACTCGCCCTTCAGATACTTGAAGTACCCCGCAATGCCCACCATAGCGGCATTGTCGGTGCAGTACTGCATCTTCGGGACAAACACCTGCAGGCGCCTGCGCTTGCCCATTCTCTCCACTTCACTGCGCAGCAGGCTGTTGGCGGAAACCCCTCCGGCAATGGCAACCTGCTTCACGCCGGTATCTTTCACAGCACGTTCCAACTTCTTCATCAGGAAACCCACAATGCACTGCTGTATCGACGCGCACAAATCGGACTTGTTCCGCTCAATGAACGCCTCATCCTCGGCCAGACGGTCGCGCAGGAAATAGAGGAACGACGTCTTGATGCCACTAAAGCTGTAGTCATATCCCGGTATATGGGGTGTGGCGAAATGGAAAGCGTCGGCGTTGCCCTCTTTGGCCAGCCGGTCGATAATCGGGCCGCCGGGATAGCCCAGATCCATTATTTTCGCAGCCTTGTCGATGGCCTCGCCTGCGGCATCGTCGATTGTCTGCCCCAGCACCTCCATGTCGAAATGGTCGTGCAGCAGCAGAATCTGCGTATGGCCTCCGCTCACCAGAAGACAGATGAACGGGAACTGCGGCACCACACTGTCGTCCGTCTCCTTGATAAAGTGCGACAGGACATGTGCCTGCAAGTGGTTCACCTCTATCAGCGGGATACCCAATGCCTGGGCAAAGCCCTTGGCAAACGACACCCCCACCATCAGCGAACCCAGCAGGCCAGGACCTCGTGTGAACGACACCGCACTGATGTCGCCACGCGACACGCCGGCATTGCTTATCGCCGCATCCACCACGGGCACGATATTCTGCTGATGGGCACGCGATGCCAGCTCGGGCACCACGCCACCGTATTGCTCATGCACCTTCTGCGAGGCTATCACATTGCTCAGCAGTCGGTCGCCACGAAGCACAGCGGCCGACGTATCGTCGCACGACGACTCGATAGACAGTATAACTGGCTTATCCATATCAGTAATCCTTTGTAGTTTATCAGCAGTAGCAGTATGCAGTTAACAGAATGCAAAGGTACAAAGAAAATCTCAATTATCACAAAAAAAATTATCCCCTGCCCCCTTACATGTCCAAGCAGACTCCTGCCGACCTCCTCTCACCAAATTGCGGGCGTCTCTTTTCGCGACGGAGTAAGAGCAAAAAATGATTGACATAAGCGTGCAAAATGGATGGAGGAAGAGTGGAGCAACGCTGGAGTTACTCTGGAGACAGAGCGAAGGCAGAGCCTCTCCAAAGAGAGTGTCGAGGTGTTTGGTGCTCAGTCGACCCGACGCAATGTCATGCTTTATTTTTTTTAAGAGCCAAAATAATATTTTGCATATACAGACGTTATTAATCGAAATCCCTGCGAGCAAAGGCCGATACAAGTCGCATGCCATATTGCGATACCCTCCGCCACAGGGAAGAAGAGATAACATGGGCAAAGAGAAAAAGCATGTTGTTAGGCGTATTCTGTTGGGCTTGGCACTGGGGCTGTATATACTGGTGGCCATACTCAACAGCACGGTGGTGCAATCGTATCTGGGTGCCGCCGTGGGCAGCTATTTCTCGAAAGAATGGGGCGGCAAAGTGCGTATCGGTGCGCTGCACGCCAGTCCGTTCAGCCATGTGATTCTGGACAAAATAGAACTGATTTCACCCACCAACGACACGATATACTACGGCGACCGCATCACCTGCCGGTTCAAGCGGTTCCCCTTCCGTGGTTCGGGGTTGGTATTTCGCTCGGTGGAGCTGTGGAACGGACGTTACCATCTGCACACCTTCCGCACTCCCGAGGGGAAATCGAGCATCAACCTTGATTTCATCATCAAATACTTTGCCGAACGCGCCTCGCACGAGCCTACACCGCCCGCCGGGCCATTCACTGTGGAGGTGGGCGAGTTGCGACTGCACAATATCGACTATATCCAAGACCTACCCGAACCCAAGAACTATGTGTCCCGTGAACATGGTGTCGACATCCCGCATATGCGCTATTGGGACATCAGCGGGGTGATGCGCAATGTGAAGGTAGTGAACGACCACGTGAAAGTGAGAATTGTGTCGCTGAGCACCACCGAGGAGTCGGGGCTGCACATTGCCGACCTCTCCATGGATGCTGAGGTGAGCAGCAAAGGCATCAATGTGGCCAACCTCGACCTGCAAACCGACGACAGCCGTGTGTTTATGGATGCGCGGCTCGACTACGACGGGTGGGAAGAGATGAGCGACTATTGCAACACCGTAGTACACGACGTGGTGCTGAAAGAGGGCACCGAGGTGAACCTGAAGGATGCAGCATGGTGGGTCCCTGCACTATGGGGCGTAGATGCCACGGTGACGACACGCGGACACGTGTTCGGCACCATCGCCGACCTGACTGCCGAAAAGCTGTTGGCAGCGTTCGGCAACAACAGCAATCTGTTTCTCGACGCCCATATCAAGGGGCTGCCCAATATACAGCAAACCACCATCCAAGCCATCCTCCACCGCATGCACACCAACTATGGCGACCTGGCAGCGGTACAGCTGCCCGAGTCGGTAACCTTCGAGCTGCCTGCACTGGTGAAGAACATGTCGGTGATGGACTTGAGCGCCGAGGTGAACGGCGGCATGCAGGACATAGAGGCCTGGGTGAACATGAACAGCATGATTGGCGACCTGGAGACCCACGCCCGACTGACATACGACACGGCCAAGCGAGACTACACCTATTGGGGCGATGTGGATTCGCGAATGCTGGGCATCCGCGCCCTGCTGCCCAACGAATGGGTTTGGCGGACGGGGATGCACCTGTCGTTCAGAGGGACAGGCCTGGATCCGGAGACGATGGACGCCAACATTGAAGGTCGGTTGTACAATACCCTGTTCCGCGGGGTGACGTTGGACCGCACTTCCTTCTCCGCCGAGATGGCCGCTGGCGAGCTGAACGCCGAAGCCGGTCTGCACGACACACTGATAGGGCTGGACCTCACCGCCTCGGCCAACCTGAAAGAGAATTCATATCAAGCGGACATGTACCTGAACAACGCCCACCTCACCGCCCTGCACCTGTTCAAAGCCGACTCGTCGGTAAAGTTGTCCACACGCCTGCGCGCCAACATCCAAGGCAAAGAGTTGGAGCAGCTGTCGGGCTTTGTTTCGCTGGACAACACACAACTACAGTTGGGGGACCGCGAGTTGACCATGCGCAACATAGTGCTGCAAGCCCTCTCGGAGCAGGTGGGGACCATCGAGGTGCCACCTACGTCAAAGGTGGCAGAACGGCGCAGAAAAACCGCCCCAACAACAGGCAATATCTATCACAAAAACCTGTCGCTTGGCTGCGACTGGCTGGAGGCTTCGGTCGATGGGCATTTCGCCTACACCGACCTGCCACTCATCGGACAAGACTTCTGCCGCCAATACCTGCCTATGTATTATAATCCCTACAAACCCACGGCCGACGGCAAGACACCCATGCCTGAAGGCATGGAGCGCCTGGCAGGCGACGACTTGCACATTGAGTTGACATGGTACGACCGCGAAGACACCTTCGACGAATGGGTGCAAGGGGTGGATATAGCCTACGGCACCAGTATCATCGGCAACTACAATTATGGCGAATCGCTGAAACTGGTTATGCTGAGCGACTCGATAAAAGTCGGCAATCTGGCTTTGACCGATTTGGGTCTGAATGCCGGCTCACTGGGCGAGCAATACAGGATGCGGTTAAGCGCCAACGACTTGCGCATAGGGGCCTCCACACTGATGCAAAACCCCGAACTGACGGCCAGCATGGGACGCAATATCTCCACCCTGGCGGTGAAATGGATTAGCGACAACCCACGCGCCATCCTGTCTCGGGGAGACATGGAACTCTTTGTCACCAGCACCGAAGAGGGCAACAGGATTGTCGTTTCCAAGCCCGATTTCTACGTCATGGGCGAGCCGTGGAACCTGATTTCAGGCAACGGGATATGGATCAGCAACGAACGTACCGAGGTCGACGACCTGAGAATTTACGGCCAGGGGCAGTGGGTGCGTATTGATGCCGACATTGCAGGCGGTAACGCCAAAGGGAAAAGCGACGGCAACGACTATGTGCAGGCCCAATTCTCCGACTTCTCGGTCGAGCAGTTGTGCTCGCTGCTCCTTTCCGGCAGCAATATTAAGGTGGACGGCACCCTCGACGGCAATCTCCGCGTGAAGGATATCAGCACCGCACCGTTTATCAATGCCGACCTACAGGTGAGCAGTCTCTCGGTGAACGAGATGCCACTGGGCAACCTGCAGATACAGACTCACCAGCAGCCCGACGACAGCCGATTGTATGTCGACGTGACCGCACAAGCCCGCGACTATACGCCTTTGGCCCTGCACGGCAGCGTGCTGCCCGTGAAAAATACCATGCAGCTGGACTTCAACCTGGCCGCCGACCGCCTGCCCATGGTTGCCCTGCAGCCCTTCCTCGCCACAGTGACCGACAGGCTTGAAGGCACCGTAAGCGGAGCCCTGGGCGTGGAGGGTACACTCAAAGCTCCTCACATCAACGGCTCGCTGGCCATCAACCAAGGAGCCATCAAACTGTCTGCCACCGGTGTTGATTACCGTATCAACGACAGCGTGACGGTTGTCGAGAACATTGTTACCTTGAAGGATTTCACCATCCGCGACCTTGAGAACAACACGGCATACGTCGACGGCACCATCCAGCTGATGCCCGAATTGCTGCTGAACCTGCACATGCACACCCCGCGCATTATGGCGTTGAACAAACCCGCCGACGGAGAGTCGTTCTACGGCAAACTCATGGCACAGGCCGAGGCCGATATCAAAGGCCCTGTCAACAACATGCAAATCACCATGGGCGCCACGGCGTTGAACGGGAGCGACATCTACGTGCCTATCAGCAACCGCAAACAGGTGAGCGAAAACGAGTATATCGTCTTCCGGCAACCTCCCAGCGCCACCACCACCCGCACCCCGCGCCGTCCGCGGGCAACCACCCACAGCAGCCCCTTCTCGTTGCAGGCCACCGTGTCGGTGACCCCGGGGGTGACCGTACACCTGCCCATGGACTTCGACCAGCTGACGGCCAACGTGACCGCCGTGGGACGCGGCGACATCCAGGTGGCGATGCGCAACGGCAAAGAGCCCGACATTCTGGGCGACTACCAGTTCACCTCGGGCAACTTCTCCCTTTCGCTGCTGCAGCTTATCAACAAGAATTTCGTCATCGGAGAGGGCAGCACGCTCAACTTCCCCGGCAATATCAACGATGCAAGGTTCAACATCAACGCTGTATACAGCCAGCGCGTGAATCTCGCATCCCTTACCGGCGGCAATCCGTCGGCCCCCATGACCGACACCTACGTGCAGGTAGAGGATGTCATCACCCTGTCGGGAACGCTGCAGGACCCCTCAATCAAATTCGACATCCTATTGCCCAATGCCGAACAAGGGGTGGCAGACCAGGTGTTCTCCTATATCGACAGGAACAACGAGCGCGACATCCTCAACCAGTCCATCTCCCTGCTATTGCTTGGGCAATTCTCCCCTGCCGGAACATCTGAGAGCGAAACCAATGCGCTGACGGGTGGAGGCGGTCTCGGATTGCTCACCTCGTCGGCCAGCTCTATCGTGTCCAACCTGGTGAAGGTGGTGGACGTCAACTTCAAATACCAGGCAGGTTCTACAAGCGGCAAAGGCCAGTTCGACGTGGGCATCAGAAAGCAATGGAACAAGTTCTATTTCGAATCGACCTTCGGCTACGGCAACAACGCTTCAGGCATCGAAAGCCCCACGTCCAATGTACTGGTGGGCGACGTGGAGGCTGGATACCGTTTCACCCCCTACTTCAACCTGTATGGATTCCACCGCTCCAACACCAGCTACTATACTCGCACCGAAATGCCCTACAAGCAGGGCGTGGGCGTGAAACTGACCAAAGACTTCGACCACATCTACGAGTTGCTGCCTTGGCTGAGGCGAAAGGAAAAAGTATCCGAAGAGTGATTTTGAACGATTATAGACTATGAGAATATCCGAGCAATACTATTCGATAAAGAACAACATACTGTTCTGTGTGGCGGTGCCACTGTTTGTGATGCTGTTTATGGTGATATACCAACCGCTGTTCTATGGCGAGGCCGACATGCTGCAGCATGAATGGCACGAGCACGAGAGTTTATGCCTGCCCGTGGTGTGCGCCATCACGCTGGGGGTATTGGCGGCAAGCCGCACCCTGCTGTGCCTGACCTTGGTGCGTCACAATCTCAGCCGACGGGAGTGGTTGCTGTGGCAAGCCACCGAGTGGGTAGTCGGCAGTCTCTTTGTCGACCTGTTCCTGTCGCTGTTCTTCGGCATGGGCTATTTCGCCCTTCTGCCCCACATACTGCTCACCGCCTTTGCCCTTGTGGTAGTGCCCTACATCTGCTACTGGCTGGCCATCGAACTCATCGACCGCGACATCCGGCTGCGGCAGTCGGACAAGCTGCTCGAGGAGATGCGGCAAGGCATCGAGCGCAACGAAGTGGGCATGATACGTTTTGCCGACGAAAAGGGTAACGTGAAACTGGTGGTGGGTGCCGACAGAGTGATTTACCTCGAATCGGCAGGCAACTACGTCACCATCTGTTACGACGACGACGGGAAACTAGTGCGTTACAGTCTCCGCAACACCCTCAAGGCCATGGACAGTCTTGCCGGAACCAACGGCCTTGTGCGCTGCCACCGCTCCTTCCTCGTGAACCTGAACCATGTACGCACCCTGCGGCGTACACCCCAAGGCATCTATGCCGAGATTGGTCATTCAGGCGTGGACGACATCCCCGTCTCCAAGTCCTACGCCTCCGACCTGATACGACTGTTCGGCAGTTGATGCAACCTCTTTGACAAGATACTAGCAATCATGTACAGACAATCAATAGCTCCAGCACCCGCAACAGGTAGACGCCGTTATACCCCCTCCCACCACATGTCAACAACAAACACCCGCCGCCGGTGGGCATACACCGTGCTGTTAGCCCTCTTCTCTGTTGCCACTCTTCCGCATGCCTCCGCCCAACGCGACTTTACCGCCGACTCGATAGCCTTTGTCAATGCCGACTGGCACACCGACACGCTCGACGGCTTTTTCTTCAAGCACCACCACTTTATGCACCGCCAAGTGTTCAACTCCAATCAATGCTTCAGCATTATCGAAATACCGTCCGGCTCCACCTCTTATCTGACCTTTGCCGCCGACAGCACGCTGACCACTGTCTCAACCTTTGCGACACGCGACAGCGCCCAAGCCGCCATCAACGGCTCCTATTTCAATATGCGCACCGGCGAGCCCGTCTGCTACCTACGCATCAACGGAAAGGAGTTGGGCGAGAACACCCCCTCCGCCACCGACAGCATCCACCGCAAATATTACCAGAACGCCATCATCCGACTGCTCTCCACACGCCGGCCCCGATTTGTACTGCCCGACAGCAGTCGTATAGCCGAACGCCTAATGGCGGACAGCAACCTCATGACCGCAGGCCCTATGCTGATTCAACGCGGCATCGACGTCCCCCAACGACTTGACCGGAGCTTTGTCTACCGGCGCCACAACCGCACAGCCATGGGACTCAAGCCCGATGGCACCGTGGTGATGCTTGTGGTTGACGGACGCCATCGAGGCGAAGCCGAAGGGCTTAGCCTGCCCGAACTCACACGCATCATGCGCTGGCTGGGATGCCGCGATGCAGTGAATCTGGACGGCGGCGGCTCCTCCACCATGTACATCCGCGACCGCGGCAGCGACGGCATCGTCAACAACCCATCGGACAACGGCCGTTTCGACCCCTCAGGCCAACGGCGTGTAGCCAACGCCATCCTTGTAGTCAAACGCCGCTAAAGCATGTCCTTCAGCAATAACTACCA
>JAEEGJ010032130.1_pt1 | contig 10102 bp, 11 predicted proteins | sample 8958761 | NCBI WGS metagenome assembly JAEEGJ01 (sample SAMN16246546, study PRJNA631951) | gut metagenome | biome: gut microbiome; feature: rumen; material: RS-attached | host: Bos | place: Iran: Karaj | collected 2018-10 | reverse complement strand
GAAGTGGCCGACTTCTGCGCCCTCGTCAAGGAAATCTACCATGACTTCGGTTTTGACGATATCGTGGTGAAGTTCTCCACCCGCCCGGAAAAGCGCGTGGGTTCCGACGAAATCTGGGACAAGGCTGAAGCCGCCCTCGCCGAAGCTACGAAGCTCGCTGGCCTCGACTACATTCTGAACCCGGGTGAAGGCGCCTTCTACGGCCCGAAGCTGGAATTCACGCTGAAGGACTCCCTCGGACGTGACTGGCAGTGCGGTACCATCCAGGTGGACTTCAACTTGCCGCAGCGCCTTGGTGCCGAGTATGTCGGCAAGGACAACCAGAAGCACATTCCGGTGATGTTGCACCGTGCTGCCGTGGGTTCCATCGAACGCTTCCTCGGCATCCTCATCGAAGAGTTCATGGGCGATTTCCCGCTGTGGCTCGCTCCGGTGCAGGCTCGCGTGCTCCCGATTTCCGAAAAGTTCGTTGAATACGCAAAGAAGGTCGAGAAGGAACTCGTGAATGCCGGCGTCCGCGTGGAAGTCGACGAATCCAACGAAAAGCTTGGCTACAAGATCCGCCAGTGCGAACTGCAGAAGATTCCGTACAAGATTATTGTAGGCGAAAAGGAACAGGCTGAAGGTCTCATCGCTGTCAACAAGAGAAAGGAAGGCGATAAGGGTCAAATGACCGTTGCCCAGTTCCTCGAAATGACCGCTGATGACAGAAAAGTCGTCCGCTAGTCAATAACCGAATACTATTCATGAACGTAGGTTCCTTTGAGCCTACGTTTTTTTTGTGCGTAAGCGTAAGGATGGCGATTACCGCCCAAGCCGAGTGTCGCGACGGGGTGTTTGCACACCGGCATGACCGAGGCGAGCGGGAAGGACTCCGAAGGAGTCCCCAAGGGTCAGATGACTGTCGCTCAGTTCTTGGAAATGACTGCTGAAGACCGCAAGGTTGGGCGCTAGTCAATAACCAATACTATTCACGAACGTATGTTCCTTTGAGCCTACGTTTTTTCTTTCACTTCGTACAATAAAAGAAATCTCATCTCAAAAAATTTATAAATTAATTAACAATAAACGTATTCACACGAGAAAAAAATGAAATTACATGCTCATATTCACAAAATCAAGTGTATTAACGACCTTCAACTTGATCTTCCAATAGACAAGGGCTTGTATGCTATTACTGGACAAAATGGTTCTGGCAAAAGTACAATCGCAGGTTCTGTTTCTAGCGTATTTTTTAATTTTCCGATGAAAGAATATTTCGGCAGGACTGATGAAGATGCTTTTATTAATTTTGAGTTAGGAGAATCAAAACGAAAATGGTTCATTCAAAATAATAGATGGAAAAAGAGAGTAGATGGTCCTCGAATGGACATCAAAGGTTTTTTTGAGGGAAGCCTGATTTTCGGGAATCGGTTTAAGGACATGTCTTATGATAAGATTAATTGTGTAGACACAATCAATCAAGCTGAGCTCATTTCTGCAGATGAATTTATCAGAAAGAATTTGGGATACATTTTACAGGGAAATGAAAATTTTTACGAAAAATTATGGTATGTTTCTCCCAATCGCCCAAGCCCAAATTACAATCTTAAACGAGAATTCTTTTTTTATGAGAAAAATGGGAAACGCATAAGCCAATTTCACATGTCTACGGGAGAAAATCTGCTAATAAGCATTCTTAATTCTCTCTATATAAGAAACAATGATCGAGCAAGCCTTTCAAAGCCTTGCATGATGTTGTTAGACGAGATTGAATTAGCCCTGCACCCGTCATCGCTAAAACGCTTAACTAATTTTTTAAAGGACATGGCGAACCAATATAATTACGCCATCTATTTTTCTACGCACTCAATAGAATTGATTAGTGGGATTTCTCCATCAAATATTTTTTTCATTGAACGACATGCTGACGACTCCATAGAAATTCTCAATCCATGCTATCCTGCTTATGCAACAAGAACCTTATACGACCATAATGGTTATGACAAAGTTATTCTTGTTGAAGATGATTTGGCAAAATCAATCATTGATAGGCTGTTACGATCGGAGAAACTGCTCAACAATAGATTGGTACATGTACTTCCTTGCGGAGGATACACAAATGTCGTATGTCTAGCCGACGACGTCGTTAAAAATAATTTGTTAGGAAGAAAAGCATCAATATCCATAGTGTTAGATGGCGACATAAAAACACAGGTACTGGATTTCATGACAAAACGAGGCTTGTCAAATAACATTCCACTAAACTTTTTGCCCATTGCAAGTCTTGAAAAATACTTAAGAGAAAAATTATATTTAAATGTTGATCAAAAATTATTTCGCGAACTAAATGATTATATTTTTCAAAATAAAAGTTTGACTCAAATTATTGACGATTATAAAAAAGACACTTCAGCATCTCAAGACAACGACGGAAAGAAACTGTTTAATCAAATAGATTTAGAACTAAGAGAACGAAAAGTTGACCGTACAGAGCTGGTATCTATGGTGGTAAACCATTTGTTTGAAAATCGAAACCCTAATCTAGAAAAACTAATTATATTCTTAAAAAAGCAAATGGAATAAACCTACTAACGTTGTAAAAGAAACGCAGGCATGAAAGAGTCTGCGTTTCTTTTACAAATCTAATTTATTCAAAAAATCCGAATACGAAAGTATTGGAATTCCTGCATGACTTCTCAGCTCAGTCAAATCCTTGTCACCACTTATGATGAAATCGACAGGAACACTTTCTGCCATTGATAATATAAAGAGATCTTTAATGTCCCTAATAGGTGATTTAGCTTGTATTGTGATTGGAGTCCAATGGCAAACATTATCCACCATGTCAACAAACGCTTGCCGTGATTCTTGAGAAATAATAACGTTAAATTTCGGACGAGCGACCACAGTTTGAATTTCGTCTAGCAGTTGTTCGCTCATATAAACTTGAACATCATTACGGCATAAAACATCGGCAAGCGAAGCAAGCCGCTTGCCTATCATGAATGATATCCACAAATTTGTGTCGAACAGGACCTTCATTTCCCATATCGAACAGCGTTGACTTCAGCGGCGATTTCTTCGTCAGTCATCATCGGGGTCTTGGGACATGAATCGACGAATTTCTGGACAATGCTTCGCTTAGACCGCACAGTCCAGCCCATGCGATTCGCAAGCGTTTCCATGATACCCAAATCTTGGGTTGGAATTGTCAGAACAAGATCTTCCATAAAAATCCTCATCTATAAAATACATTTTTTCTAGAAAAAAGCCAACTACATTCCAAGCTGGATGAAATGAAACGCCATAAAAAAGCATTTTTTTACCATTTTTTTCAATAAAAAAGCACCTTCTAGTTATACAATTTCGGCCATTTTCAACAGAACTGGCAAGATAAGAATGGTTCGCTCCCAACGAAAGAACGTTATCATTACGATTTTATATATATTTGAAAGCATAATAAATGGAGTTTTTATAAGCACATAGAAAACGAAATAACATTTTAGTAGAGCAACGCTCTTGTTCTTGACGCAGAAACCTAGACAATTTCCTTTAGTTCATGAGAATAAGATGCAGATGCTCACGCCCCCACTGGGGCGTGGGTCGTTTGTAGATTCATGAACAGGCTTTGTCTAGGGCCTCTGCTTCGGATCCAACGACACCACGCCTTTTTTTGTGCGCTGATTGTCGCCACAAATCCGCTTGAGATTGCCTTAAAGGACGAAAATTTATCAAAAAGTGTGGTAAAAAAATGAAAGTATTTCTTTCTGTTTTGGCAACTACTGTTGTTTATACGATGGCTGACGTCGCTTGCGAATCACATCCACAGCCTGTCGCAGATATAATTTCAGATTCAAGTCAGGTAAAACCATTATGTGTCGTTCCAGATATTTATCCTTGCAAGCCTCCCAATGACGACTATCCTGCAATCATTAAAGAATTTTCGCAAGAAGAATTAGATTCCATTGCAAAGAAAAAATGGGTAGAAATAAGTGTAAACACCTTTTCTCCAGATTCTTGTCAATTCCGATTCGAGTACCGTATAAGGGGGGGGTCTGAGTTTTCGAAAGAATCTGATTCACAAGAGTCACAAGAATACTCTTGCAAGGCGACTGCAAATGGCAATGAATCTTTAAATATCACATACGAATCCTACTTTACATGGCATGGTTCTTATTCACGTCAATTAAGAATGAACCGAAAATTCAAAGACGGAAAAATAGATGGGATGACAAAAGTTTATAGAGGGGACGCTACTTTAGCCCAAACCGCATTTTACAAAAATGGCTTAAAAGAGGGTCAAGAAAAAACTTATTCAAAAGATGGTTCTTTGAAACGAGTTCGTTATTTTTCTGATGGTAAATTGAATGGTTCTGTTATTGAATATGATGATCGCGGCAATAAACTAAAAGAAGTTTTGTATAAGGATGGAAAAATAGAAAGATCCATGCGGTATGGAAACTATTCTGATTGGACTAGCCCATTTATGGGAATGAGTTGTGTAGCGGCACACATGCCTTTATTCGGCTGTCTGTCGGATTGTTATGAACAAATAGAAAAGAAATGCCGTTGTGCAAAAAAATATGAAGGAAAGCCTTTTGTTGCCGAACAGACTTTGTATCAAAACGGGGAAAAACAAGGTGTTGAAACACTATTCTACGGGCCTTGTGATAGGGATGGCAATCATATCGGTTTAAATAAAAAATCAAAGGAAAATCCCTACGAAAAAGGAGTTCTTAACGGATCAGTCAAGGAGTATTATTCTAATGGGAAACTAAAAAGTTCTGTTACGTATAAAAATGGCGATGCCGTTACCGAAAAGAAATGTTTTTCCAAAAACGGAAAAGTCCAGAAAACAGGAACAGAAAATATGGAATGTAATTAAAACCACTAAAAATACAGGAGTAAATATTATGAAAGAAAAATCCGTTGCAGCAGCAAGTCTGCTGAATTTATTCTTCGCCCCAATCGGCAGTCTTTATTGTCGAGGATGGGTTGGAGCAATTGCTGTAATCATCCTTTATGCAGTCGCCATAAACGCTGATTTGGGATTCCTTGTTTGGTTAGCAGGACCCGCTTGGGCATTAATGGGCTTTTTCCAATGCAAAGCCTATAATGAAAAAGTTAAACGAGAAAATCAATATTAAATGAGGAAAAAATGTCCAAATACGTTACAACTTTCACAATCGCGTTCATCGCAGGATGTATAGCAGCAGGATGCATCACAGGGTTTTCTGAAATGGGACGCTATTTTTTCTTACGAATTATAGCAATACTCTTTTTTGTTTATGCTCCTATTGCAATTGCTTTTTGCTTTAAAGCAAAAGACGATGCGGAATGCTTCGAAAGTTTAAAATATGTAATTCGAGATGAATTGAACCGTCAGAAATATGGCGACAGATAGCAAAAATCCGCATTCGCGTTAGGGATAGTGACCCCTTGGGGACAAGACTCGCGGAGCGAGGCTTGGTTGCAAGAGCCGCGCGGGCGTGCCGCAGGTGCGCACGGTTGGCCTTGCAATATAGCCCGACCGCACATATATGTGTGGGAGCGCCCAAAAGACCAATATGCGAAGTGGCCGACTTCTGCGCCCTCGTGAAGGAAAGCGTGCAAGCCGAGCGTCGCGACAAAATGCTTGCATTTTGGCATGACCGAGGCGCCGCCGCGGACGCCAAAGGCGTCAAATCTACCACGACTTCGGTTTCGATGATATCGTGGTGAAGTTCTCCACCCGCCCCGAAAAGCGCGTGGGTTCCGACGAGATCTGGGACAAGGCTGAAGCCGCCCTCGCCGAAGCCACCAAGCTCGCTGGCCTCGACTACATTTTGAACCCGGGCGAAGGCGCCTTCTACGGCCCGAAGCTGGAATTCACGCTGAAGGACAGCCTCGGACGTGACTGGCAATGCGGTACCATCCAGGTGGACTTCAACTTGCCGCAGCGCCTCGGTGCCGAATATGTCGGCAAGGACAACCAGAAGCACATCCCGGTGATGTTGCACCGCGCCGCAGTCGGTTCCATCGAACGCTTCCTCGGCATTTTGATTGAAGAATTCATGGGCGATTTCCCGCTGTGGCTCGCTCCGGTGCAAGCCCGCGTGCTCCCGATTTCCGAGAAGTTCGTGGACTACGCGAAGCAGGTCGAGAAGGAACTCGTGAACGCCGGCGTCCGTGTGGAAGTGGATGAGTCGAATGAGAAGCTCGGCTACAAGATCCGCCAGTGCGAACTTCAGAAAGTGCCTTACAAGATTATTGTAGGCGAAAAGGAACAGGCTGAAGGTGTTATCGCTGTCAACAAGAGAAAGGAAGGCGATAAGGGTCAGATGACTGTCGCCCAGTTCTTGGAAATGACCGCTGACGACAGAAAAGTCGTCCGCTAGTCGAAAGTTGTCATCCTGAGCGGAGGCGCGTGCGCCGAAGTCGAAGGATCTAAAACTTAAAACGCAGACTCAAAGAGCCTGCGTTTTTTCATTCAGTAAATTCTTGTCAATCTCGCAGCAACTTACTTTTTCCCGGCTTTCGTTGCGGCGGGTTTCCCGGAAGCGGCCTTCAGCTTCTTGAATTCGGCCTGGGCCTTGCGCATGTCGGCCATGAAGGTTTCGTTTGTATGCAGGCTCGGGTAGGCGCCCGAGACAAGCACCTTGGAAGCATCCACGTCGCTTTGCCAGTGGAACCCTGCAATCACGCGGCTCTGTCCCCATTCGTAGGCGTACTTTAGCAGGGCATCCTGGGCTGCCGGGTTCACCTCGACCAGCAACAGGGCCATAGCCCACGCACGAGCTGTATGTCCCGACGGATAGGAGCCATTCGTTCTCAGGCGTTCTTCTTCGGCGGGGACAAGCGTCGGTTCGTTAAAGCGGTCATAAGGGCGACGCCTCATGTAGTGCCTTTTGGCCTTGCTCCCCACTTTTCTAAGTGTCAGGACTCCGCGTTCAAGCAGGTTCATGATGGCAGGCGTCTTCTTTGCCGATATTTCCATCCCGAAAGGTTCACTGAACATTGCGGCCATCTCTTCGACGGTTTCTGCCGCCTGTGCCACCGCCAGGGCCGCACGGGCAGAATCCTTGCGCATCGTTTTACCCCACATGTACTGCGAGATGTCGTACATGAACTGCGGCGACATGGTGTCGGGAGGTGCAGGGTAATAGTTCAGCGCATCCGGGAGTGCCTCGGCATCCACATAAGGTTTGACATCGGCGGCAAAGCTGCACAAAGCAGCCCCGCAAAGGGCGATTGCGATTATTGACTTCTTGAGAATGTTCATGCGTTGCCTTCCTTCAATTCTGTAATGCGCGTATTTAGCTGTGCGAAGATTCAGGGAACAGCAGCGAGACCTGACTCGGCATTTCGCGGGTCGGGGCGCCGTTTTTCAAGAAGCAATGAACAGAGGTGCCCGTAGAGCAAAGGACGCCATTGACAAACAGTTTGTATCTAAAACGGAAATGCAAGGAGCCTTCGCGAATGAGCGTCGTCTCGATATCCACGAATTCTCCGTAATGCGTGGGGCGCTTGTACTGTACTTCCAACTTCAGCACGGGACTCACGAAACCGGCGGCTTCGATGTCTGTGTAGTTCGCACCCGCGGAGCGGAAATATTCCAGTCTCGCCTGCTCGAACCAAACCGGGTATACGGCATGATGGACGACGCCCATCTGATCCGTTTCGGCATAGCGAACTTCAATGCGGCAAGTATGAACGTGCTTACAGATTTCCATGCGGCGCAATATAGAAAATTGCTATCTTAGTCATTGATTCTCATGGCACGCGCACGCAAAACAATTACACCGGACCCGTATGCGAAACCGATAGCGAAACCGCTACCGCCCGAGCAGAGCCTGCCGGGAAAGTTGAAGCAGTTCCAGTCCAACACGCGTGCCAACTTTGAACTCGTTAGCCCTTACGGAGCGGCGGGCGACCAGCCGAAGGCCATCGAAGAACTGACGGAAGGTTTCAATCACGGCGAACAGTTCCAGACGCTCCTCGGCGTGACTGGTTCCGGCAAGACTTTCACGATGGCAAACGTCATCAAGAACGTGGGCAAGCCGACGCTCATCCTTACGCACAACAAGACGCTCGCGGCGCAGCTCTACCAGGAATTCAAGGCGTTTTTCCCGCACAACGCGGTGGAATACTTCGTGAGCTATTACGACTACTTCCAGCCCGAAGCGTACATCCCGCACACGGATACCTTCATAGAGAAGGACGCGAGCATTAACGACGAGATTGACAAGTTGCGCCTGCGCGCCACCGCGAATCTATTGACCCGCCGCGACGTGATTATCGTCGCTTCCGTGAGCTGCATCTACGGCTTGGGCAGCCCGAGCGAATATTTTGACTTGATGGTGCGCATCAAGAAGGGTGACGTTTACGATCGCGACAAGATTCTGCACGATCTAGTGCGCATTCAATATACGCGAAATGACTTCAGCCTGGAACGTGGTTCTTTCCGCGTGCACGGTGACGTCATCGAGATTCACCCGAGCTACGACGAAGAAGGCCTGCGCATCGAACTTTTCGGCGACGAGGTCGACAGACTCGTACGCTTCAACATCATTACCGGCGAAGTGACGCAGGAACTCGACGAGATGACGATTGCACCGGCGAAGCACTTCGTGACTAAGGAAGAAGGCCGCGCGGGCATCTTGCAGCGCATGCAGGTGGAACTCACCGAGCGCCTCGCGGAACTCGACAAGGAAGGCAAGGTTCTAGAATCGGCACGCCTTTCGAGCCGCACCCGCTACGACATGGAAATGATTCGCGAGACGGGCCAATGCAGCGGCATCGAGAACTACTCGCGCATTATCGAGAACCGCGCACCGGGTACGCGCCCGTTCACGCTTATCGACTACTTCGGCGATGACTGGCTCTTGATGATTGATGAATCGCACGTGAGCATTCCGCAGGTAGGCGGCATGGCCGAAGGCGATAAGAGTCGCAAAACGACTCTCGTACAATACGGGTTCCGTCTCCCCTGCGCCCTCGACAACCGCCCGATGAACTTCGCCGAATTCGAGTACATGTACCCGAAGCAGGTGCTTTTCGTGAGCGCAACTCCCGGCGATTACGAACTCACCAAGACAGGCGGCGTGGTTACCGAACAAATTAACAGGCCGACTGGACTTTTGGACCCGAAAATCGAGATGTTCCCCATCAAGGGCCAGATGGACGTGCTCCTGTACCGCATCGAGGAAGTCGTCAAGAACGGCGACCGCGTGCTGGTCACCACCCTCACCAAGAAGATGGCACAGGACCTCACCGACTTCTTCGTAGAAGCAGGCATCCGCGCGCGCTACCTGCACAGCGATATCAAGACTTTGGAACGCCACGAACTCATCCGCGGGCTACGCACCGGAGAATTCGACGTGCTCGTGGGCATCAACCTGCTGCGCGAAGGTCTGGACCTGCCCGAAGTGAGCATGGTCGCGATTCTCGACGCCGACAAGGAAGGCTTCTTGCGCAACTACCGCAGCCTTATCCAGACGATGGGCCGCGCGAGCCGTAACGTAAACGGCACGGTACTTTTATTCGCCGACAACATGACCGACAGCCTGGAAAAGGCCGTCACCGAAACGGCCCGCCGTCGCAGTGTTCAGGAAGAATTCAACAAGGAACACGGCATCACGCCGAAGTCCGTAACCCGCAAACTCGAAGACGATCTGCGGATCAACGACCCGCTCGGCGATATCGGCGACGATTCCGTCGACGATGACTACGAAGACGACGGCATTCGCCCGATGGAACCGCTGCAGCCTTCGAGCAAGACCAAGAAGAAGGCCTCCCGCTACTCCAAACGCGCGGAGAACGCCGAACTGAGCGAAACCATCGGCGTTACACCTACAGCATCGCGAGCGAAACGCGGCACCCCAAGCAAACAAAACATCGAAGATCTCGAACGTCAGATGAAGGAAGCCGCCGCACGCCTCGATTTCGAAGAAGCCGCACGCCTCCGCGACATCATCCGCGGCATGGAATAAACAGCGTTCGTCCAACAAAAAAAATCCCGCGATTTTGATGTGAACCCCGAAAGTTGGACACAACTTTCGGGGTTTTCATGTATAAGAAACACACAAAAAAAGAATGGGCGAAAGCCTTCAAGATGTACCAAGAGGGATATGGCTCCATC
>JAEEGJ010032125.1_pt1 | contig 10103 bp, 7 predicted proteins | sample 8958761 | NCBI WGS metagenome assembly JAEEGJ01 (sample SAMN16246546, study PRJNA631951) | gut metagenome | biome: gut microbiome; feature: rumen; material: RS-attached | host: Bos | place: Iran: Karaj | collected 2018-10 | reverse complement strand
ATCATCTCCCACCGGTTCGACCACTACGAGCCCATGAAGGGCGACGTGCCCAGCCGCACGAACGGCGTGATGGTCAGCATGGGCCGCGGCAAGGCGGAAGCCTACGCCATCGACGCCCTCCAGCTCCGCGGCACGTTCTTCATCGACCCCGGCGTGGAGACCTACGAAGGCATGATCGTCGGCTCCCATTGCACCGACGACGACCTGGAGGTCAACCTCCAGAAGGCGAAGAAGCTCACCAATATGCGCGCCGCCGGCTCCGACCGCAACCTCAAGATCGCGCCCGCCGCGAAGCTCTCGCTCGAGGAGGCGCTCGAATACATCGAAGACGACGAATACGTCGAGGTCACCCCGCTCAACATCCGCCTCCGCAAGAAATACCTCACCTCGCTCGAACGCCGTCGCATCCGCGGACGCATGCTGAAGGGCGAGGCCGAGGGAGCCGAATAAGGCGCGGAGAACAAAACGGTTCCGACGCATTCCCGCTGAAACGACGAAGACGGCCCCATGATCGATTTCCAGAACGTCACCAAGCTCCTGGGCGGCAAGTCCATCCTCGACAACGCCTCGTTCCGCATCAATCAGGGCGAGCGCGTCGGCATGGTCGGCCCGAACGGCGCGGGCAAGACCACCGTCTTCAGCATGATCCTCGGCGAGCTCCCGCCCGACAAAGGCGAGATCCTGATCCCCGAACGCCTCCGCATCGGCATCCTGCGCCAGCAGATCGACCTCTCCGACAAGCAGGAGGACGTGCTGTCCTACGTCGCCGCCACGGGCGAACTCCCGCTCATCCAGGCGCGCCTCGCGGAGGTCGAACGCGCCCTCGAGACCGATCCCGCCAACCGCCAGCTGCTCGACGAATTCGGCCACTTGCAGACGACCTACGAACACCTCGGCGGATACGACTCCGGGCACCGCGCCGAAGCCGCGCTCGCCGGGCTCGGGTTCGACGAGGACGTCTTCCACAAGCCGCTGAACTCGTTTTCCGGCGGCTGGCAGATGCGCGCGTCCATGGCGCGCGTCCTGCTCTCCGAACCGGACATCCTGCTCCTCGACGAACCCTCCAACTACCTCGACATCCCCGCCGTGGAATGGCTTCAGCGCCGCCTGCGCGTCTACACCGGCACGCTCCTGCTTATCTCCCACGACCGTTTCCTGCTTAACTCCCTGACCGACGTCACGCTGGAGATCAACGGCGGCAAGGCCACGCGTTACTCCGGCAACTACAGCAAATACGTGGTCGAACGCGAGACGCGTTCCGCCCTCGCCGAGGCCGCCCGCAAAAACACCGAGAAGCACCGCGACAAGCTGAAGGAAAACATCGAACGGTTCCGCTACAAGGCGAGCAAGGCCGCCCAGGTCCAGATGTGGATCAAGATGCTCGACAGGATCGAGACCGAGGAGCTGCCCGAACAGCTTCATTTCCAGGGGCGCATCCGCATCCCGGACCCGCCGCGCTGCGGCGCCGAGGTCTGCGCGGTCGAAAACGTCTCGCACTCCTACGACGGTTCGCGGTTCGTGTTCCGCGACGTCTCGTTCACGGTCAATAACGGCGACAAGCTCGGCATCGTGGGCTACAACGGCATGGGCAAGACCACCCTGCTCCGCATCATCGCCGGCACGCTCGCGCCGACTTCCGGCCGCGCCCGCCTCGGTCACAACGTCGTGATCGGCTATCAGGCGCAGGAATTCGCCGAACTCCTGCCCGCCGAGGAAGCCGCGTACGACGTGGTGAAGCACGCCGCCCCCGGCGACACCCCGCCGTCGCGCATCCGCGAGATCCTCGGCGCGTTCGGATTCTCCGGCGACGACGCCATGAAGCAGTGCAAGGTGCTCTCCGGCGGCGAGAAGATCCGCCTCTGCTTCGCACGCATCTTCGTGAACCCGCCGAACCTGCTCATCCTCGACGAACCGACCACGCATCTTGACATCGCCGCGCGCGAGGCGTTGCAGGACGCCCTCGTGAACTACAAGGGCACGCTCTGCTTCGTCAGCCACGACCTCGAATTCATCCGCGGCACCGCCACGACCATCCTCGAAATGCGCCATGACCGCGTGAAACGCTTCTACGGCAACTTCGATTACTACAAGGAAAAGCTCGCCGAGGAGGAGGCCGCGAACGCCCCCGCCTCGAATGCCAGACAGGACAAGCCGGCCGCGTCCGCCTCGACTTCAAATATGGCTTCCAGTTCGTCCGCCGCACAGCCCCAGCAGCAGACCGTCGGCAAGGACCGCCGCCGCGAGAAGGCCGCGAAACGCAACGCGCTTCTGCCCGAAAAACGCCGCATCGAACGCGGCCTGGCGAAGTGCGAGAAGATCATCGAGGACGCCGAAAACGAGAAGGCGGAGATCGACAAACAGCTCATGGAAGCCACCCCGCAGACCGATTTCGCCGCCCTTCAGAAACGCCGCAAGGCGCTCGACTACGACATCGCCGAGGCCACCGTCGAATGGGAACGCCTCGCCTCCGAGCACGAAGACTTCATGAAGAAATACAACGACGACGCGGACTAAGATTTTCAGTCGCCGCCCCGTCGCACCTCTCTCTTCCAGCATCCCGCCACGCCCACACACAAATCTTCGCCGCTCGCGCCTCGCGGTCAAGTAATCTGTCGAACTCGTGCAAACGAGTTCACCGAGGCGCGCGAATGCGCGCCCCCCGAAGGCCCCCCCCTATTCATTTGCACGACCTCTGCCTTCACGCCTCAGGTTTTGTATCGGACAGACAGATATAAAAAGCTTTGTTTTTTCTGAATCGTGCTTGACAACCATTCAAAACCTGCTATAGTATCCTTCAACATTCGTTCTGATTAATCCAATAATACATCCTTTCCCCAAGGGAACAGGTTTTATATTGATGCCTGCAAAATACATTGAGAAAAAATGATTACCCGCTCAAACCTTGTTGAAATGCTAAAGCTCTTGGGGTTTACTCTGGAGAAACACAATGTTTACATAAAAACATTTGAGGGGTTGCTCTTTTCAAGAATAGAAGTCGATTTTGGAGCTCAAAAAATCAAGTATCCCGAAGAAATCACAATCAATGACGAAACCACCTGCAATTTTACCCATCCCGAAAATTTCGTTGTTTTAGAGTGTGTCGTTCGTCTTTTGGAGAAAGGATATCGACCGGAACATATTGAGTTGGAAAAACGCTGGAAACTTGGGCATGAAGAAAAAAGCGGCAAGGCCGATATCTGCGTTTATGACTCCGAACGCCGGGACATGCTGTTGATTATCGAGTGCAAGACCTATGGATCCGAATATGCAAAAGAAAAGAAAAATCTCCTTGCCAATGGGGGACAGCTCTTCTCCTATTGGCAGCAGGAACGCCGCACGAAATGGCTGGCGCTTTATGCTTCGGATATCCAGGACGGCGAGATTGTTTATAACAACGATATTATCAACTGTTCCGATGATAAGAATATACTCCTGCTTGCGGAAAAGGACAATACCATAAAACTCTTCAAAGACGCGGGAACCGTGGAGGAACTGTTTGAGGTATGGCAGGAAACCTATAATCAGGATTTTTACAGAGGATTGATTTTCGGTCCAGATACAGTTGCATATCAGATCGGGGTTAAACCTCTACGGAAAAAGGATCTCCGCGATTTTATTCCAGATGAAAAAATCGTCAATCGTTTTGAAGAGATTCTTCGACACAACAATGTTAGCGACAAGGAAAACGCATTCAACCGTCTGATTGCTCTTTTTATCTGCAAATTGGTGGATGAAATCGGCAAAGACGAAAAAGCGGAAATGGAATTTCAATATAAGCAGGGAACGGATACCTACGAAACGTTACAGGACCGATTACAGAAATTGCATCAAAAGGGCATGAATGATTTCATGAAGGAGAAGATTTTTTATGTCCCGGATGATTACGCAGAAAAACTGGTGCAGTCGTATTCCGGTCAAAAGCGCAAAGCATTGATCGCCGAACTGCAACGAACGATCCACAATCTGAAGTTCTATACTAACAACGATTTTTCTTTCAAAGACGTTCATAATGAAGAGCTTTTTTATCAAAACGGCAAGATCGTAGTCGAGGTTGTTAAACTCTTTGAAAAAAACCGCATTGTCTATCCATCAAAATACCAAATTTTGGGCGACCTATTCGAACAGCTGTTGAATAAGGGATTCAAGCAAAATGAGGGGCAGTTCTTCACCCCGATGCCGATTACACGTTTTATTTGGGATTCTCTGCCTTTGGACAGGTTTATCTGCAATTCGGGCGAATACACTTTCCCAAAGATTATTGACTATGCCTGTGGTGCGGGACATTTTCTGACGGAAGCAGTGGAAGCAGTGAATAAAGCAATGGATCGACATGGTCAGTCCAAGCTTACAAAAGATAACAGCTGGGTTGAAAAGAGTATTTATGGAATTGAAAAAGATTACCGACTGGCGCGCGTTTCCAAAATCTCACTTTTCATGAATGGCGCCGGACTTGGCAATATCATTTTCGGTGACGGTCTTGACAACTACCCGGAAAAACAGATTAACCCGAATTCGTTCGATATTCTTGTCGCCAATCCTCCGTATGCGGTAAAAGCGTTCAAAGCGCATTTCAAACCGAAAAATAACGATTTGAAGTTACTTGAATGCATCACAAATGACGGATCGGAAATAGAAGTCCTGTTCGTTGAGCGTATAGCCCAGCTAGTTAAACCCAATGGGATTGCCGCCGTCATACTGCCCGCATCCATTTTAAGCAACACCAGCAATAGTTATATCGCCGCCAGAGAAAGCCTCCTGGAAAACTTCAGGATTCATGCCATTGCTCAATTCGGCAGTAAAACATTCGGGGCGACCGGCACCAACACCGTTGTGCTGTTCCTCGAAAAATACAATGAACCACCGAAGCGGAAAGATCTGGTAACCGATAGCGCAGCCGCCATTCAAAGCGGCAATGCCCTGCCCGATTGGGAAGACAGGGATATTCTGCAAGGCTACCTCGCCAAAATTGAGGTTTCAGCAGAAGATTATGAACTTCTGTTGAAAAAGAATATGCCTGTTTCACATTGGGAAAATCATGCTTATTTCGGACAGTTCGTAAAAGCGTTCCTGAACTCGACCGAGGTAAAAAACAAACAAAAACAGCAATCCTTTAAAAAGTTGCCGAAAGATAAACAGGATAAATGGTTGCGGGAAAAATTCTATGAATTTGTTTTTGAAGTGGAAAAAGATAAAATCAAATTCTTTGCTCTTGTCTACATGCAGAAAACACTGGTAGTTACAGCTCCCTCGGACAATGAGGAACAGAAAGAATTCCTTGGCTATGACTGGAGCAATCGAAAAGGCGCGGAAGGAATCCAGATTTCAAATCCCGGCGGGAAACTCTACAATGATGAAAACCGTGTTGCGGATAATACTATAGCTGCAGCCATACGGAGAGCTTTCTCTGAATATGCCCCTGCTGATCCTGATTTTGGAAAATACCTTGCATGGTACAGGTTGCAGGATTTAATTGACTTTTCAAGAAGAGATTTTAACAAAGAGATTAAAACGACAGCACCTAAAGTGGTTGAAATAACGAATAAGTGGAACTTATCGGCTTTAGATTCGCTCATACAGACAATTGAAACTGGAAGTCGCCCAAAAGGCGGTGTAGGAGCTTTTACCTCTGGAGCTTTGTCAATTGGGGGAGAACATATTGGCAGCAACTCGGGTCGTTTGGATCTGTCTTCTCCCAAATTCGTTCCTTATCAATATTTTAATGAAGTATCAAAAGGGAAACTGAGGGGAAATGATATCCTCATATGTAAAGATGGTGCCCAGACAGGAAAAGTTGCCATTATAAAAAATGAATTAGACGGGCTAGATGCAATGTGTAATGAACATGTCTACATCCTTAGGTGTAAGGATGCGGTTTTACAGAATTACGTTTTCCAAATTTTGTCATCTTCAAATGGGCAAAAACTATTAAAGGCTGGAATCACTGGGTCTGCTCAGGGGGGGTTGAACTTAAGAAACTTAAAACAGACAACAATTCCTCTACCACCGTCTGATATCCAAAAAAAGATTGTGATAGAATGCAATGCTATTGATTTTGCATGTGATAAAGCGAGACAATTGATACACCGCCAGCGATCAGAAATTGAGACATTAGTTGTATCTATCTTTGATTTGCATTATCCGAATCGATCAATAGATTCTGTTTCGAATTCTGTTGAATATGGTAGTTCTGCAAAATCCTCAAAAACAGGAAAAGTTGCAGTTGTGCGCATGGGTAATATCCAAAATGGCAGGATTGACTGGTCCGATTTGGTTTATTCCAACAATGATGATGAAATCAGCAAATATCAATTAAAGAAATACGATGTTCTTTTTAATAGAACAAACAGTCCTGAACTTGTCGGGAAGAGTGCTATTTACTTAGGGGAACAGCCCGCCATCTTCGCCGGCTATTTGATTCGCGTGAATTATAAGCCTGAGGTAATTAATCCGTTCTATCTGTGTTACATTCTGAACAGCAAGCGCATTCGCGAACATGGTTTCTCCGTAATGTCAAAGAGCGTGAACCAAGCGAATATCAACGGCTCATTACTGAAGCAATACCGGATTCCTGTTCCTCCGATAAAAGATCAACAAGCGTTGGTTGATCAGATTCTCGAAAAAGAGTCCAAGATTTCAAACTCCAATGCGATACTGAGAACAGCTACGGCCAGAAAACAGGCAATCTTGGATAAGTATTTGCAGTAAAACGTTTTTCGACCAATGCCTTGTTTCAGAAAAGAGAGATATCCCTTCGGGGGTCGCTTCGCTCCTCGGAAGGCGAGCTTACACTCGCACTTTTTTGACCGCGGGACGCGTATGTAAAGGATTAACCTAACGTTAGGTTTCAGGTATTTATTTTGGAAAGAGGGATGTTTTTTCCGATTATGGATTTGAAATTCGGGTTCGGCGTGCTATTGTAAACGTATCCCTTTCCAACCCCCTTTTGCTCCAAGCATGATTCGAGGAGTCGCCCTTCGCTCCGAGCGTTATTCGAGGAGTCCACACATCCACTCCAGGCACGATTAAGGAGTCCAGCATGCCCGAGAAAATCTATTTCTGCAACTTCCGCACGAAAATGTACGGCGCGCCCCTGCCCGACAAACTCCACAACCTGATGGCGAAAGCCGGATTCGAGACGCTCGACCTGCGCGACAAGTTCGTCGCGATCAAAATGCACTTCGGCGAGCTCGGCAACCTGGCGTTCCTGCGCCCGAACTACGCGAAGGTCGTCGCCGATTTCGTGAAGCAGCGCGGCGGAAAACCGTTCCTGACCGACTGCAACACGCTCTATCCGGGCTACCGCAAGAACGCGCTGGAGCACCTCGAGACCGCCGACCTCAACGGATTCGGCCCGCTCACCACGGGCTGCCACGTGATCATCGGCGACGGGCTGAAGGGCAACGACGAGGTCGAACTCCCCGTCCCGAACGGCATCCACTTCAAGACCGCGAAGATCGGCCGCGCCATCTCCGACGCGGACGTGATCATCACGCTGAACCATTTCAAGGGCCACGAGCTGACCGGCATGGGCGGCGCGATCAAGAACCTCGCCATGGGCTGCGCCTCGCGCGCGGGCAAAATGGCGATGCACAGCGACGGCAAGGCGGAGCTCGACCGCGACCTCTGCATCGGCTGCAAAATGTGTTTCAAACAGTGCGCAAACAACGCCCTGCATTTCGACGCCGCCACGAAAAAGATGTCACTCGACCGCGAAGCATGCGCCGGATGCGGACGCTGCCTGAGCGTGTGCCCCGTCGACGCCATCCACGCCTCCATGGCGAAGTCCACCGAGCCGCTCGACGAGAAAATGGCCGAATACGCCGCCGCCGTCGTGAACGGCAAGCCGAGCTTCCACATCAGCCTCATCTGCGACGTCTCGCCGAACTGCGACTGCCATTCCGAAAACGATGCCCCGATCATCCCCGACATCGGCATGCTCGCCGGATTCGACCCCGTCGCGCTCGACGTGGCATGCTGCGACCTCTGCAACAAGATGCCGCGCATGCAGGGCTCCTGGATGGACGATTGCGGGCACGGAAACGATGTTTTCAACGATGCGCACGACAACACCCGCTGGCGCGTCACCGTGGACCACGCGGTAAAAATCGGCCTCGGCACTGACCAGTACGAGCTCATCGACCTCGACAAGTAAGCGGCGAGAGGGTAATTGCTCCCGGCTTATTTGAGCTCTTTCAGGATTTCCTGAAGATGCTGTTTCAATGGAGCTAAATCGTTCCGGTAAGCATCCCACATGTATTCCGGGCGGGGTCTCACATAATCGTGAATCAGGATGTTTCTCATCCCGATGATGTCGCCCCAGGGGATTTCCGGGTGTTTTGCCTGAAGCGCATCGGAAACCTTGTTGGCGGCTTCCCCGAGGATTGCGAAGTTGAAGGACATGGCATCCAGCAGAAGTCTTGATTGAAAGAATTCCTCTTTCGAAACATCCTTCATCGCATCCTCAATGCGGGCGATGCCCTGAATCATGTGTTCGATCCTGTCGCGGTCAGTTTTCATAACAGGACCATGTCCTTTCTGACATTGGCCGCGAATGCGTCTTCGGACAGAGAGTCTTCCGGGATCAGGTCAACTTTGCATCCGAGAAGCTTTTGCAGGTCGTATTGTAGCCCGCCGAGGTCGAACAGGGAAGAATGCGGCTGAAACTCGGCAATGAAATCGACGTCACTGTCGGGCGTCTCCTCCATCCGGGCGCAGGAGCCGAACACATAGACCTTGGCGGCCTTGTGTTTTCTGGCGATCTCGTAGATCTCGCCCCTCAAACTCCGGAGTTTGTCGAGCTGACGCATGGTCTGTCTCCGATTTGGAAAGTCGTTTCGATTCAATGCCTATAATGTACGACCGAAACCGGAAAAAGTCAAATCGTTTTCCGAACAAAAAAAAGCGGAACCGGCTCCCAATAGCCGATCATCCTGCCGCACGGCGGGCCTATTTGATCTCGTTCAGAAGTTCGGCTGCGTATACGTCGCCCTGGGCGGCGGCCTTTTCCAGCCACTTCCGTGCCTCGGCGCTATGTGAGGGCGACGTTACAGCATGGCGGCGACAGGCTTGAATACTTTTATGAAGTCGAATGTATGTTTCCCCTCAATGCGCTCCCTGTAGATAACGGAATCCAGCTCATATTCTGCTTGTAAATTAAGCCACACTTGCGCGGAAGTGCCGAAAAAACGGCTTAGCCGCATGGCGGTATCTGCTGTTATCGCGCGTTTTCCGTGTATGATTTCGTTTATCCTGCGCGGTGGCACGCCGATTTCCCGCGCCAGCCTGTTTTGCGAAAGGTTAAGCGGCTTCATAAAATCTTCAAGCAGTATTTCGCCGGGATGTACGGGTTTAAGATATTTTGCCTCGTTTGCCATAGTTGAACCTCCGTTAGTGGTAATCCTCGATTCTGACATTTTCCGCGCCATCGTTCCATGTAAACGTTATGCGCCATTGAATGTTAATCCGTATGCTGTAAACACCGGGTCGTCCGTTCAATGCTTCAAGGTGATTGCTTGGTGGAATTCGCAAATCTTCCAAATTTACGGCATTATTCAAATACTTTAACCGGCGGCGGGCGGTATCCTGAATGTTTCCCGGCAGCTTTGCCGACCGTAAGCCGTCATATATCTTTTCCGCCTCTTTGTCTTTGAAACTTTTTATCATGGTTTGTCCCCAGTGACGAATAATATAACGCGTTGCGTCATATTTTCAAATGCAAATTCAATAAAACTGCGTTTTTCTTCAAAAAAAAAGAATGGACCGGAATCCTGTTGTGGAGTCCGGCCCATTAGAATTGTAAGATTTTTGAGAATCTGTCTTACTGCTTCTTGCCGTCGAGCTCTTCGAGGGCGGCCTTGCGGCTGAGACGGATCTTGCCGCTGCGGTCGATGTCGACGACCTTCACGCTCACGACGTCGCCTTCCTTGCAGATGTCGGTGACGTTCGCGACGCGGTAGTTCGCCATCTCGGAGATGTGCAGCAGGCCGTCCTGGCCGGGCAGGATCTCGACGAACGCGCCGAAGTCCTTCACGGTCTTCACGACGCCGCGGTAGATCTTGCCGATCTCGGCCTCGGCGGTGTAGAACTGGATCTTGCGCTTGACC
>JAEEGJ010032114.1_pt1 | contig 10106 bp, 5 predicted proteins | sample 8958761 | NCBI WGS metagenome assembly JAEEGJ01 (sample SAMN16246546, study PRJNA631951) | gut metagenome | biome: gut microbiome; feature: rumen; material: RS-attached | host: Bos | place: Iran: Karaj | collected 2018-10 | reverse complement strand
GCTGCAGGAAGGGTTCGCCGCCCGCAGCGCCGCTTCCGCTTTTTCCGGCAGATTGGCCAGCATGCCGCCCTTCACGGGCTCCATGACGATGACCTTCTTGCCGAATTCCTCCGCGACCTCCAGGCACTTGCGGCTCTGCACCGAATCGCTGTCCCAGTCCAGATAATTGATCTGCAGCTGCACGTAGTCCATGCCGGGCTGCTCCTCCAGGATCTGCCGCAGCACGTCCGCGTTGTCGTGGAACGAAAAGCCGGTCTCCCGGACGCGGCCTTCCGCTTTCAGCTGCCGCACGAAGTCGAAATGGCGCAGTTTCTTGGATCTCTCATAGCTCTCGCTGTCCACGCCGTGCACCAGGTACACGTCGAAATACCCCGCGCCGGTGCGCGCCAGGCTCTCCTGAAAATACCGCTCGCTGTCTTCTTCGCTTTTCGCCAGGTAGCCGGGCAGCTTGTCCGCCAGGCGGAACGATTCCCTCGGGTAACGCTCCACTACGGCTTTGCGGATCGCGTTCTCGCTCTCCCCGTCCATATAGGTCCACGCCGTGTCGAAATAGTTCTGCCCGGACGCCAGGAAAGCGTCCACCATTCTGTTCAGTTCTTCGTAGTCCGTCGTCTGGTCGTTCTTCGGGTCCAGCAGCGGCAGGCGGAGAAAGCCGAAACCGATCTTATTCATCTAAAACGCCGCCTCCTGCAGGATGACGGTCTCTTCGCCGTCTTTCGGGATGATCAGCTGCTCCGGAGAGATGCCCGCCGCATCCGCGGCTTTGCGCAGGCTGTCGCGGGTCACGACGCAGTGGTCGCAGCACTCCATATGGACCGCGATCACCTTCGCCTCCGGCGCCGCCTTGCACACCCGGATGACGTCCTCTTCGTTCATGATGATGGGCTCGCCGTTCCACATCGCGGACCCGGCGTGCACGACGATCACCTTCGGCGCGAACGTCCGGATGGCCTCTTCGACCCCTTCGAACCACACCGTGTCGCCGGCCCAGTACAGCGTATCCTCGCCCGCCGCCATGAACACGACGCCCGTGCCGGGACCCATATCTTCCAGCACCGCGGGGGACGTGCCGTGCCTGGCGGGCACGCGCTCGTACGCCACCTCGTTGAAGATGCCGGACGTGTCCGGACGCACGTCGATAAAGTCCTTCAGGAGTTCGTTGCCCTCGTCCTCCGGCTGGATCAATACCGGGTGATCCTTATCCAGCGCTTCCGCTGCCGCCGCGTCGAAGTGGTCGGAATGGATGTGGGACAGAACGATCGCGTCCGTGCGGCTCTCCGCCTCCCACATCATGCAGGGCATGTCCACGAGGGGACTGTGTTTTTCGCCCGCGTACGACGGTCCCGTGCCTTTTTTCGCGAACGCCGGATCCAGCAGGAACACCGCGTTGCCGTAGAACAGTTTCGCCGTCGCGTTTCGTATCAGTTGGTATTTCATCTCCTGTCTTGCTCCTTATGATGCTCTCTTTTTCAGCCGTTTCAGGACAGTACTTTCTTCAGTTCGCCCATCAGGACGTCGACGTCGATGGGTTTGGCGATATGCGCCTGCATGCCGGCGTCCAGCGCAGCCTGCACGTCTTCGCGGAACGCGTTCGCCGTCATGGCCAGGATGGGGACGTTCGCCTTCGCAGGGTCTTCCAGCGCGCGGATCGCCTTCGCCGCCGTGTAGCCGTCCATCACGGGCATCTGGATATCCATCAGGATCGCGTCGTAGGCGCCTGGTTCGGAGGACTTCACTTTGTCCAGCGCGATCTGGCCGTTCTCCGCCCCTTCCACCGTAAATCCCTTCTGCTCCAGGATCATGCGGGCGATCTCCATGTTGATCTGATTGTCTTCGACGAGCAGGACCGTCTTCTGCGAGAGGTCGATCTCCTGCGCTTCTTCCGTTGCGGCCGCGGCCTTTTCGGTCAGCTCCGCTTCGTCCGCGAGCCTCATCTTCAGCCGGATGATGATCTGCGTGCCGCTGCCCGGGGACGTCAGCACCTCGATGGTGCCGCCCATCAGATCGACGAGGCTCTTCGTGATCGCGAGGCCCAGCCCGGTGCCTTCCACGCCGCTGTCCGTGGACGTGCGTTCCCGCTCGAACGCGTTGAACATCTTCTCCACGAACTCCTTGGACATGCCGATGCCGTTGTCCTGCACGCGCATCTCGTACGATCCGTAGCCGTTTTCACTGCCCGTTTCGAACAGGGTCACGGAGATCTCGCCGCCGGCGGGCGTAAACTTGTAGGAATTGCTGACCAGGTTGAGCAGCACGCGGTTGAGGTTCTTCTTATCGCACCAGGCATAGCGGTGCTCCACCTGCGTGTCGTGGACCGCGAAGCGCAGGTTCTTCTGCTTCATCTGCTCTTCGAACAGGCTGCCGAGCTCCTCGACGATCCGGCACAGGTCCGCCGGCTCGTATTCAACCTCCGTCCTGCCGCTTTCGATGCGGCTCATCTCTAAGACGTCGTTGATCAGGTCCAGCAGGTGCCGGCTGGACGTATCGATCTTGCCCAGGTACTCCTTCACGACCTCCGGGGACTTTTCTTCCTTCGCCAGGTTCGTGTAGCCGATGATCGCGTTCATCGGCGTGCGGATATCGTGGGACATATTGAAGAGGAACTGGCTCTTCGCCAGGCTGCTTTCGACGGCGCGGATCTTTTCGCGCTCTGCTTCCTCTTGTTTGCTGCGCACGATCTTCTGAATGTAGAGCATGACCAGCAGACCCACGAAGATCAACAGGATCAGCACGATGCCGTCCTTGACGATCGCGGTTCGGACCGCCTCCATGCTCTCTTTCGCATACAGCTGTTTCGCGATCCACATCAGCGCCGAATACACCAGCAGCGCGAACAGGACCGTGCCGGAAATGGACATGCCGCGGAATTCCGTCAGGGAACTGCGGTGGATCGTCCGCCAGTAGAACACGAATCCCAGGAAGCACCACAGGGAGAGCAGCAGGAACGCTTCGCTGCCCATGGCGTCGATGGCCGCCAGACGCGGCACGAGCTGCACGACGGCGAACGCGACCGCGATCACGGTACCGACGCGGCCCGCCCATACGATCTTCGCGTTGTTCTCCGACTTCGCCGCCCGGCTGGCCGCCGCGCAGGTATAGCCGTAGGCGACGATGGCGCCGAATGCGGTCAGGTCCACGAACCAGATCAGCGTGTTGCGCCCCAGCAGGGAGATCAGGATGGACAGCAGCATGATGAACAGGATGCTGTAGCTCGTCTTCGAGAAACGGTCCGAGAGGATCTTGTCTTCCGCCATGGTGGACAGCACGCGCATGGTCGCGCGATATGCGCCGATGATGCCCGTCAGGATCGCCGCAAACGCTGTGACCGCGATCATGGCAAGTCCGCCGCTGCCGATGATCGTCTTTGCGGCGTAGAACGTGGGCACGGCTTCCATACCGCCCAGTTCGCCCAGATGCACGATATAGTCGCTCCAGGAGGCGAAGCCGTCCGGATGGGCCGTGAGGCTCACCAGGGCCATCGCGATATAGGCAAACGCCGCCAGAAAAAGAGAGCCGACCAGGATGCCGCCGATCTTCTTCCCCGGGAAACGGAAATGCGCCGTATCGAACGTGACGACCTCGAAGCCGACAAACGCCCAGGGCGCCAGGATCACGAGGCTGAACACGCCGAACACAGGGCTGACCCCCTGCGTGCCGAACGCATGGAACGTATCCGCAGGCAGCCGGCCGGGCAGGCACAGAACGGCCGTCACGATGACGCCTGCCGCCAGGATGAGGGCCAGGACCGTGTGCAGCCGCTGCAGGATCGCCTTCGCCACGATGAACAGCAGGCCGATGCAGGCGAGTGCCAGGACGGACGTAGCGACTTCGCGCACGTAGATCCTGCTGCCCGCGACCGTATATGAGAGGCCGCTCTGGATGCTGTCGCCCAGGATAGTGCGGATGACGACGAACAGCGCGCTGCCGTTCAGGAACACGACCGTCAGATAGGAAAGGCATAAAAACCAGGCGCACAGGAACGCGTGGTCGCGTCCGAACGCTTCTTTCGTGTAGGAGTAGATGCCGCCGGTACGGGGACTGCGCCGCATCAGGAAGGACATGCACAGGGCGATGATCAGCATGACGCCCATACCGATGACCATGGCGAGGACCGTTCCCGCCGGTCCCGCGACGGGAAGGAACGTCGTGCCGGGCATGACGAACGCGCCCCAGCCGACCATGCAGCCGAAGGCCATCCCCCATACGTCGACCGGGTGCAGATACCGGTCCAGAGCTTTCTTGTCGATTCGATTCTCCATATACTGCTTTCTAATCTTCGATGAGCGTCTCGAGCGTCTCGAACAGGGCGTCGGGTTCTACAGGCTTGGACAGATGCGCGTTCAGGCCGGCCTGCAGGCTGCGCTGCACGTCTTCGTCGAACGCGTTGGCTGTCAGAGCGATGATGGGGATCTTCTTCGCGTCCTCGCGTCCGCAGGCGCGGATGGTGCGCGTCGCTTCCAGACCGTCCATCTCCGGCATGCGCATATCCATGAGGATCGCGTCGTAATAGCCCGCCGGATGTTCCAGGAACTTGTCGACGGCGATGCGGCCGTTTTCGGCGAGATCCGCGTCGATCTCGCGCATGGCCAGCACCATCATCATGATCTCGGCGTTCACCGGCACGTCTTCCGCCAGCAGCACGCGTCTGCCCTTCAGGTCGGCGCGCTTGACGGCCATCGACGCGTTCTTCAGCTTGAAGGCTTCGCGGAATTCGTCCAGGACGCTTGCAGCGAACAGCGGCTTCGGCACGAACGTATCGACGCCGGCGTTCTTCGCTTCGTCCACCACGTCGTCCCAGTTGTACGACGTCAGGATGATGATGGGCGTATCGTTTCCGACGATGGCGCGGATCTGCCGCGTCGTTTCCACGCCGTCCATCTCCGGCATCTTCCAGTCCACAAGGATCAGGTCGTAGTCTTCTCTGCGGGCATGCCGCATCCGGACCATCTCCACAGCTTCCTCTCCGGACTGTGCGACGTCGCAGCTGATGCCGGTCTGGCCGAGCACGATCTTCGCGTGTTCCAGCGCGATCGTATCGTCGTCGATCGCCAGCACGCTCATCTCGTGAGGATTCAGTTCGCCGGAGTGCAGCGCTTCGGGCTTGTGCTGCGATTCGCCCAGCGTCACGGTGACGGTGAACACAGTGCCTTTGCCCTTTTCGCTGTCCACTTCGATGTGGCCGTTCATCAGCTCGACGATGCTCTTCGTGATGGGCATGCCGAGGCCCGTGCTGCCGTACTTGCTCGTGGAGGACGAATCCTCCTGGCTGAACGCGTCGAACAGGTGGGGCAGGTATTCTTTGCTCATGCCGATCCCCGTATCGGCGAACGTCATCTTCAGCGTGGCCTTGCCGTCGTAGCGGGGACCCTCCTCGATCTGCAGGGTCACTTTGCCGCCTTCCGGCGTAAACTTCACCGCGTTGCCGAGGATGTTGATCATCACCTGCTTCAGCTTGACGCCGTCGCCGATATAATAATCGTCGATCTTGCCCGCCAGGCGGCAGTCGTACTGCAGCCCCTTGTCGCGGCACTGGCCGCTGATGATCGTGTTGACCTGCTCCAGGTTCTTCGCGAACGAGAACTCCTCGTTCTTGATGACCATGCGGCCCGATTCGATGCGGGACATGTCGAGGATATCGTTGATGATGCCCAGCAGATGCTGCGCGGAACCGCCGATCTTCGTCAGGTATTCCCTGGTCTTGTCTGAAATGTCCGGTTCGTTGAGCGCGATATTGTTCAGGCCGATGATCGCGTTCATCGGCGTGCGGATCTCGTGGCTCATGTTGGAGAGGAACGCGGTCTTGGCTTTGCTCGCCTGCTCGGCTTCCGTCAGCGCTGCGGACAGCGCCTCTCTCTGCGCGATGTCGCGGCGGGTCTCCACATCCACGTCCGCGAAGCACGCGCCCACGTTGTGGACGACGTGATCGTCCCGGTCTTCCGGATGGCGCACGCCCGCGAAGCGGACGGCTTCGTAGGACTCCTTGCCGTCGACGTTGATCAGGTAGCGGTACGAGATGACCCGGCTCTGCTTCAGCCCCTCGCGGATCGCGTCGGGCTGGACGAAGCGCATAAATTCCTCGCGGTAGGGTTCGGTGACGTATTTGTTGCAGTACGCGGTGACCGCCTCCAGATACGGGAACGTTTCGCCCTGCTTCAGTCCGTCCATGTCGGCGCGGGACTGGTAGACCATGCCCAGGTTCTTATCGAGCTCCAGATAGTACACGCTGCGGTAGTCGGATGCCAGCGCCGTGATCATCTTCTCCTGTTTCTCCTGCTCTTCTTTCTGGGCGAGGAGCTGTTCCTGCAGGGAGATGCGCTGCTCCAGTTCCTGCTGCTTGACGCGGTTCGCTGTCTCGGACGTTTCCTTTTCCAGCTCGAGCCGCGCGTTTTCGCGCATCTGGCGGAACACGAACGCGAACATGGCAGCCAGCACGAGGGCGGCCAGCAGGGACTGGATCAGACTCTTGCGGATGATGCCGTCCGATACGAAACGGATGCGTTCGCTGATCAGACTGTCGCGCACGAGGTAGGTCAGCAGCCAGTCCGTCCCCTTGACGGGCACGTAGCTGAGCGTCTCCTGGATGCCGTCATAGATGAAGGACGCCGTACCGCGGTTTCCTTCGCGGAAATCCGCAGCGACCCGTTCGTAGGAATACCCGGCTTCATATTCGGCCTTCGCCAGCGCTTCCAGCAGGTTGTCCTCCACGGCGAGTCCGCCCAGGACGGTGTTGCTGAGCGCGATGCCTTCGCTGGTATAGATGTTGCAGAACGTGGCGCCGGAATCCTGCGCCGCCATGGACGCGCCCTGCAGCAGCACGGGCATGTCGATCTGCATGTAGCAGACGGTGAACTTCTTGCCCCGGAACGAGATATCCTTGACCGGCACCGCGATGATAGCTTTCTTGTCGGTGCCCGTCACGTTCTTGACGGAGATCTCGGGTCCGGAGAGCGTCTTATGATCGAACGCGTAATCCGCCAGGTCTTCTTCCATGCCTCTCGCTGTGTAGACCATGCCGTCTTCGTCGACGAACGCGAAGCGCTCCAGATGGAACAGCTCTTTCATCTTCGCCTGATATGCCTGCAGGTGTACTTTATCCTGCAGATCGTCCTCCGTCAGCAGACCGACCGCTGCGTTGATGACGTCGATGTTGTCGTTCAGGTTCTCCTCGAGGACCTGCGCGCGACGGCCTGCCAGCTCGTCCAGATACAGTTCGCTGACAGAACGCGCGGCTTCGACCGTATCTTTCTGCGCGCTGCGGCCCACCAGGATCGTGCCGAGGATCAGGATCGCGGCCACGAAGATGCAGCCTGCGACCACGATGCGCATGGTTCGGTTCTTCCGCCCGGTATCCATTCCGGAATTCCTCCTTTATCTATCCACTATAGTGGTCAAACACTTTTCCACTATAATGTTAACATAAAAACGGACCCTTGCGGGTCCGTTTTGCTTCCTAACGGATCATTCCGCCTGCATTGCCTCCAATTCCGCTTTGCGTTGGAACAGTTCCTCCAGCATCGGACCGTAGTCCATCTGCGTGCGGCTGCGCAGCAGTTCGCACATTTCCGAAGCGGGCTTCAGGATCGGATCGAGCGAGAGGTTGGCCAGCACGCCCTTCAGCGCGTGGGACGCTTCGAACGCCGCGTCGAGATCGCCTGCTTCGAGTGCAGCTTTCAGGCCCTCGAAATTCGCGTCCTTCAGGGCCATTCCGATCAGACGGAAATAGAAAGCCTCGTTGTTCATGCAGCGGCCGAGGCCTGTCTGGGTGTCGGCACCGAATGCGTTGAGTTTATCGATCGTCAGCATTGTTCTAACCTCTTTTCTATAAACGTTTCAAATTCTTCCGGGGTCACTGGCTTCGAGAAGTAATACCCCTGTACAATGTTGCAGCCCATGTGGCGCAGCAGTTCGACCTGTTCCTGCGTCTCCACGCCTTCCGCGACCACCGGCACACCCAGATAGTGCGCGATGTCGATCATCAGTTCGATGATGCGATTGTTCTTCGAACCGCGGGTGCGCATGTTGCGGATGAAGTTCATATCCATCTTGAGCGCGTCGATCGGCAGCGTCGAGATCATGTTCAGGGAGGAGTAGCCGGAGCCGAAATCGTCCATTTCCACCGGGAAGCCTTCCTCTCTCACTTTTTCCACCACGCCCAGCAGCTGCTCGGAGTCCTCCGTATAAGCCGATTCCGTGATCTCCAGGAAATAATTCTCGGGGCGCAGTCCGTAGCGGGCGACCAGGGCCTTGAAATTGTCCACGAAGTCCGGCGCGTACACGTCGATGCGCGACACGTTGACGGAGACCGGTATTTCGATGCCGTACTTATCTCTCCAGGCAGCCATCTGCCTCGCGGCTTCTTCCCAGACGAAGCGGTCGACCTTCTGGATCAGGCCTTTTTCCTCGAAGAGCGGGATGAACACGCCCGGGCTGACCATGCCGAATTCAGGGTGCTGCCAGCGGATGAGCGCTTCCGCGCTGCGCAGGCGCGGTTCTTCTTCGGTAATATCGTATTTCGGCTGGTAGTAGATCTTGAACTGACGCTCCGCGATCGCCGTATCGAGGCTTTCGATCAGCCGTTCGTTGCGCAGTTCCTTCTGCAGCAGGGACGCATCGTAATACGCGACGAAGCGGGTGTAGCTGTCCCGGATCGTGTCGGCAGCCTGCTTGGCGCGGTCGAACCGGCGCTCGATCTTGACCGTTCTGTCCACGTTCGGGTAGACGCCCAGGCGCAGTTTGACCTTATTGGACTTCTTGCCGGCGAGCAGGTCCTTGCACAGTTCTTCCTGCAGCTTCTCGTAATCCGCGCCGCTGGGGAAATAGACGAGGAACATGTCCGCGTCGATGCGTCCGGCGATGCCGCCGCGCTCCGCCATCAGTTCGCGCACCTTGTTGCCGATGTTCGACAGCACTTCGTCGCCGAAATCCCAGCCGTACAGCTCGTTGATCATATGGAAGTGATTGATGTCCAGGGACAGCGCGTCCATATCCGCGTCGGGATGGTGCAGATCGTACTGTTCGACGTAGCGGTAGAAGAATTCGCGGTTGAACAGACTCGTGAGCGGGTCGCGCTCGGTGCTCTGGATGATGTCCTTGTCTTCCGCCAGCTCGATCGTGCGCTGGATGCGCGCCTGGATGACTTCCGGCTGGTCGAAGGGCTTGGCGATGAAGTCGGAGGCGCCGTTCTTCAAACTGTTGACCTCCGCGGATTTCTCCGAAGTGAGCACGATATAGGGGATGTGCTTCAGTTCGTCGTCGGAGCGGAGGATATCCATCAGATGGAAGCCGTCGAGTTTCGGCATCATCAGGTCCAGCAGAACCAGGGAAAGCGTGTGCACGTGGCTGCGGATCATCTCCAGCGCTTCTTCCCCGTCCGCCGCATAGAGCACGTCGTACTCGTCCTGCAGCATAAAACCGAGGATCTCGCGGTTGATCTGCTCGTCATCGACGACGAGGATCTGGCGCTTTCCGTCTGTGGAAGAAAAATATTTTTCGTGACTTTTCAGCATGGTCTCAATTTCCCTCTGCCAATGGAGTTAATCGTAAAAAGCAAGTCCGTCCTTGCCGCCGTTCTTGATCCGGTACTGCGCCGTATCCGCGTCCCGGTAGATGTCGCCCGTGGAGTTGGGGCGGTCGGGGAACGCGACGCCCACGCTGAGCGTGATCCCGGGAACGCCGTCTTCCGGCTGCCGCAGCTGCGCCTGCGCGCCCTCGATCTTGCGGGTGACCAGAGCCCGCAGCGAAGAATCGGAATTCATCATCAGGACGGCGAATTCGTCGCCGCCGATGCGGCAGACGTAGTCTTCGGAACGGAAGCTCTTGCGCAGGATGGACGCCACGCGTTTCAGGAGTTTGTCGCCGGTCTCGTGGCCGTACGTGTCGTTGACCTCCTTGAAATAGTCCACGTCGATCAGGATCATGGCCGTCGTCTGCGGGTCACAGACCTCGCGCTCGTGTTCGAACATCTTGCGGTTGCACAGGCCTGTCAGGGCGTCGTGGGACGCTTCGTAGGACAGCGTCTCCTGCTGTTTTCTCGTCGCCTCGTACAGTTCGTTGTACGTATCCGCCAGATAGCGCAGCTCCGAAGAACCCGTGACCGGAAATTTCTC
>JAEEGJ010032113.1_pt1 | contig 10106 bp, 5 predicted proteins | sample 8958761 | NCBI WGS metagenome assembly JAEEGJ01 (sample SAMN16246546, study PRJNA631951) | gut metagenome | biome: gut microbiome; feature: rumen; material: RS-attached | host: Bos | place: Iran: Karaj | collected 2018-10 | reverse complement strand
AAAGTATTCCTGCAAAGTAACGTCAATGCCGTAGAATCTGGTCGTGACGGTCTTGTTCTGGAAAAGGACCTGGAAGCCTGCCGTTGTGAATTCATATCCGCCGCCTGCTGCCTTCTTGAAGAAAGCGCGGAAGAGGATGAGGATCAAAGGCAGGATGGTAAATACAACGATCCATGCAATGTAAGGATATGCAAAGATCTTGTAGTTCATCTTGAGATTCAATGCACCGTAAAGGCATGCGGCCGCACCGATGAAGAGCACGATGACCATGAGGTTGCCCGCAAAGGTCTGTGCGACATAGAGTCTCTGGGGTGTGAGGCCGTTGTCTGTGATCATCTTCTCGGAGACCATCTTTGACAGTGTGACCACGTGTGCGATGCCGCGTCCTACGAACAGCGCGAAAACGCAGAAATAGCCGATCTTTCTCTTCTTGCTGGAATTGTAGTAGAAGGGATAAGACAGGGACAGTGTGAGCGCTGCGACTGCCAGAACGATCGTGATGACGAAGGCCCATGCCGCAAACGACTGGAAATTGATGTTAACGGCTCCGCTCCTGATCTTGGTGGAGACCTCAGGATTTAATAGGAGCGAGAAGAGCGAGTATGTACGGAAAGGCACATACTGCACGAACAGCTCGAACATCGGAATAAAGATGCTTATGAACGAGTATAGTGCCGCGAAAACCATGACAAATGCATGGACCGGCATAACCTTTATCCTGGCCTTGAGTTCAGTCATTTATTATCTGTCTCAACCTCCGCATCCTCATCTGCCTTAACGTCTGCTTCTTCGACGACATTCTCGCCGATGCTGTTCTCCTTGACCTCGCTCTTGTCCTTGCCGTGATTCTCGGGGTGCTTGATTCCGAAGCTGCCGAATTCGGGCGAGAGTTCAGATCTTCTCATGATCTGAATGTCGTCGGGATCCACATAAAGACCTACGCGGCTGCCAACCTTGGACGGGTCAACGTTCTGTACGAGCCACTCGATGCCGTCGTCGGATCTGACGATCATCTCGTAGTGAACACCCTTGAACACGAGGGATTCGACCGTTCCGTTGATGCGGCCTTCCTTCTCCTCTGCAACATAGAAGTCCTCCGGTCTGATGACGACGTCGACAAGATTTGCTATTCCTTCGGTAAATTCCGGGAACAGCGGGTCGACACACTCGAAAGTAATTCCGCTCGACAGAACGACCTCATGGTCCTTCTTCATGGTTCCCGCAACGATGTTGGATTCGCCGATGAAGTCAGCGACATATGCATTCTTGGGTTCGTTATAGATATCGATGGGCGTGCCGATCTGCTGGATAACACCGTCCTTCATGACGATGATGGTGTCGGACATCGTGAGCGCCTCTTCCTGGTCGTGGGTAACATAGACGAATGTGATGCCCAGTTCCTTCTGCATCTCCTTGAGCTCGATCTGCATCTCTTTTCTCATCTTGAGGTCCAGAGCGCCGAGAGGCTCGTCCAGGAGGAGGATCCTCGGACGGTTAACGATGGCTCTGGCGATGGCGACTCTCTGCATCTGGCCGCCTGAGAGCTGGTCGATGTATCTCTCGCCGTAATCGGCAAGACCTACTGTCTCCAGTGCCTTATTGACTCTCTGCTCGATCTCGCCCTTCGGAACCTTCTTGATCTTAAGGCCGAACGCAACGTTGTTGAAAACGTTGAGGTGCGGGAACAGCGCATATCTCTGGAAAACCGTATTGATGTTTCTCTTGTTGGCCGGAACGCTCTTTAAATCCTTGCCTTCGAAGTTCACGATGCCGGAATCTGCAGTCTCAAAGCCCGCAATGATCCTGAGCGTGGTGGACTTACCGCATCCCGAAGGTCCCAGGAGCGTGATGAATTCGTTGTTTCTGATATAAAAAGTAATGTCCTTCAGGACCTTTGTGCCGTCAAAACTCTTATTGAGGTTCTTGATCTCAATAATGTGCTCGCTGCCGGTGCTGTCTTCAAGAATCTGATTGTACTGCATTATCGTTGCCCCTCCCTGGATTGATCTGATCTTCTTAGAACATCGGCGGCGAAGATATCCAGATCGCCTTCGCCAGATGGCTCGTCCTGTTCTCTAAGTAATGAGGCTTGTCGCAGGCGATGTAGAAACTCTCGCCCTTTTTGGCCTGATGTTTCTCTTTGTCGATGACTATCGTGATCGTTCCCTCAAGAACATAGCCGACCTCTTCGCCCTCGTGCGGATTGTCCGGATAAGTGGAGCCGCCCGGCTGGATCGTGATGAGGATCGGTTCCATCTCATTCTTCTGGGCATTCGGAATGAGCCAGCAGACCTCGTTCATGAGTTCCTTATCTTCCTTTACGAAGAAATCTTCCTTACCATATACGACTCTCTCGTTCGACTCTTCCTTGAAGAAGTGCGCGAAATCAGTTCCGAGAGCATTGAGGATGTCCTCCAGTGTGGCCATCGAAGGGGATGTCTTGTCACTCTCGAGAAGCGAGATGAAGCCTTTGGACAGCTCGCATCTGTCGGCCAGTTCTTCCTGTGTGAGTCCGTTCTGGAGTCTTAAGTTTTTGATCTTTGATCCGATTTCCATGATTCTTTCCTGTTCTAAACCGGGAGTTTACTTTTACTTAACTAATGTGTGCGATTATACACGCTGTTAAACCTGCTGTAAAGTATTTCTAAACAATATAAAACACTTTTTTCTTCAAGTGTCCGTAAGGATTTTGAGTACTAGCATACCGTCCGGAATTGTCCTCAAAAATGATTTTCACAGGGTCAAAAAGCCTTGAAAAATATTTTGTGCAAAGTATAATAAATTTATATAAGAATATTCACAATTTTTTTACAAAAAACTGACTCGTCAGGGGGCGAAGGGATGGCAAACATTTTAGGAAACGTTTTTAAGGGCAAGGATGGCATTAACGGCATTGCTGCTCAGGGTGCAGGTTCTACACCCGGCATCAGACCCGCTAATGGCAACATCGTCAATATGCAGACATCAGGACGTCCGGGCGGACAGACCACCCGTACTTCCTCATCTAATTCTGCTGCAGCACAGCTCGCCAGAGAGCGTGCCGAGGCTGCAAAGGCTCAGATCGAGATGCGTAAGGCTGCAGAGGCCGCACGTAAGGAAGAGAAGAACGATTCTTCCAACAAGCATGAGATCACACCCGTTGGTCTCAAACCGCCGATCAAGAGACCTAAGTCTGCATCGATCAATCACGCACAGTACATTGCTGAACAGCAGCAACAGCAGCACAAGGAACCGGAGGCTGCACCTTCCAATGTATTTGGAGGAGCTCCTGCAGTATCCGAGCCTAAGCCCGCTGTTGAGCGCGCACCTCAGCCTGCCAGATCACAGGCTCAGTCCGCACTCGCAATCGCACAGTCTGTCGCACTGAGAGCTCAGAACGAAGAGCGCCGTGCGAGCCAGAAGTCCAAGGCAGCTGCAGCTAAGGTAGTTGATGCCAGAAGCGCAGTTACCGCAGCTGAAGAAGCACTCGCTGCTGCCCGCAAGACAGAAGAGGCTACGATCGCCAAGGAAGATCTCGCTAAGAAGGCTACACTCGAGGCAGTTGAGCGCGCTGAGGCAGCTCGTGCCGCAGCCAGCAAGGCTGAAGAGCTCGCTAAGATCGCCATCGCTAAGGCTGAGGAAGAAGAGAAGGTCGCTGCTTCCCTCACCGCTGAAGAGGCTAAGCTCACAGAGCGCAGGAAGGCTGACGAGAGAGCAAGAGTCGAGGCTGAGAAGGTTGAGGCTGATGCTAAGGCAGCTGTCATCACAGCTACACAGGAACAGGAAACTGCAACAGCTGAGTACGAAGAGGCTAAGGCAGCACTCGAGAAGGCTCAGAACGAGCTCGATGCAGCTAACCAGATGAAGGCTGAAGAAGATGCCAGGATCGCAGCTGAGAAGGCTGAGAAGGAAGCACGTCTTGCAGCAGAGAGAGCTATCGAAGAGGCACGTATCGCTGCAGCTAAGGCTGAGGAAGCCAGACAGGCAGCCATCCTCGCTGAAGAGAAGGCTAAGGCAGCTGCTGCCAAGGCTGAGGAAGAGGCACGCATCGCTGCAGCTAAGGCTGAAGAGATCGCCAAGCTCCGTGAGGCAGCAGGTCTTGCACCCGAGAAGACAGAGGAACCCGTTAAGGCAGCTGAGCCGGCAGTTAAGCCTGCAGCACCTGCAGTTTCCCCTGCACCCATGAGACCTGCAGCAGCAGTAAGACCTGCCGCAGAGGTTAAGTCCACAGAGACAGCTTAAGGTTACAAATTAAACCGTTACACCAACAGAGGGTTGCCAATGGCAGCCCTCTGTTTTATTGGTCCTCTTCCCTGCGGTTCATGGCAAATTACATTCCAAAATAAAACCGCGGCCTGATCGTTACCGATAAGCCGCGGCTTTATATTATTTTGGAGCTGGTAGAAGAAGTGTTCTTTTTAACTTATCCGCGCTCGTTCAGGACTTTCTGGGCTCTTTCCTGAGCGATGGTGATAACCGAATCAAGATCCTTCTGGCCTGTGAAGTATGCAGGCATTTCCTCAACGAGGATAAGAGTGATCTCGGCATCGGCGGAACTCATTTTCGAGCAGCTGAGGATGATGTTCTCCATGGTATCGATATTTGCCTCAGAGTAACGGATACGGTTCTTCATCTGATCCTCGTCATGTCCGAAGTAGTATTCGTAACCATCTCCGTTATAGTACTCGACGGCCTTCTCAGCGCCCTGTCTGAACGCTTCACGGCTAAGTACGAAGTTGTCCTTCATCGCGAGATCTAACTGGATCTCATCTGACAGGAGCATCTTTACGAACTCACCGCACGCATCCTTATTTACTGACTGCGCAGATACCGCTACTGATACATAAGGATCGAAAACCGGACCGCGGCCGTCTGCAGAAGGAATACCGCAGATGACATCTCCGCCCTTTACCTGGGCCATGGTTGTAAGATAACCGGACATTCCGTAGCAGTCTCCGTAGATGGCGTCATCTGAACCTGCAACATAGCTGTCAGCCTTGACCGTTGCGCCTACACCGTAAGATATGTCTGTCTGGGGATACATCTCATCCCATGTCTGGGCGTTCGGACTGACATGATCCTTAACGTATTCTGCGAGCTTTGCAAATTCAGGACTCGAGAAATCAACCTTGCCGTCAACGATGAACTTATCGCTCATGGCATTGAAGAGCTTTGCAAAATATACGGACTGACCGTTAACGATGATGTCCTTGCCGTTCAGTACCTCATCGACGAACTTGACATACTCTTCTGTAGTAAAACCTACTCCTGAAGCACCGACGTACTTCTTATCCGTCTGGATGCCGTTGATGACATAGCAGACAGGAAGATTGTAGAGCTTGCCGTCCACCTTCGATGCATCAATGATGTTGGTAAAGTACTTATTTGGATCGAGTGTTCCGACATAAGGTGTGAGGTCTGCAAGATAGTTGCTGTTGTTGAGCTGGCCGTAACGGCTGACGTCCATAAGGATGTCAGGACCTTCACCGTTCAGGATGTCCATTGCGAGCTCATTTGAGAGCTTCGAATCGAGATCCATCTGTGAACGCTGATAGTCGTCGTCACTGTTCATGTTGTCCCAGTTGACACTGTCTGAATCTTCCTTGTAACGGTCTGTTACTTCGATATAGTATTCGCTGTTTGTCTGATTGAACTTTAAGATGGCATCAGCAACCTTATCGTCCGTGTAACCCCATGACTGATAGAGCTCAAGGACTGTCTTGCCTGCATTGGGGTTCGCGGCTGCCCTGGTGAACTCATATACCGTGAAATTGCTGCTGCTTCCGGTACTCTCATAAGGATTGTAATTGTAATTATCTCCGCAAAGGATAAATTTATCATCAGCAATCTCGGCGATCTGAAGATATGCAAGATCATTTCTGTTGACTCCGCACCAGCTGAAATCGAAGAACTTCTCGGTAACCTTATCCTTCATGTTGATCTTAAAGATACCGGTTGAAGAGGCATAGTAGATCCCGCCGTCTTCGCTGAAATATGCCGAGTAAACGTTATTGAGATCCAGCCACTCATAATTCTTACCGTCGACCTCGTTGATCTTTGCATTCTTCATGTCGAGCTCAAAGTACATCCAGCCGTCATTGGTACTGGCCGGAACCAGTGCTGTTGTCTCATTGATCGGAAGGACGACCGGAATGTCATAAATGTCCGTGCCGCTCTTTTTGATGTCAAATTTTGATGTGCTGCCGTCAGGTGAGTTCAGATAGACCTTGTATGATCCTTCATCGCCTGACCAGTCCAGCTCGGTCTGAACAACATAATCACCAATATTGAAAGAACGCTCGACATTGTTGCCGCTGTTGTCACCCTTGCTCTTGCTCAGTACCTCACCGCTGTCGGGATCGACCTCGATGATCTTTGAAATGGATTCATAAGTATTCATATCGAAAGAAACGACGTGGCAGATCATTTTGCCGTCAACAAGTTCCACACCCTCAAGGTAGTCGCCGGAGTCAAGGATCTTTGTCGCATCGATGGTGTTAACGGACTTTCCGGTGCTTCGGTCAACGACATCTATATAAGTGAACTGAAAATCATCATAATTTACGGCACCGCTCATGATGTCAGCATCGGAAATGCCGTCCATCTTATATGATCCGTTCGTGATGATGATCATCCTGTCCTTATCGATGCCGCCAAGGCTCTTATATGTATATTCGACCGGCTTGCTCACATTTAGCGTGTTATCGATGTCGAGCTTCTTTGCGTCGAACCAGGGTGAATCGGCCGTGATCTTAGCGCCGCTCCTTCTCTGATCGGCTGTTACCGTTCCGGAGCCGCTGCCGCCGCCGAAGCCCATGCTCCCGCCGCCTGACTTGCTGCATGCCGAGAATGACAGCATCAGTGATGCAACCATTGCTGCAGACATGATTCTTATAGGTAATTTTTTCATATGTTTATCTCCTTTATCCCCATAACGGTTTTAAACAAGTCAGATTGTAAGACCGCCAAAAATCCATTCAGCATCAAAAGATAGGCAAAAGTTAGGTAAACAGATTAAGCGCAGATTACATAGAAAAAGACGGGATTGCGGAAGTCTGGTTTTAGAGGGGAAACGGCATACAAAAAGGGCCGGCCCGTTACCCAAGTCAGCCCTCTGTAAGTAATTGTCCCCTCAATATATCGCGCGTTTAACCGCGTTCGTTAAGAACTTTCTGTACTCTCTCCTGAGCGATGGAAATAACATCCGAGAGACTCTTCTGGCCCGTGAAGTATGCGGGCATCTCTTCCACCAGAATGAGATTGATGTCCGCGTCCGGAGAATGCATATTAGAGCAGCTCAGGATGATGGTCTCGATGTCGGCAATGTTCTTCTCTGAGAACTTGTATCTGTTGGATACCGCTTCGCCTGTATTGTAATCGTAGCCGAACATATTGTCTCCTCCGCTGCCGTTGTAGTATTCAACGGCTCTCTCGGCGCCTGCTCTGAAGGCATCACGGCTGATAACGAAGTTGTCGTTCATCGCAAGATCCATCTGGATCTCATCGGACATTAGCATCTTAACGAACTCACCGCAGGCATCCACATCGCATGAACGTGCGGAGACCGCAACGGAAACATACGGTTCCACCGCAGGTCCGCGTCCGTCAGTGGAAGGATATCCGAGGATCGCCGTTCCGCCGTTTAACTCAACGAGCTGCATGAAATATGTTGTTAATCCGTAGCAGTATGAAGCGATCGCCGGCTGGTCATACGCGCTGTCAGCCTTAACGGTTGCACCTACTGCATATGTAACATCGTAAGCAATGTTTTCTTCGTTGAGCTCGTCCCAGCTCCTGGCATTGGCGCGGACGTTGTCCTTTACGAAATCAGCGAGCTGAGCGAACTCAGGACCCGAGAAGTCAGCCTTGCCGTCAACGATGAACTTGTCGCTCATCATGGTAAAGAGCGTTGCAAAGTAATATGCCTGGCCTGACGTGATAATGTCATTGCCGTTCAGCGTTTCCGTGAGGAAGATCTCATATTCGTCAGTTGTGAATCCAACGCCTGATGCGCCGGCATACTTGGGATCAGTCTGGATTCCGTCGATCATGAAGCAGACCGGGAGATTGTAGAGTTTACCGTCAACCCTGGCTGCATCGATAACGTTGGTGAAATATCTGTCCGGACCGAGATTGCTGACATACGGCGAGAGGTCGGCAAGATATGCGCTGTTGTTGAGCTGGCCGTAGTCACTTACATTCATGAGGATGTCCGGACCGTTGCCGTTCATGATGTCCATGGCGAGCTGGTTGCTCATCTTTGAATCAGCATCAAGCGAGAGTCTCTGATAATCGTCTTCACTCTCCATGTCGGCATTCCAGATATTCTCATTGACCGAGCTGTAACGGTCTGTTACCTCGATGAAGTATTTGCCGTTGGTCTCATTGAACCTGAGGATGGCTTCACTGATCTTGTCTTCCGTGTATCCGTATGCCGAATACAGTTCGAGGATAGTCTTGCCTGCATGAGGATTTTTCGCTGCCTTATTGAATTCATACATAACGAATCTGGATTCAGTCTCATCTGCGTATGCCTGATAAGAATAATCCTGACCGCAGAGAATGAAAGAATCGTCGTTCATCTCGGCTATCGACAGATTGGTCAGACGGTTTCTGTTAAGTCCGCACCAGGAGTAGTTGAAGATCTCCTCCGTTGTCTTCTTCTTGATGTCGATCTTCTTAATTCCCGTTGATGCAGTGAAATAGATCATTCCGTCATTGCTGATGTACGGTTCATATATTCCTGCCAGATCCAGCCATTCATACTCTTTTTCATCCTTTTGAGTCAGGTTGCCTGTCTTAAGATCCAGCTCAAAATAAACAAATCCGCCGTCCGTGCTGACCGGCACCAGTGCCTTATCAGCCTCTAACGGCAGGATGACCGTTATATCATAAAAGTTCTTTCCTTTTTCCCTGATCTCCACGGTCTTTTTGTTGCCGTCGGGATCGTGAACATAAAGGATGTATGATGCTTCCTGATTCGCCCAGTCCATCATGGTCTCGATCTTGTAATCGCCGACATTAAAGGTGTGCTCAATGCTGCCGTCACCTCCGGCATAAGAACGCGTTCCGGTAATCTCGCCTGTCTGACAGTCAAAATCCACTTCTTTATGTGTTGTCTCGTAGGTATTCATATCGTATCCGCCGTAAACGGCAGTTACGGTTCCGTCATCATAGGATGCTGTCTCAATATAATCCGTGGATTCAAGATTATCGGTCAGGTCAATATTCATGATGTTCTTGCCTGATTCCTTGTCCAGAACGGTTACGAGTGCTATCACATACTGATTGTAATCGTAGTTTTCCCAGTCGATATCAGTGGGCATCCTGTAATAACCCGTCGTAAGGACAACGATGTATTTCTCATCGGCGCCTGCGAGCGTCGGATATGTATACTCAACTTCTCTGCTGTCATCTAGATCGATCTCAATGTCGACCGGCTTTGTCTCATACCACGGTGTATCGGCAGTGATCTTCTTGCCGCTTCTGCTTCCCGTTGTATCCGAAGGTCCCTTGTTTGCGCAGGACGCTATCGAAAACATGATGGAGGCGGCAAGCGCACAAGCCATCAGTTTTACCGTTATATTCTTCATGTGCTTATCTCCTTATTCCGACAGTAATGATTCTTTTCTAGCCTGATTGTAAAAGCGGAAAATATCCAATCTGCATCAAACTTGTGGCAAAAATGAGGTAGGCATATTAAAGACAGATTACACAGGACATAAAATTCAGGAAAAAGAGCTCCGGGACGAATCCCGAAGCTCTTTTGAATCACTGAATTATCTAATTATAGAATTACTCGATGATTGTAGAAACTGTACCAGCACCTACTGTGTGACCACCCTCACGGATAGCGAACTTGAGGCCCTGCTCCATAGCGATAGGAGTGATGAGGTCAGCTTCGATTGTTACGTGGTCACCAGGCATGCACATGTCTGTTCCCTCAGGAAGCTTGATAACGCCTGTAACGTCTGTTGTTCTGAAGTAGAACTGAGGACGATAACCTGTTACGAAAGGCTTATGACGTCCACCCTCTTCCTTTGTAAGAACGTAAACTTGGCCTGTGAACTTTGTGTGAGGAGTTGTTGTGCCGGGCTTAGCGATAACCTGACCTCTTTCAACTTCCT
>JAEEGJ010032112.1_pt1 | contig 10106 bp, 12 predicted proteins | sample 8958761 | NCBI WGS metagenome assembly JAEEGJ01 (sample SAMN16246546, study PRJNA631951) | gut metagenome | biome: gut microbiome; feature: rumen; material: RS-attached | host: Bos | place: Iran: Karaj | collected 2018-10 | reverse complement strand
CCGGAGGTCAGGTTAACCGGCTAAGCTGTACCTCTTGCTTACATATGTAATTCTACGGAACGTGACGGAATAATACGTTCTCTTAGAAATAGAACTTTAGGTTCGAGATTTTCGAACAAAAGGACAAAAAAAGCACCAGCCACAAGTGCATTTGCACTCATGAACTGATGCTCTCTTATTATTTCTTCTTTTCAATAACATTTTTCTTTTATAGTAACATCAACCATGTTATCGTCCAATAAGTAATGAGCTGCCATCATGATTTAAAACTATTCATCGATTATTACAAAACATTAAGGTCAGACAGATATTTTACAATGGCATCTGCTATTTCGTTTATATCGTCATCCACCCAGCGTTGCCTGGAGCTATCAACTCTTTTCAAATATTGTTTATCTTTAAATGTATTCGACACTCGAGTAATAATTTCTCCCATCGTGTTTTCTCTCATTCCAGAGTCTGAAAATATATAGTGGTCAATCAAATTTAAAAGCTTATCTCTTTTAGCAACTGTCTTTTGATAATACATGTCGTAAATATCCTTGTATCTTCGACTATTGCTGCCAAATATCAGAAGAGAACGCAATTTCTCTGTAAAAGACTGTTCAACTGTGTTTTTCAACAGGCTCGCCCCGTTTTCATCCATACAAACATCAAAGCAGTACTCTTCCAGTTCGACGTCCAGATCCTTATGTACCCCAATGTCGATCTTGCTGCTGATGCTGTTTCCGGATTCATCAGTGATCAGTACTTCTATACTTTTCCCATGATAATCCTGATGTTTTAGTTCTTTGATATCGCCGGTGATTGCAATATTGAGCCCATCTATGCAGTTTAATTTCTCTACAAACAGTCTTATAGATTCATCAGAAATAGAATAATGGATAAAGTCCAGATCTATGTCACGTGTTGCCCGCCTGTTATTGTTAGTAATACTACGCATGACAACGCCACCTTTTATTGTAACATTCCTGTTTAGCGGTCCAATCGATATAGCCTTCAAAACAACATCCTGACAGACCCTAGCTGCGGCAAGTTCTCTTGTCAGGCCATCTTCCATGTACATATCTATCATTTCATTTATATCCAATTTACATTACCTCCTCATCCAGGGCTTTGGAAATCATTTTGCTTTTAGGGAATTTTTCGGCATACTCCTGGATCCGCCATATTTCAAGGTCCCCAATTATTCCCCTATAATTTAACAGAATCTCTTTATAGATGTCATAAGGCATAGAATTCTTATTCCGAAGAAGTTCGATGAGCATGCGTTCTTTATCATATACTCTTATAACAGCTCCATTCTTTTCTATTTCCTGTACTCCAAGTGGTAAAAGATCCTGACGCACATATAGCTGCTCCACTCTCTTATCTGTAATCCGAGCCGCTTTGGAAGATGTCGCGAGAGAATATTTCTCTGGTATCACATCTGTAAGACCGTGGATATAGAAAGCATATTCTCCTGCAAGTATGGCTTTTGGATATTTTTTTAATATAACTTCCAGCTCATTATTGTACTTTCGACTTGAATATATCCCATTTTCAATTTTAAAAACTACACCTGAATCTATGGCCTTCTTGAGTTTATAATCTGAGCCGTATTCTTTTATTGCTTCTTCATATGACAGAATCATTTTAAGTAATCCTCGGTAAAAAATGTTTTTATTCCTACTTTTACTTAAATATACTCTGTACATAGAATTAATTCAAGTAAATATCGGTAATATCATATTTTTTACCGGTATTTACTCTATACTTTGTTCAGCTCTTTTAGACTTAAGCAAAGCTAGTAGATCATAGTTTGCCTGCTTCTATATCATGTTTCCAAAGCTCTACTATACTGTTATTGCTTACATCCGTCCTGTAGCATTAGCTAAAGTGCCTTCGACCATTGTTATCATTTTTCCGACCAGTATTGCATTTTCTTTTACCTGTGGAATCAAAGGCTGTTCCAGTTTGTAACGCAGATACAAGATCTGTGCAATCCCCATCAACAATTCATCGCCACTTCTTCCCGGCATTTTAGGAAGGACAGTCCTTATGCGCTCAGATATTTCCATGACTATTCCCTGCCAAACAGAAAACCATTGCTCACTTTCTTCAAGTTCAAATTCGCCCAACCATTCACGTGGTGTATGTGCCTCATCATATTCTCCGCAATCTGTCGGCTGTAAGATATAAAAGATTTTCCTCTTGCTCTCCTTATCTCCTGATGCCCCACGGCCTAAAGGATATAAAGCACAAACTGTCGGCTTATAGTTATGTATCCTGCAACGATTGTCTTCCATCAGAAACGGACATTTCCCATTATCCCTGCGCATATTCAGGGAAACAAGCGGCACTTTACTTGTCCCTCCGACATAAAGGTTTCCATATTCATAAAGCACTTCATGAAGTTGCTTACCTAAAGCCTTTGCCATGCGACATAGATCAAATGGTGATAGTAGTATATCAACTCGGTTTTTGCAGCATTCACCGCAATGCCTGCATTTGAAATAAAAAGTTTCATCTTTTCCTATAGGATTTTTCATCAGTTCCTGTATCAATTCTTCTCTGTCATTCATCCGCTACTCCTCTTTTCTATCATGTTACTATTTATGATAAGTAATAGCCGGACACATGTCATTCGACTCGTGGTTGATAAATTCAGATGCTTTTCAAAAAAAAGAGCCTGATTTAAATATCAAGCTCTCCTGTCATAACATGTATCAAATTCACTCCTTCGGCATAATGCTTTTAGGTTCATCTGTGTATTTTCTTAACAATCCTCACTCCGCCGGTAAGCTTCAAAGAAACTCACAATCTGCTTTGTTGAAACAGGGAAGAAATTGTTTGCATCAACACCTACATCATATCTTCTCTGACCATCTGTTCTGTTAGCTTCGTTATAACCCATACGTGCATGGATATGTCCATGTAGCTGATATCCTCCACTCCCTTTCTTGGGCCATGAAAGCATAGGGTAATGCATAAGCGAAAAATGATTTCCATCAATTGATATCTTTAAAAAATCCAATATATCAACAAACAGCCTTGGATCATAATTCCTATCATGATTACCTTTGATGAGATACTTCTTGCCGTTAAGTTTCTTAATCAGAGCATCCGCATCTTCAATACTCATATGATGGCAGATGTCCCCCAATATATAAACTGTATCTTCCTTCCGGACAATAGAATTATAGTTCTGCAAAAGCACCCTATCCATCTCTTCCACAGATTCAAATGGTCTGTTCTGCATTCTTATAATTGCTTTATGTCCAAAGTGCATGTCTGCCGTAAAATAAATCATCAGCATCTACTCCTATATATAAAGTCTATGTATCAGTTTCTTCATGTCATTAGCTCTCTAATGGATCACTCTCTTAAACACATCATAATTCCTTAAATCTCTGGGACTGCAATATACTGCAAATTCAATAATCCTAAATGCATTCAGATAATCTCCTATAACATTCGCTGCAGCCCTTGCAACAACCTCAGGTTTGTTTTGAAATGCTCCACATCCAAAAGCTCCCAGTACAACTACTTCGTCATCATTACATGCAGCAACATCCAATATACGTCTCAGCCTCTTCTTATGAATCTCCAGTAGCTCTTTATCTGATATTTTCACTTTTCTCATTCCATCATTCTGGTTATATGGATTGCTGGGATTGTCTCTTAGATTTGGCGCCGCACAAGTGATCACATCTACTTCATACCACTCCGATTCAGGCATGGTAACAGGGGCTGACGTATCTGTCTTAAACACTACAACTCCCGGAGTATATATTATGTCATCATTATGAACCGGATCAGAAGCAGCTCTATGCGGAATATAGAAACCATCCCACATTTCCTTCGTATTAAGCATTTCATACAAAGCAGAGCATCTGCACAGGCATTCTTCCTGTGCTGTAGACCCTTTAGTTACACCTCCACCAGGATTTGTGGCAGAAGCGAAATTATGAACAGCAACTCTCATGTTTTTATAAGCTGCCGCAGCCTCCAAAGTTCTTTTCTTAGATACAGTAAGGCTGACCCTGTCTGTATATCTACTTCTGTCAAAAGAGGGCACTGGCTCTCCAGCCAGAATCAGTTTCTGACCATCTCTCGCCTTCCTTATAGATTCTTTAAGCCTGCTGTTCTCATTGCACATCTTCTCTGTGTTTCTGAAGATAATGACATTCTCATCTCGTCCCATTTTTCCTCCTAAAGTTAATTATTGGCGTACGAGTACTCTGATATTAATTTCTCTGCACTGGAAGGAACAACCAGTTTCATTATGTCATCGATATCTTTCTCGTTACCGATTGCCTTAAATCCCGCCCATGCATATGGTGAGTCCTTAATCATCATCGCAACCGCTTTTCTGTCATGATCGTATTCTTCATACAGACGCCTTGTATATAGCATCATATCCTCGGCCCTAGCCTTAAGTTCTGCAAACTGCCAGTCATAATACTTGATTATATGTGCATCTTCCGGGAAGTCCTTTGCCAGCTTGGAAAAATCTTCTCCGCTGCAGAAAAGCTCCGCCATCCTTTTTGCAGTAAACACTCTGTTAGTAGCCATTCTGTGCATTGCTACATAAGCAGGTGATTTTATCTTTACCCTGTTATGTTTCGCATCCACTACCACAAAGCCTTCTTTTTCAATATCTTCTCCGTCATTCAGATTATCTGCAGCCTCCATGCAATCTTTAAGTGTAGTAAGCAGATAGCTTTCAGGCTTTTTGAACTCTGGCAGCTCATTATCAGCCTCATCACCGGTCTTGTTATTCCTTGCTGCTAGAAACAATAAAAGAGTCACATCATATCTGATGACAACCTGTGTAAATGGAGATACCAATTCAAAAACATATGTGTAGTCCTTATTCAGCTTATCAAATGGTATCTCCGCTATATTCTCTGCCTTGTTAATGATATCTGCATAGCTCAGATCCTTATATCCCGGGACAGGAGCATTTCCTGCATCGCAAGTGGAGCTTGTTGCAAATCTCCATGCATCTTTGTACGAGAAAAGCTTAATCATAGAGCCATCTATCTTTTCCATCACCCTTGCGCTTTTCCAGTCAATATCTGCAGCATACTGTTCCTGTACATTAAAGAACTTATCAAATGGCCGGCAGACCACAACACGCCATACCACGTCAATTATAATTCCTCTTGCTTCGCATACCAGCGGATCTGAGAAATCGGCTTCACTTGCATATTTGAAGCACACAAGATCTCCGTTATGGTTTGTGCGTATAAACTTTTCATTCAGCTTCTCTTCCCAGGTATCCGGGTTATTCTTTATGAATTCTAATATTCTCGACTTCATGTCTGTATCTCTTTGTTAATCCATTTCTTTTCCTTCTTCTCTACGGCGTGGTCAATTGTGATCCTGTGAATGCTGTCTATATCCGACAGAATCCCATCCTTTATCAGTTTTCCCAGATTAACCGGTGTATATCCGCAGACATTGGCTGCAAGATTCAGATGCTTACACCCTTCTTTATACATTTCCATATTGCTATGATCGTGGCCATGAATGTTAAGACACCACGGCAGACCATATACCGGTTCATGCGACAAAAGAATCTTATCAGCTATAAAAAGAGGTCCGGCATATATCTCGTCAAACAGCCCTGTATACTCACCTCTTCTGTCATGATTGCCAAGAAGCAGGATCTTTTTTCTGACCCTGAGCTGTTTTACATACTCAGGCTTTCCAACATCTCCAAGGCATACAAATGTATCATTTTTCATGATCACAGAATTTAATATTCTGACCTGTTCATTAGGATCTATCCAATTGGGATCCATTATTTTACAGTCATCATCATCAAAGTGAGTATCAGACAGGATATATACCGATCCATTTTCTGACCAGTGCCTGAATGGTTCATACAATGTAGATATCATGCTCCCTCCATATATGATTACTCATCATTTTCCCACAATAAGTCTATTACTATTTCTTCATCATCTTCCTGAGTCTCAACGCCACTTGAAAGAGGCGTTAATTCGACAACTGATATGCTATACTCATGCTTGGATTTATACAGATTCCTTATCTCACGCTCAGAAAAAGAATCCAGCAATTTCTTTGAATCCAACGAATTTATCACAACATTCCTACACTCGGAATCCACCTTACACGTAACCGCTTCACCAGAAGCAACCCTTTTCTCACATTCCTCAATATATTTGTTGAAAATCTCTTCAGCAATAGTACTAAATCTTTTAGGTATAATATGATTCGGTTCATCTTCATCACATATCAGATATACAAATTCTTCAATTACCTGTTCCTTTACATCATCTAAAAATACAGGGTCATCATTATAGGCATAGTCCAGCGTGTTTTCCAAGAATATATCTACTGCATTATACATATTATCTGCGCGAACTAAGTTGTATGTGTGAATCGAGTAGCTACCAACCACAAAAAATTCTTCATTGAACCCATCAGCCAAATCTCCACGCCAGCAGACCGTATAATCTCTCAAGTTTCCCTCCAAAAATTGCCTACAGCACAGCCATGCGGTATCACTTCAGGTCAACCGGCTTAGCGCCAAACCTTCCCATGGATTTCAGCATATCTCTATGCCTAAAGAACAGTTATCCTCTGACTATTCAAAAAGCAAGACAAAAACCGATAAATAAACATGATTCATAAGTCACTAAGAACATAAAACCCAAAATAGTGGAGACTATTATCAGCCAGTCGAGCTGCCAATGATTACAACAACCATTGGGTTCCAAAAACAGGATTTGAACCTGTATTTCAAGCTTTTGGGCTTGCGCCTTATCCATTTGGCTATTTCGGACTTTTAAGTGGTTTTACAGACCATATTGTAACTTAACCCTGTTACAGGGAAGCCGGGTTCGAAGTTTTCGTGCTGCAGGCAATACTTTTACATTAGATTTCTATAAAAGTTGTAGCGTTGGACACCTTGATCTGAGTATCAAGCTCAGTAAGCAGGGTATCGCGTTTTTCTTTTAGCGCATCAGCTTTTTTCTGTGCTTCAAGCGGATCAACTACTTCAGTTGTATTTTCCTTAACATATGCATCTACAACTCCCAGTGGCTTATCATCCTTTACCTTGGTATCCTTACCAAGGATAGAAAGCCTCATGCTTTCAGCAGTACTTTGGAGCTGCTTATTCTTCGTATCTGCAAACTGGATCATTTTCTGAAGATCAGTCTCCATCTTTTTCTGAAGCATATATTCAAAATTTGTGCTGCCATCATAAGAGCCTGTGCTTCGAAGTCTATTTCTTAGAGAAATCGCTCCAGCAACAGTATACTCACCATATGAAGCCTTTACCTTGGTCTTGGCATTTGATGCTACTATGGCTGAATCTATTTTCTGATATCTGTCTATCAGATCCTGGATCTGTTGATATGCGCTCTCTGCATTTTTAGCGAAATCTTCTCTGGAAATTCGCTCTTCAAATACCTTATCCTCATTAGGCTTTATCGTATCAATGAAAACCGCTTTACCTATCTTATCAGTGATTTTGTCAACAAGAAGGTCTCTTTCATCAAGTGCCTGTGTTACAAGCATTTTCTCTGCCATATCTATCACTCTCCTTTTCTAAGTATTACTCATCATTCTTCATTAGATATTTGTTGTTCATTACCTTCATCGATAACGGTCCGCTCAATGTATAGGAATGAACCGGCTCTATGGGACGGATTACTATTCCTTCTCTGGTAGTTCCGTTATAACCAATTCCTTCTGCCCTTGCTAAAAGAGCTGCTTCGTCAGGATACTTTGCAAGAAGGTCTTCCCCTTCTTCTTCCACCGGGACCATATGGCAGTGAACGTATTCACAGATTTCCCTTAGCGTTGTAAGATCCGTTCTCTTATTATCCGTTTTAGCTGTAAATACAAACCACTCCGGCTTCTTTAGCTTAAGCCTGTTCTTCTGAATTCCTTCACCGCACCATTCTCCCTGAAGAACCAACGTGCTAAGCCCATGCTCATCTGCATACTCTTTCATCTTCTCAGGTATTCCTGCGGCCTTTACATGCTCAACAAATGCAGACTTTCCATCATCCTTATAAGTGAAGTTATGTCCGGTAAAAGATATTTCCCCATCCCTTACACCTATTGAATGGCTTGATCCATCCATCTTTGTAGTTATGTAATATGGAAGCCCCTTGAACTCGTTTAGCAGTTCAGGTGCAGACTGTATTCTGGTCTCATCAGTCTTAGGGATATATCCCGGACGATCTCCAATCATAGTTCCTCCGGATCCTGCACGCTCAGGCATTTCCCATTCACGCACACCAAGGATTTCCGTGACGTCCATTCCTTCCTCCAGTGTCATGCCCTGAAGCTTTGGCAGCTTATCTATCCCCAGACATAAACCCTGGGATATCTCTCCTCTGAACTTCATGGTCTTAAGCCTGAATCCTTCTCCCATGAACTCATTGTTCTTATAGGAACTCTTTCTTAAAAACTCGAACTCATCACATACAGGCAGAAAAGAGTCTATCTCGAAATAGACCACCATATCTCCTACATGAAATTCATCTTTTCCACCGACGCACTTCCATCCAAGTACCTGGACAAGTTCCAGTCTATCCGCATCCGGTATAGGCATGACTGCCTTGATTTTCTGTATTGATGCTAGTTTTCTCATCTTTTCTTTCCTTCCTTCTCAATAATACTTCGAATAAGCTCCCCATATTCATCTCCTATCGGAAGCTCGTAATCTACATGTATCATTTTACGTGTTGTCATCTTTGTTTCGCCGGTCAAAGGATTAGTGCCCTCTTTCTCATACTCTTCATTCCACATACCGACTCCGCGTTTCTGCCATGAAGGCAACTTATCGTAATTAATTCCTCTACTGAAGAGAAGCTCATTTTTGTAACTTATTCCTTTGCCATTCAGCTCTGATGTCGCCTTGTGAACTGACACCCCTTCTTTTCTAAGCATCCAGTAACAGTGTGAATTAAGAGCATTCCTGTTAGCATCTTCCTGTCTCCATCGGAAGTAATCTTCAACTCTTTCTGCATTTGGGAGAGGCACCATTCTGCAATCAAAAGTTGCTGCCATTCCAAGTTCCAGTGAAAACACTGCACTGGCTTCAGCAGCCAGGGTTGAATTGTATTTTCGCACTTTCCTTCCAAATGCATCCTCGCCAGCAGCAAACAGTAATGATATCTCATCGCTTTCTGTGTATGCATACACAACTCTGAATCCACAATCCATGAGCGCCTTTGTAGTTTTTACCATCATATCTCTAAATTTTTCATCAAACGGTGCTTCAAAGTTGCAAACTTCTTTTGTAAGCTTTGTAAAGCCCCGACCATCAAGCCTTGCAACCATATAAATGTCATGAAGTAATACCTGATCTAACGATTGCTCATAAATTCGCATCTTTGCATCCATCTCATCAAAACGCATTGTTTTCTCCTCCATTACTATTCTCTACTAACAATAGTATTCCTCCCCTGCACAGTTGTCAGTTAACTCGTGGTTGATAAAACGAAGTCGCGGGGGCAGGAGTCGAACCTGCTATCACTTGGGATATGAGCCCTGTATGGTCATTCCGTTCCACTCCCCCGCAAAGGCCGGATGAAGGATGTGCGCCCTCCTCTGATGATTACAGGTCACCTGCATCGCTATCTATGCTTATCCGGCAAAAATATCAGTGGACCGCACGGGAATCGAACCCGCCATCTCTGGTGTGCAAAACCAGCGTCACCCCATTGCGACTTCCGGCCCATGGCGCAGAAGACCGTGCCTGTGGACTTCTGCTAAAATATTATTTTTTTCAGGAATAGGAAGTGCCTGCTAACTATTCCTTAATTGGGCGACTGAGAATCGAACTCAGGTTAGATGCGTATAAGACACCGGTTCTCACCATTGAACTACCGCCCATCATTTTTGTATTAAAAAAGGACCTACCCACTTTCACGGATAGATCCTAAAACCCTGATTATTATTCCAATGTGCCTGGTATCAGTCTAACATCGGACTTTATAATCTATCCTTCTATTTCTTTCTATACCTGTTTTGCCGCGTGATGTCGCCAAATCGAGCGCACGAGTACTAAGCATATCGATCGTGCAATCATATGCTCTGGTTTCTATAGCTGTTAAATTTGTAAACATCAT
>JAEEGJ010032109.1_pt1 | contig 10107 bp, 9 predicted proteins | sample 8958761 | NCBI WGS metagenome assembly JAEEGJ01 (sample SAMN16246546, study PRJNA631951) | gut metagenome | biome: gut microbiome; feature: rumen; material: RS-attached | host: Bos | place: Iran: Karaj | collected 2018-10 | reverse complement strand
AATTTTAGCTACATCATCAGGTTCATGAACCAACAATATTTTATAGGCGCTCTCGTTTATTGCCTCACTGTTTACATAATCAAATAGGGTTTTAGTACGATCTTTTATTGCTTTAGTTGCATATAAACTATCACTTATGCCCGCTAAGAAGATATTTTTATTACTATTTTTATAAATAAGTTCATAACTATCATTAATATTTATAAAACCAGCATCTTCTGCAAGTGTATTCCATTTATCATATAAGGCATCATGGTTTCCATTTATAATATATTTTTCAAGCTTTGCATTAATCTTTTGTAATTCTTTTGCCAATTTTTTATGTTCTTCCTCTGTAATTTTATTATCTACAAGATCCCCAGTAAAAACAACTATATCGGCATCGGTATTATTTATCATTTTTACTATCCTTTTTAATTCTTTATCTTTAACACTTGTCCCGTAATGAAGATCAGAAAAATGTATAACTTTTAGTCCGTCATATTCATCCGGTAAATTATCAACAGCAATCTTGTATTCCTTAATAGTAAAATTTTTTGCTTCTATAAATGTTGCATATCCTAATAGAATAGCACCTACTATTGCAATAATCCCAATAGCAAGAATAATTTTATGTTTTATATTCATTCTATCACCTTAATATATTTTATCATAAATTCGATATATTAAGAATAAAAATCTTTTTTATAGAGATATAATATTGTATAATAATATTGGTGATACTATGAATAAAAATAATCGAGCATTGGATAATAAATGCCCAAGTTGTAATGCACCACTTAAGTATAATCCGGTTTATAAAAAATGGAAATGTGAATACTGTGATAGTGAATTTACACTTGAAGATTTGAAAAAATATGATAACGCGAGTAGCGAAAAAAATAACCAATCTAAGGATGGCGACGATGTAATTTATGATAGTTACCGTTGTCCAGATTGTGGAGCCGAAATAGTAGCTGACGAAAATACTTCAGCGACTTTTTGTGTGTATTGTGGGAACACTGCAATAATTAAATCAAAATTATCTGGAAAATTTGCTCCATCAAAAATAATTCCTTTTAAGACAACTAAAGAGGATGCGATTGAAACATTTAAAAGTTTAAAGAAAGGGCGTCCGCTTCTTCCAAAGGAATTCGTTTCTCAAAAAAATATCGACAAGATTACTGGTATATACATTCCATTCTGGTTATTTAGTGCTGTAATGGATGGTGAAGTTAAGGCTATGGGTGACAAAATAACAACATGGTCTTCAGGCAATACTCATTACACAAAAACTGATATATATGAATTAACAAGGGAAGGAAGCGTATCTTTCTCTAAAGTGCCAGTCGATGGAAGTAAAAAGTTCGACGATGCAATTATGAACACGATTGAACCTTTCGATTACAATGAATTAGTTGATTATAATCATGCATATTTATCCGGTTTTATTTCTGAAAAATATGATGTTAATTCGGATGTTGCCCAGGGAGACGCAGTCAATAGAATGGCCAATTCCTCACTTAATATGTTTAGAAAAACAATGATATCTTATTCTCCTGTTAGAATTATTAAAAATGGGATAGTTGCGAAAGAAACAACTATTGAATATGTCTTATTACCAGTTTGGATGGTAAATGTTAAATATAATGATAAGTATTATTTATTTGCAATGAATGGCCAAACTGGAGAATTTATTGGTGATATGCCAATAAGTAAAAAACGTGAATTAATGTATGCACTAATAACTTTCACAGTTACATTTTTATTAATAGCAGTAATAAGCATATTTATATATTTTATAAAGAAGGTGGGTATTTAATATGAAAAAATTTAAATATATTGTATTCACTTTAGTGGCACTGCTATTTATAAATGTAACAAGCGTAAGTGCCGAAATAATAACGGATGATAATACTGTAGAGGAACCAGCAACTTCAGCGAGTGAGATAGTCACATATGAACGAAAAGAGGAAGATAACTACGGTGTAAAAAAACATTGGACTATAACTAATGATAATATTTTAAACGTCAAAAGTACTCCTTTAGTTGATGCTTCTCAAAAAGTTTACGACTTTGCTGGAGTTTTGACTAGTGAAGAAATAGAAAAACTAAAGAAAAAAATAAATGTTGTAGAACGTGAAATTAACATGGCTGTTGTAATTGTAACTTACGATAACTTAGGCAGTGAAGGACGTATTCAAACGTTTGCTGATGATTTCTATGATTATAATGATTTCGGCATTAATAATGAATACTATAGTGGAATACTTGCTATAAGAAATATATCTACACCAAGATATTACTACGTTGGTACAACTGGTCAAGCACAATTATATTTTCCACAGGATCGTATAGATAATATATTAGATAGTATGTATTTTGGAATGCATAATGACTATTATTTTAATGGCTTTATGGATTTTTTAACAGCTGTTGAGAACAATTACGCTAAAGGACTTCCAAATAAATACAAAGATGTAACAATGGATAAAAACGGATATATATATGATCAGTTTGGTAATAGAACGACTTTTGAATCTGGACGATATGATTTTCCTTTTGGCACTGCCATAGGTATATCATCACTTGTTACCTTAATTACAATTTTAAGAATGCGTTCTAAAAATAAGATGGTAAAAAAATTGACAGATGCAAATGAATATATAGATTCTGAATCTATGGCTATCCGTGTTAGTAATGATAAATTTGTATCATCACATACAAGTTCTTATACAGTTTCCTCTAGTTCAGGCTCCGGTGGTGGTGGATTTAGCGGTGGACATAGTAGTTCTAGCGGTTCCAGCCATGGCGGTGGAGGAAGATCTTGCTAATGAGTATTAAGAGATAAATGATTAAATTTATCTCTTTTATGTTATAATTTTGGTGGGTGATAATATGAAGAAACCAGAAATACTTTCTCCGGCTGGTGATATGCTATGTTTAAAAGCTGCGGTAACAGCTGGTTGTGATGCCGTATATTTAGGTGGCCAAATTTTTGGAGCCAGAGCATTCTCGAAAAATTTTTCTGAGCAAGAACTAATTGAAGCAGTAACTTACTGTCATGGATATGGCGTAAAAGTTTATGTAACTGTAAATACTCTTGTTTATGAAAATGAGGTAGAAATATTTATTAATTATATTGATTTTCTTCATAAGAATAATGTTGATGCAATTATTATCCAAGATATAGGAATGGCAGATTTAGTTAGACAAACATTTCCTGATTTAGAAGTTCATGCATCTACACAAATGCATATTCATAATTTAGAAGGAGTAAAACTTGTTGAAGAAATGGGCTTCAAGAGGGCCGTTTTAGCAAGGGAAACTCCCATAGAATTAATAAAAGAGATTAAAGATAACACAGATATCGAACTTGAGATTTTTGTCCACGGAGCTTTATGCGTAAGCTACTCAGGTCAATGTCTGATGAGTAGTTTAATTGGAGGACGAAGTGGTAATAGAGGTACATGTGCGGGTTCATGTAGATTAAAATACGATGTGTTAGATAGCAATAAAAAAATAGTCAATAAAGAAAAATATAACCTTAGTACTAAAGATTTAAACTGCTTGGAAAATTTAGGACAATTAATAGAAATAGGTGTGGATAGTTTGAAAATTGAAGGGCGAATGAAGTCGCCTGAATATGTTTATTTAGTTACCAAGTTATATCGTAAAGCTGTTGATTCATATTTTGAAACTAAAAAAGTTGTAATCGATAAAGAGGAATTAAAGAATCTTATGAAAACTTTCAATCGTGAATACACAAAAGGCTTTATTTTTCACGAGGAAAATAAGAATTTTATTAATCCATTTAGGCCAAACAATTTAGGTGTCGAACTAGGTCATGTCATTAAAAAAGAAAGAGGCCTAGTATATATAAAATTAGTTGAAGAGTTAGTTATTAATGATGGAATTAGATTTATTAATTCAAACGGTGATGACGAAGGATTAATTGTTACTAAAATGCTCGTAGACAGTAAAGAAGTTTCTTCAGCTAAACCAGGTCAAATAGTAGCTATACCTACAACTAAATTTGTTACGATAAATAATAAAGTTTTAAAGACATCTGACTATAAAGTTCACTTAGATATAGCAAATGCCCTTGAAGTTGATCTTCGAAAAATATATATAACTGGTAAGATTAAAATATGCGTAGGTGAACCAATTCAAGTAGAAATTAGTGATGGTATCGTGGTTGCTAAAGCAGAGGGAAATACACCTATAGAAAAGGCAATTAATCAACCAACTTCTCGTGAGAAAGTCCTTGAGCAAATTGAGAAAACTGGTGGAACAGTTTGTAAATTTAAAAATATAGTTCTAGATTATGACGGGAATGCCTTTGTTTCGATTAGGGAAATAAATGAAGTACGAAGAGAAGCCATAAATAAGTTGCTTGATATCAGGTATGAATGTCATAAAAAATTCTATCGTAAGGCAAGTTATAGTCGTAAAGTAACGGATTACCCAATTGAAAAGTTAAAATCCGTCTATGTGAAAGATCAGAAAACTTACGAAAAAGCCAAAAACTTAAATTTTGATTTGTATTATGTTGATAGTTTGTTATTCGATGAAGTAAAAGATAAAAAAGTAATAAGAAAGATTCCAAGAGTTTTAGAACATCATTTATCATATGATGAACCTCTTCTAGTTGGAGAATTAGGAAGTGTAAGGAAGTATAAATCTGTAATTACTGACTTTTCACTAAATGTCGTAAATTCTTATTCCGTAGCTTTACTTAACTCTTTGGGAGTTAAAAGAATAACACTGTCTTATGAATTAACTGACACTCAAATAAAAGATTTAATTGAAGCTTATAAAAATAGGTATAACGCAAATCCTAATTTAGCCTTAATCGTATTCGGCAGAGAAGAAATGATGATTTCAAAATTCAAACTATTAAGTTACTACAATTTGCCGAATAAGGGATACATTAAAGATAGATTTTCTACTATATACGAAGTTCGCGAAGAAGATAATTTGATGTATATATATAATTCAAAAATTAGAAAGCTAAATAACCTTAATAAATATTATGAAATGGGTATAAGCGAACTAAGATTTAATATTCTAAATGATAATGAATTATACATGATAAAAGATAACGTTTAGTTATCTTTTTTGTTATATAAAATAAGTTGATAAAAAACCTTTCACATGCTATAATTTTTATAGAATTGGAGATACTATTATGAATAAAAAAAGAAAGAGAAAATTTAAGTGGCCTTTCATAGTTTTGATTATTTTAGTAATTGCATTAATTGCCTTTTTAGGTAAGAAAGGATATGACCTTTATCTAGCTAGTCTAATTGATCCAACTAGCGATGCATATTTAGGGTCACTTGATTATAAAATTAAAACTTATGATTTAGAAACATTTAAAGAAAACGGCGAAATAACAAGAGGTACTAAGGTAGTTCTATATGAAAAACAAGTAAAGCAAATAGATAAAAAAAATCCTAAAAAAAAGGATGACGATGTAGAAATAATCTATCGTAAAATTAAATATAATGAAAAAGACTATTTGGTAAAACCAGAATATATAGTAAATACATATGAAGAATCGGTTAAAGAAAAAGAAAAATATATTCGTACAAGCTCAACTATCTATGAATCAGCAGATGATGTAACTATTAAGAGTTTCCTAAAAAAGGGAACTAAAGTAGAGTTAGCTGGTTTTGATACTATTTTAGATAGTGGAAAAGTCAATATGTACAAGATAAAATTAAATGATACAGATTTTGGATATGTTTATGAAAAATACCTAGTTGATACTGAGGAATCAGCTAAAGCTATGTACAATGAAAATGGTGTTTATGATAAACATAAGGGGAGAAAGTTTAATTATGAATTATATGGCGGATATGCGGCAAATTTAGACTATTATCCATATGAACATCCTGCTTTTGAAGATAATGCTTTTGTTGATAACGCGAAGACATACTATTTAAACGGCAGTCCCTATATTTTAAATGCTGTTGATAAATATATAAGCTTAGGAAAACAAGCGGGTGCTACAGCGTTTGTAGTTGATATCAAAGATGGAGCTTTAGCTTACAAGTCACCACTTGCTCAAAAATTGTCGCCATCAAGTTACAATACAGCAATGGGAAGTGTTGAAGCTTATAAAGCTGCAGTCGATAAAATAAAGGCGGCTGGGTTCTATGTAATAGGGCGAATTGTAACATTTAATGACACACAATATGCTAAAGACAATCCAAATGAGTGTATAGCAGGAACTACTTGGGTTAGCGCATATAGTAGAAAAGCTTGGGAATTCAATGTTCGCTTAGCCTTAGAAGCAATAGATTTATTTGGATTTAATGAAATTCAATATGACTATGTAAGATTCCCAGAAGCTTCATATAGATATTCTAAAAACGGAAAAGATTTTAGAAACGTATATAATGAAGAAAAAGCACAAGCTATTCAAGCTTTCTTAATGTATGCGGCTGATGAAATTCATAAAAAACATGTTTATCTTTCAGCTGATGTATTTGGTGAATGTGCAAGTACTTATGTAACAGCCTACGGTCAATATTGGCCAGCCATATCTAATATAGTAGATGTAATAAGTGGAATGCCATATCCTGATCATTTTGCCAAAGGGTCTTATGGATTAAGTATTCCATGGCAACACCCATATAATTTAATGCTAGCTTGGGGCAAAGAAGCTGCGGCTAGACAAAACGAAATACCAACACCAGCTCATGTAAGAACATGGATTCAAGCTTATAATGCTATTCATGAACCTAAAATAAATTATGGTGCTAATGAATTAAGATCTCAAGTAAAAGGTTTATATGATAGTGGTTTAAAAGGTGGATTCATTACATGGAATGGTAATTCAGTTTATAATAAGTATGCTGAAATAGCACCAGGATTTAGTGGGGTGTATTAATGAAAAAAATTAAAATTAATGACAAAGATTACGAAGTTATTGAAAACTATAAAGATGGACTAGATACTGAAGCCTTAACTGAATATTTAACAGATTATTTTAATAATTATGACTACATATTTGGTGATTGGGCTTATGGTAAGTTACGCTTAAAGGGTTTTTGTGACAAGCAGAATAAATTAAGGAATAATATTAACGATTATGAAAGTATTAAAGACTATATTAAAAATTATTGTGCTTATGACTGTAGATACTTTATTATAAAAAGAATCGAATTGACAAAATAATGTTTTTCTTATAAAATATAACCTGCGATTGTTAGAAGGAGAAATATTATGGGTACTTTTACTAAAGAACAAAATAATATTGTAGAGACCTTGATAAGTGTATTTACCGTAAATAAAGGCGATATTGAAGTACTACTTATCAAGAATAAGGTTGATCCATATAAAGGATATTGGATATTACCAGGTTGTATACTAAATAATCAAGTTACAATTGAAGACAGTATAACAGATGCTGTTTTTGATCAAACTGGATTAATGAATGTGTATATTGAACAAGGACCAGTAATGAGTAATGTTAATAGATATCCAGATAATAGAGTTCTAGCAATTACGTTTTTAGGATTAGTTGACTCAACTAGTGTTGAGATTAATCGTGAAGAAAGAAAAAATATTGAGAGTAAATGGTATAAATTATCTGAACTTCCTAAAGTAGGATTTGACCACGAAGAAATAATTAAACGTGCTAAAGACTTACTTAGAAAGAGAATTATGAATATAAACATATTAAAAAGTTTATTTCCAAGTGATTTTACTCTACCAGAAATGCAAAAAACTTTTGAACAAGTATTAGGAAAGAGCTTAGATCGTAGAAATTTCCGTAAAAAGTTCGTAAGTTTAGATTTAATTGAGGAAACAGGAGAATACTTAGAAGGTGTATGTGGAAGACCAGCTAAGTTATATAAATTTAAGGATAATATAAAACAAGAAGAATTGTTCTAAAGGGGGAACGAGTATGGATAATAAAGGTTTTACAATAACATCATTATTATTATTTATAGTATTATCAGGAGTTGTAATATTTGTATTTTATATATTTATTACAAACTTAATGGGTGTTTTCAAACCAACAAGAGTGGCGTCTTATGATTATAGAAATCCATGCACTGTATACTTAAAGGAACAAAGAAAATTAGTAGCTGCTAAATTAGCAAAAGGGGAATAGTTTACATTCCTCTTTTTTATTTAAAAAAAGTGTTGACAAGCATATTCTAAAATGTTAATATATTGTTGCATTCAACTTGAGGTTTACCTATGTAAACCTTAATAAAAGTGTCAATATGAAACACCTGGATGTGTGCAAAGAGAGAGGCGGACTAATATGCCTACAATTAATCAATTAGTAAGAAAAGGAAGAAAAGATAAGGTTAGAAAAAGTAAAGCCCCAGTTTTAAACGTTGGATACAACAGTAAAGATAAAAAACAAACTGTTCAAAATTCACCACAAAAACGTGGAGTTTGTACTCGTGTTGGAACTATGGCTCCAAAAAAACCAAACTCAGCTTTAAGAAAATACGCTCGTGTTAGATTAAGTAATGGTACTGAAGTAACAGCTTATATTCCTGGAGAAGGACATAACTTACAAGAGCACAGTGTTGTATTAATTCGTGGAGGACGTGTTAAAGACTTAATCGGTGTTCGTTATCACATTATTCGTGGTACTTTGGATACTGCTGGAGTTAATGATCGTAAACAAGGTCGTAGTAAATACGGTGCAAAAAGACCTAAGTAATTTAATTTATATATTTAGAAGGGAGGATTATTATGCGTAAAAGACGTGCAACTAAAAGAGATATTTTAGCTGATCCTATATATAATTCTAAAGTTGTAGCTAAGTTAATTAACATAGTTATGATTGATGGTAAAAAAGGAACAGCTCAAACTATAGTTTATGATGCTTTTGAGCAAATAAAGAATAAAACTGGTAAAGAACCTTTAGAAGTGTTCAATACTTGTATGGAAAATATTAAACCACAATTAGAAGTTAAATCTCGTAGAGTTGGAGGTGCTAACTATCAAGTACCAATTGAAGTTACACCAGCAAGAGCTCAAGCTTTAGCTTTAAAGTGGTTAGTTAAATATTCTCGTGAGAGAAATGGAAGAAGTATGGCTGATAATTTAGCTAGTGAAATTATTGATGCATCTAATGAAACAGGTGCAACTGTTAAAAAACGTGAAGATACACATCGTATGGCTGAAGCTAATAAAGCTTATGCTCATTACAGATGGTAGGAGGGAGAAATTAATATGGCAAGAGACACATCTTTAGAAAAAACTAGAAACCTTGGTATAATGGCTCATATTGATGCTGGAAAGACAACTTGTACAGAAAGAATTTTATTTCATACTGGTATAACTCATAAGATTGGAGAAACTCACGATGGTGAATCTCAAATGGACTGGATGGAGCAAGAACAAGAACGTGGTATTACTATTACTAGTGCCGCTACAACTTGCCACTGGAAAGGTTATCGTTTCAATATAATCGATACTCCAGGACACGTAGACTTCACAATTGAAGTTTCTAGATCATTACGTGTATTAGACGGAGCTGTTGCTTTAATCGATGCACAAGCTGGTGTTGAACCTCAAACTGAAACAGTTTGGAGACAAGCTAGTGATTTCAAAGTACCTAGAATTATCTTTGCTAATAAGATGGATAAGATGGGTGCAAACTTTGAATATAGTTTAGAAACTATTAAGAATCGTTTAGGAGTTAATGCTAAACCAATTGAATGGCCAATTGGTGCTGAAGATACATTTAACGGAACTATCGATTTAGTTACTATGAAGGCATATGAGTATGACGGTGGTCAAGACGAAAATGCTAAAGAAATCGAAATACCAGAAGATTTAAAATCAGTTGCAGAAGAAAAGAGAGCAGAATTAATTGAAGCTGTTGCTGAGTTTGATGATGATATGATGATGACATATCTAGATGGGGGAGAAGTTACTGAGGATATGATTAAAACAGCTATAAGAAAAGGTACTTTAGCTGCTGAGTTTTTCCCAGTTATGTGTGGAACTGCTCTAGGTAATATGGGTATTAAACCTTTATTAGATGCAGTTATTGATTATTTACCAAGTCCATTAGATATCGATTCTGTTAAAGGAACTGATTTAAATGGAAATGAAATGGAAAGAAAACCTAGTAGTTCTGAA
>JAEEGJ010032102.1_pt1 | contig 10108 bp, 7 predicted proteins | sample 8958761 | NCBI WGS metagenome assembly JAEEGJ01 (sample SAMN16246546, study PRJNA631951) | gut metagenome | biome: gut microbiome; feature: rumen; material: RS-attached | host: Bos | place: Iran: Karaj | collected 2018-10 | reverse complement strand
CGAAGCACCTGCGCCTAAGCCTGCTCCTGCAGAAAGCAAAGAAGCTGCACCGGTTTCAAATGCCGGCAAAGAGCATTCCGAAAAGTCCGCAGCAGAAGCAGCAAGACCTGCACAGACTCCCTCTGCAGCACCTGCATCAGGTCAGGGTGCGGCTCCTGCGCAGCAGAGAAAGAAGATCATAATCGTTAATAACAACCAGGGCAAAGCACAGGGACAGGGCTCATCACAGCCTCCCAGGGCTTATACCGGAGGCTCCAATGTAAGACCCTCCGTTCAGCCCGGTACACACAATCAGGCTAAGCCTTCAAGGCCCGGTAACGCAGTTCAGTCCGGAAGGCCCGAGGCAAGAAGGATCATCAAGCCTCTTACCGCTCCTTCGGATACCCCTACCATCAATATGGTACAGGATCCCAAGAGCATTCAGAATGCGAGAAAGCCGAAGCCTGAAAATACACCGGCTCCTGCTGCACCCGCTTCACCTGTCAACAATGCACCTACCGTTAAGCCTGCTCCCGAAGCAGAGACGCAGCAGGTTAAGAATAATGACAGACCTGTTTCAAATGCACCTGCACAAAATGCTGCAGCCCAAAATTCACGCAATGCCGGACAGCAGAGCAGACCTCAGCCCGGCAGGGATGGCAGGGATAATGGAGGCAGAAGTCATTCCATAAGCATCAACGACAGACCCGGACAGCGTTCTAAGGGTGGATACCGCGGAGGAAACGGATATGGCCAAGGCGCGCAAAACAATGACAAAGCGGGTTCACAAAACCCGTCCTACAGGCAAAATGGGCAAGGCCGTACGAACTCTTTCCAGGGGACGCAAAACCCTCAAAAGGGCGGCTCTTTTGCTGGAGTTCCTGGCAGGGGCTTTGCTGGTGGGCCTGGAAATCAGAGACCAAATGCGAGACCGGGAGCTGGATTCGGAGGCGGTAAAGGTGCTGGCGGAGGCAAGATCTTTACCTCAGACGGCCCTACGAGCAATAAAGGGGGCCGCGACGCAAGGCGCAGGAACGAAGAAAAGAACAACAGACACAAGGATATAAAGTATAACGAGGAGGAGATGTCCTCCGGCAAGAAGGCAGGGCGTTTCATCAAGCCCGAGAAGAAGGTGGAGGAAGTAGTGGAAGAACAGATCAAGGTGATCACCCTTCCTGATTCCATAACCATCGGTGATCTTGCAGCCAAGATGAAGATGAAGGCTTCCGATATCATCAAGAAGCTCTTCCTTACAGGCAAGATCGTTACCGTTAACCAGGAGATCTCATACGAGGATGCCGAGAATATCGCAATGGAGTACGAGATACTCTGCGAGCATGAGGTTAAGGTCAACGTCATTGAAGAGCTTCTCAAAGAGGATGAAGAGGATGAGGGCAAGCTTGTTGAGAGACCTCCCGTTGTCTGCGTAATGGGACATGTAGATCACGGTAAGACTTCACTCCTTGATGCCATCAGAGAGACACACGTAACCTCCAAGGAGGCAGGCGGTATCACTCAGGCTATCGGTGCGTATACCGTTGATGTCAAGGGCAAGTCCATTACTTTCCTTGATACCCCCGGACACGAAGCATTCACTGCAATGCGTATGCGTGGAGCTAATTCCACCGATATCGCGATCCTGGTTGTTGCTGCCGATGACGGCGTCATGCCCCAGACCGTTGAAGCTATCAATCATGCCAAGGCAGCAGGCGTAGAGATCATCGTTGCAGTCAACAAGATTGATAAGCCTTCAGCCAATATAGACAGAGTAAAGCAGGAACTCTCAGAGTATGAACTCATATCTGAGGACTGGGGAGGATCCACTGTATTTGCTCCCGTTTCAGCCAAGACAGGAGAGGGACTTGATAATCTCCTTGATATGATCCTTCTTACTGCTGATGTGCTCGAACTTAAGGCTAATCCCAACAGAAAGGCAAGAGGTGTCGTCGTCGAGGCCAAGCTCGACAAGGGCAGAGGTCCTGTTGCCACCATCCTTGTTCAGAAGGGAACCTTACGTGTCGGAGACTTTGTATCGGCAGGTGCGGCACACGGCAAAGTACGTGCGATGATAGATGACAAGGGTGAGAATGTTAAGACATGCGGACCTTCCACTCCTGTTGAGATACTCGGACTTAACTCCGTTCCTGAAGCAGGCGAAGTATTCCTTGCACATGAATCCGATAAGGAAGCCAAGTCCTATGCGGATACCTATACTGCAGAGAACAAGAAGCAGAAGCTTGCGGAGACTCAGGGCCGTATGAGCCTCGAGGATCTCTTCTCCAAGATCAAGGAGGAGAACCTCAAGGAACTCGACCTTATCATCAAGGCAGACGTACAGGGTTCTGTTGAGGCACTCAAGGAATCACTGCTCAAGCTCTCCGGAGACGAGGTTGTTGTCAAGGTTATCCATGGCGGCGTAGGTGCCATCAACGAATCCGATGTCAACCTTGCCGGTGCATCCAATGCGATCATCATCGGTTTCAATGTCAAGCCCGATACCCAGGCAGCAGAGAAGGCTGAGCAGGAGAACGTTGATGTAAGATGCTATGATGTCATCTACAAGGCAATCGAAGATATCGAGCGTGCGATGAAGGGACTTCTCGATCCCGTATTCGAGGAGAAGATCATCGGACATGCCGAGATCAGACAGATCTTCAAGGCATCCGCCATCGGCAATATCGCAGGTTCCTACGTGCTCGACGGTGTCATGCAGAGAGGCTGCAAGGTACGTATCACAAGAGGCGAGGAGCAGGTTTACGAAGGAGTTCTTTCATCCCTCAAGAGATTTAAGGACGATGCCAAGGAAGTTAAGGAAGGCTTCGAATGCGGACTCGTATTTGACGGATTCGATTCCATCCAGGAGCTTGACCGTGTTGAAGCATATGTAATGGTAGAGGTTCCCAGAACGTGAGAAAGAACAGTATAAAAAATATCAGACTTAATTCGGAAGTTCAGAAGGAACTGTCCTCGATAATCCGTGATGTAAAGGATCCGAGGGTAAGTCCCTGGGCAAGTGTGATCGAAGTGTACGTTGCTCCTGATCTCAAGACCTGTAAGGTATGGATCTCGGTCCTCGGATCTGAAGAGGACAGGGACAATACCATCAGGGGACTTGAGTCCGCTGCAGGCTTCATCAGACATGAGCTTGCTCACAGGATGAACCTGCGCAATACTCCCGAACTTACATTTATCTCCGATTCATCAACGGAGTACGGTGTCGATATGATCCATAAGATCGATGAGATCGTGGCCGAGGATGAGGCCAGACATGTCGATACGGATGAGGATGTATCTGACGGAGAATAAGAGGAATTACCAAATGCTTGATATCATCAGGGAATGTGAAGGCGCAAAGAGGATAGGCATCAGCGGTCATGTGAGACCGGACGGTGACGCCATATCATCATGTCTTGCGCTGAGAAAATATCTCCTCAATGCCTTTCCTGAGGCGGAGGTTGATGTTAATCTGGAGAATCCCATACCGACCATCTTCGATGGAGAGGCCGGGTATGAACTGATCAGAAGGGATTTTCCCGACGGAGTATCGTACGATGTGTACTTTGCTCTCGACTGTAACCGTGAGAGACTCGGAAGCGCAGGCAAGTATTTTGATGCCGCAGGCAAGAGGATCAATATCGATCACCATGAGAGCAATAAAGAGGGTGTGGGCGATGTGAATGCCATAGAGCCCGATATAAGTTCCACCTGTGAACTGCTCTACACACTTTTTGACAAAAAATATGTTGATAGAGAAACAGCCATCTGCATCTTTACCGGGATGGTAACGGATACCGGAGTATTCCAGTATTCATGCACCTCCCCGGAGACCATGAGAAGAGCTGCCGAGCTGATGGAGTATGGTTTTGACCACTCGGCACTCATCCAGAGAGCGTTTTATGAGAAGACCTATCTGCAGACACAGATACTCGGAAGATGCCTTATGGAAAGCGTAAGGTTCATGGACGGAAAATGCGTTGTGAGCTGGATTGACAGGAAGACACAGGATTTCTACCAGGTTACCAGCAAGGACTTTGAGGGGATCGTTTCCCAGCTGAGGAATATCCGCGGTGTCGATGTATCGATCTTTATGTACGAGACCGAGAATCAGGAATACAAGGTGTCAATGAGATCTTCCGAGAAGGTCAATGTGGCACAGATAGCCGTACGCTTCGGCGGCGGCGGACATGCAAGAGCTGCGGGATGCACCATGAGCGGAACTGTTTACGACTGCGTGAACAATCTTTCCAAATACATCGATAAGCAGCTTAATGCAGGCCCGGAGGGAGCATAGATTGAAGGCTGACCCGGGAATAAACGGAATACTTAATATTTCAAAGGAGGCGGGATACACCTCCTTTGATGTTGTTGCGGTAGTCCGCGGAGTATACCGCCAGAGAAAATGCGGTCATACCGGCACTCTCGATCCCATGGCTACGGGAGTCCTTCCGGTGGCCCTTGGCAAAGCAACCAAGGTATGCGGGATGCTGACCGACTGGGACAAGGAATATGAAGCGGAGCTCTTCCTGGGAAGGACAACGGATACCCTGGATGTTACGGGTGAAGATAACGGAGGTGATCCGGAGGCTGCGATGAACCTTGATGAAGACAGCATCAGGGCTGCGGTGCTTAAGTACCGGGGTGTGATAGAACAGATCCCGCCCATGTACTCTGCACTTAAGAAGGACGGAAGACGCCTTTACGATATCGCAAGAAGCGGGGGCGTGGTTGAAAGGCAGGCCCGGACAGTTACCATTCACAGCATAGAGGTCCTTGCCATTGAAAAGCCCATTGTGAAGATACGTGTTCTATGCTCCAAGGGAACATACATCAGATCCCTTTGTGATGACATAGGGAGAGATCTTCAGTGCGGCGGATGCATGAAGTCCCTTAAGAGAACCGCTGTCGGCCCCTTTAATACCTCCAATGCCGTTTCACTTGATATGATCAAAAAGCTCCGGGATGAGGGCAGGGAGGATGAGCTTATGGGCTGCCTCATGCCGCTTGACATGGTCTTTGCCGGTCTTGGAAAGCTGACGGTAAAGCAGGATTCAGAGAAGATGCTCTCAAACGGCAATAAGCTTTCTTCGGATGATGTTGAGACGGATATCGTACCTTCTGACCATGAACGCTTCAGGATATATCATCATGACGGAAGCTTTGCTGCGGTATATGAATACGACAGTGCTTCGAATATGTATAAGCCTTACAGGATGTTCTGATCAATGGATATAATCTCTGATACAAAAGAATTCTATATAAACGGCAGGACTGCAGTTGCCATAGGCAAGTTTGACGGTGTCCATATAGGGCATCAGAAGCTTCTTATGGAACTGTCGGATGCAGCGGCTTCATGTGATGAAGAGATGAGGACCTGTGTGTTTACCTTCGACCCTGCACCCTCCGTTTTCTTCGGAGCAGAGAGCAGCCTTCTTACCACAAGGAAGGAAAAGAGGATACTGTTCGAAAGAAAGGGGATTGACATACTCATAGAGTATCCCTTTGACAGGGAAACTGCAGATACTGAGCCCTCCGATTTTCTTGATGACATCATCGTAGGCAGGATAGGAGCCGGGGTCATTGCCGCAGGCAGGGACCTTTCCTTCGGCAGGAAAGGTGCGGGAGACTGCGCTTTTCTTCAGAAGTACGGTGCTGAGAACGATATCGATGTAAGGATCATAGACAAGCTGAAGATAGACCTTGACGGAGAGTGCGAGGTGAGCTCCACCCTTATCAGGGAACTGATCCTGCAGGCTAAAATGGAGGAAGCCGAGATGCTTCTGGGCATCCCCTACTTTATATTCGGCAGGGTGGTGCATGGCAACCATATCGGAGCAGGGCTTGGATTTCCCACCATCAATATCCTTCCTGACCCTGACAAGATGCTCCCGCCCTACGGAGTCTACACATCTGATGTGATCATAGACGGTAAAAAGTACAGGGGCCTTACAAATATAGGCAGAAAACCCACTGTTTCGGATCATGAGGACCGGGGAGTGGAGACTTATATATATGATTTTGACAGGGATGTCTACGGGCTCGATGCCGAGGTATATCTTAAGCATTTCTGCAGGCCCGAGATGAGGTTCGGCTCACTTGATGAGCTTAAGGCACAGCTTGCTTCGGATATCGAAAGCTACAGGGTCTGATCCGGCATTATGCTTATGTAAACTTTCCCTTGTGTTTTAGCTGATGTAGTGGTACTATGTATTTTGCGCGCGGTCTTACCGTGGCTCAGTCCACTGGAAACTCCAACCGGGGCTTATGTCACAGGCAAAGCGCGGGAAACTATAATATCCAAATGGAGGAAAACAAAATGATCAGTAAGGAAAAAAAGACAGCTATCATGAACGAGTATGCAAGAACACCCGGTGATACCGGTTCACCTGAGGTTCAGGTTGCAGTACTCACCGCTCGTATCAACGAGCTCACCGAGCACCTTAAGGCTAATCCCAAGGATAACCATTCACGCCGCGGAATGCTCAAGATGATCGGACAGAGAAGAGGACTTCTTGATTATCTTGCAGACAAGGATATCAACAGATACCGTGCGCTTATCGAGAAGCTCGGACTTCGTAAATAATCTAAAGCTGACGAGAGGTTGTACGGAAAGTGCAGCCTCTCATATTGTTTTTAAGGGAACTGTCAGAGGTATGGATCCTGCGGTTCCATGGTGATGTGAACAAGGAACAGAAAGCTGCTCCGAGATTGCTGAAAAGCATGTGAGTCCCCGGGTTCGCGGGTTTTTCAGTAGTTTCGGCGCCTTCTGTTCCGGAATATATCTAATATATTTAAGGAGGCATTATGTACAAGAAGTATGAAATGGACCTTGCCGGCAGAAAGCTTGTCGTTGATATCGACAGAGTCGGTAAGCAGGCTAACGGCTGTGCGCTCATGCATTACGGTGATACCACCGTTCTTGCTACCGCTACAGCATCAAGTGCTCCCAGAGACGGAATTGATTTCTTCCCTCTTTCTGTAGAGTATGAAGAGAAGTTCTACGCAGTTGGAAAGCTCCCCGGAGGATTCAATAAGCGTGAGGGAAAGGCAAGCGAGAACGCTATCCTTACCAGCCGTGTTATCGACCGTCCCATGAGACCTCTCTTCCCAAAGGATTACCGCAATGACGTTACTCTTGACTGCATGGTCATGAGTGTTGATCCCGAGTGCAGACCTGAGCTTGTTGCAATGCTTGGCGCTGCGATCTCTACCTGCATCTCCGATATCCCCTTCGACGGCCCCTGTGCAATGACCCAGGTAGGTATGAAGGACGGAGAGTTCGTAGTCAACCCTTCCCAGGAAGTATGGGACAAGGGCGACCTTAAGCTTACCGTTGCATCAACAAAGCAGAAGGTCATCATGATCGAGGCAGGAGCTAATGAGATCCCCGAGGCACGCATGCTCGAGGCTATCTACATGGCTCACGATGTCAACCAGACCATCATCAACTTCATCGATACCATCGTAGCTGAGGTTGGCAAGAAGAAGCACGAGTACACCTCATGTGCTATCCCTGCCGAGATGTTCGAGAAGATGAAGGAGATCGTTCCTCCCGCTGAAATGGAGACCGCTGTCTTCACCGATGACAAGCAGACCAGAGAGGGCAATATCGCTGAGATCACCGAGCGTCTTAAGGAAGCATTTGCCGACAACGAAGAGTATCTTGCAGTTCTCGGCGAGGCAGTATATCAGTATGAGAAGAAGACTGTAAGAAAGATGATCCTCAAGGATCACAAGCGTCCCGATGGCCGTGAGATCACCCAGATCAGACCTCTTGCAGCTGAGGTTGATATCATTCCCAGAGTTCACGGATCAGCTATGTTCACCAGAGGACAGACCCAGATCTGTGATGTATGTACCCTTGCTCCTCTTTCCGAGGCTCAGAGGGTTGAGGGACTTGATCCTTACGTAACAGAGAAGAGATATATCCATCAGTATAATTTCCCCGCATATTCGGTTGGTGAGACCAAGGTCAGCCGCGGTCCCGGACGTCGTGAGATCGGACACGGAGCTCTTGCAGAGCGTGCCCTTCTTCCCGTTCTTCCCAGCCCCGAGGAGTTCCCTTATGCCATCAGATGCGTATCCGAGACCTTCGAGTCCAACGGATCCACTTCAATGGCTTCTACCTGCGCATCCTGCATGTCCCTCATGGCAGCAGGTGTACCCATCAAGAAGATGGTTGCAGGTATCTCTTGCGGACTTGTAACCGGTGAGACCGATGACGATTTCGTTCTTCTCACCGATATCCAGGGTCTCGAGGACTTCTTCGGAGACATGGACTTCAAGGTTACCGGTACCACCGAAGGTATCACCGCAATTCAGATGGACATTAAGATCCACGGTCTTACCAGACCTATCGTTGAAGGCGCTATCGCAAGATGCCGTGAAGCAAGACTCTTCATCATGGATACCTGCATGAAGCCCGCTATCGCAGCTCCCAGAGCTGAGGTCGGACAGTATGCTCCCAAGATCGTATCCATCAACATCGATCCCGAGAAGATCGGCGATGTTGTCGGACAGCGCGGCAAGACCATCAACGAGATCATCGCACGCACCGGTGTTAAGATCGACATCGATGAGAGCGGAAGAGTTGATATCTGCGGAACCGATAAAGAGGGAATGGACAAGGCCATCGAGATGGTTCAGATCATTACCACCGAGTTCGCAGAGGGACAGGTTCTCAAGGGAAAGGTTGTCTCCATCAAAGAGTTCGGAGCATTCGTTGAGTTTGCACCCGGCAAGGAAGGCATGGTTCACATCTCCAAGATCGCTAAAGAGAGAGTTGAGCATGTTGAAGATTACCTGACACTCGGTGATGTTGTCACCGTTAAGTGCCTCGGTAAGGACAAGATGGGACGTATCAGCTTCTCCATGAAGGATGTAGCCCAGAACTGATTTGTTGGCACACGGAAGGGCCCTGTACTATTCAGGGCCCTTTTTTTTAAATGATTTTCGGCGAATGGCTAACAAACCGCCATAAAATCCGGGATTTGTTAGCCCTATGCCTTCGAAAGAAGCATGAATTTCCATGGAATGGCTAACAAACCGCCATAAAATGCAGGATTTGTTAGCCCGATGCCTTCGAAAGAGGCATGAATTTCCGTGGATTGGCTAACAAACCGCTCATAAATGCAGGATTTGTTAGCCCGATGCCTTCGAAAGAAACATGAATATCCACGGATTGGCTAACAAACCGCCATAAAATCCGGGATTTGTTAGCCCGATGCCTTCGAAAGAAGCATGAATTTCCATGGATTGGCTAATAAATACCCGGAAAGTCATGTTATATTAGCCGAAGGTCAATGTAAAAGTCGTAAAATCATGTGGATTGGCTAATAAATGCCCGAAAAGTCGTGTTATATTAGCCGAGGGCCAATGTAAAAGTCGTAAAATCATGTGGATTGGCTAATAAATGTCCGAAAAGCTTTGCTTTATTAGCCCGGTGTCTTTGAAAGAGGAACTGAAAATGTTTGGCTATACGACCGTTGATAAACCTGAAATGAAGTTTAAAGAGTACGATCTGTATCATTCGTACTACTGTGGTTTATGTACCGTTCTTAAGAAGAAATTCGGCTTAACCGGCGAATTTACTCTTTCTTATGACGGTGCTTTTTTATGCAGTCTTCTCTGTGATCTCTATGATGCACAGGATGAGATATCCGAGAGAAGATGCGCAGTTCATCCCGGGGTCAAGCATGTCATCAGGACAAATATCGTAACCGACTATGCCGCTGACATGAATGCTCTTATGGCGATGTTCAAATGTCAGGATGACTGGCATGACGACAAGAAGCTTTCGGGTAAGATCATATCCGGACTTTTAAACGGAAAGACAAAGTCCCTTCGCGATAAGTATGCGGATAAGATCGCTGTTATCACCAAAGCGATCGACGATATGAATGAGATCGAAAAGAGCGGAAAGCCCGATCCCGAGGGCATGGCATTTCTTTTCGGTAAGTGTCTCAGCGAAGTCTATGCATACAAACACGATGAGTGGGAGAAATACTTAAGAGTATTCGGAGACAGACTCGGAAGAGTAGTGTATCTGATGGATGCATATGAAGATATATAGTCCGATATCAAAAAGGGCAGATACAATCCTTGTTCGGAGATATATGAAAGAGCTGAGTTT
>JAEEGJ010032101.1_pt1 | contig 10108 bp, 9 predicted proteins | sample 8958761 | NCBI WGS metagenome assembly JAEEGJ01 (sample SAMN16246546, study PRJNA631951) | gut metagenome | biome: gut microbiome; feature: rumen; material: RS-attached | host: Bos | place: Iran: Karaj | collected 2018-10 | reverse complement strand
CTCAGGATCCGGACCATTCGAATAAATGATATCCTCCTTTGGGACACCGTTATAAAGAAGCATTGAATAGATAACATCTGCAATTAGCTTATCAGCTAAAGTATGGCTTATCATTATCTTTTTCTTATTGGCATCAACGGTAGTCTTAAGTCCTAATATTTCTCTCATATTATTCATTTGGTCTTCAACAATTTTGCCAATCACATCTTTACTAGGCGCCTTATCTCCTTTGAGTTGACCTGATATGTTATCTTTTAATTCATTTGTTACCTTATGAAGTTTTTCATTTAGCTGTTTTTCATTCTTTTTTTGCTTATCTATCTTATCCTTTGTCTTACTTTCCTGATCTAGTTTTGCATATACTGAATGCATTTTTACAACTTCATCAGTCAGCGTTCTCATATGTTCTTTGGCCCATTCCCACCTCGGATCATTTTCATTATATCCCTGCCTATTTGTTCCTGCCATATCTGGAAAAGCAGATTCTTCAAATGCATCAATATATAGATTCCCAACAATATAACTTTCATAGACACGGTTTTTCCCAATAATAGGTAGAACATTTCGTAATCCCATTTTGTTATGAGCAAAAATAGCCAAATAGTTATCCGAAAACTCGTTTATTTCTTTTTTCATTCCACGAGATGTTTGATATGTTCCAATCCATCCATATATTTTAATAGGCAGAGTTTCCAAACTACCATTCGAGTTTTTCATTTCTATCGTATCACTGATTTCATCAATATGTTTCTTTTGAATTATAGGTTCACTGGACAAACTACTTTCTAAATAAGTCTTTTCATCACCAATCGTAATAAACGATGCCAATCTTCCCATCACAGCTCTCTCGTCTGGAACCAGTTTCTTTTCGGTTCCCTTATAAATAACATGAATGTTAAAGTCGCTTATATCATTAGGAAATATTTTTGATAAATTGTTAATAACTGTTGATTGGAGTTTGGGTATTGTTATTTTGGGATTTTCCATAATAACCGCTGTACCATGCTCACTTATTCGTTTCAGTGTATACTCAGACGGTTCCAAAACATGCAGATATTCATCGTCATGCTCAATTCTGTGTGGAATGAAAACCCCAACAGCCCTTCCTCTTTGAACTGTTACAAGTTTAAATCCTTCAGAAATTGATAACGCTGCGAGTTTGCCAACACCTTTCCGCCCCATTTTTAATCTCTTTTTCCCCGAAGTAATTGCATTGGAATTGCTATTACGAGATTCAGCACCCACAACGAGATACTGTTGTCCTAAAACATCAGAGGACATGCCCAAACCATCGTCTTCTACTCTTAATTCATTCTCATCAATATAAACATATACATTTTCAGCATCTGCATCATATGCATTAGCAATCAATTCCGCTAAAACAAAATATATATTTGTGTATAAATCCTTACTAAGAAGTTCTAGCATTCTTGGGCTTACTTTCAATTGAAATTCATCATTCTTCATTTTTCTTCCTCTTCTTATAGCATTCTTTAATACTTAAGCCTATAACCTCACCCAACCTAGGTGGCACCGCATTTCCTATATGCCTAGCGACATTCTTCAAAACAACCTCTACTCCTTCTGGTACAAAAGAATAGTTTTCTGGAAATGTCTGTAACATAGCCCCCTCTCTCAATGTCAAAGCTCTATCTTGAACCGGATGTCCAAATCTTCCAGTACCATAACCTGTAAACTGTGTAGTTATAGTTGGTGCCACATCATCCCATTGCATTCTTCCATATACAGATGAATACGATTTTCCTGTATCTTTTTTATGACAATCTAAAATTAAATTCTCTGGCCAATCTCGCCATGTTCCACCTGGAACAGAATGTCTAATCCTTTCCAGATTCTTTTCTGATAACATAGATGCTATATGAAGATTATCATCATTGTTTTCTTCGCCAGCTCCAATCCTAGGTAGATTTCCTATTACTTCTCTAACTGTAACAGCTGATGTATGTGTTGGCTCAATGAACTTAATTTTTTTTCTTTTTGAAGCCAATAATAATAACCGCTTTCTTCTCTGCGGAACACCATAATCTGCAGCATTAACCACCTTATATGTCACATGATATTTTTCCTCTTCCAGAGTTTTTACAAAATCTTTAAAAACCTGTTCGTTTTCTAGTTCAGGAACATTCTCCATTGACACAATATGCGGCTTGGCTTCTTTCACTAATCTTGCAAACTGATACAGCAGTTTCCAATCCTTATGCTTTTTCCTATTATGCTTATCTTTCTGGTGCCTTGAAAACGGCTGACATGGTGCACATCCAGCGAGAATTTTCACATCATATCCTCGCAGCAATCTTTTTATATCAAGTCCTGTTACTTCCTCTATATTTTTATGAATAAACTGAGCGTTATTGTTATGGCTATATGTATACTCACACGTAGCATCTAAATCATAACCAGCAACTACATCCAGCCCAGCTTTTTCAAGACCACATGTCAATCCGCCAACGCCACAAAACAGATCAACCACTCCGTACGTCATATATTCCTCCCAAGCCTTAAATGTATCGTAATCTTTTAACTATGTACTTTGAAAAATCACATTGGCTTCTTCTATCTAAAAATGTTTTTTCATTAATATTCAAATCAATATAGGGCTTATCATTTCTAAGGAATAAGCCGTTTTTACCATCTTCATTTATAGTAAACGTATTAGCTGGCACAACAATATAAACCAGTTCTCCTATAAACTGATTATTTAATATCAACTCCCAATCATCATTAATCACTTCTTTTTTGGGGTTAATCCAAAATTCATCTCTTGAATCTTGCCTGCTCGAGTAATTAACAGCCTTTCCTATTTTAACCCCATTTTGTTCAAGAAAATCTATCGCCTGTCTTTTCTTTTGAATAATAAGATTTCCTGAATTAGTTCCCGAATTTGTCTCTTTCACGTTTGCTTTGTTTAATGACTTTTTTCCTTTAGTTGAAAAAACGTTTACTCCTATCAACTCCATCAAGAAAAGTGCTTCCTCCAAGTATTGTTCCAGCTCCGGTTTTCTGAATTTATCAACTTTAGGAGTGTTTCCCTTACTTTTATTATCACTATCAAGTCGATTACTCTCGTTAGCTTTTCTTATCAAATAGTATTCAAGGTAATCTATATCCGATCGATTCAAACTGTCATCCGCAGTGGTGAGAATTAATACTCTCTCCCACCAATCTTTGCCTGCAAGATGTTGCTTTACACGTTTTGCTAAATCAGATGATTGACCCACATATACCTTATTCTCCGAAAGCAATAGATATACCCCGAACTTATTACAAGCGTCAGATGAGAGCAAACTATCAATAGATTCTCTGGGGGCCGCATACATTTCTCCTGGATTCCAATTTGAGTCTACTATACTCATGACGCCCTTAAGCGTGCCATCCTCCAATAATAATTTAACAGTCTTTGCTTTCGGATTACCCACAACTATTACCTCTCTATTCTATAATCTTTCTAGCTAAATCGCCGCATCTAAACATTCCGATATCTTATTTGCTACATACCAGAACATTACCGGCGGAATAGCGTTTCCCAAAGCTCTATACTGAGCTGATTCACTTCCAGCCAAAGAAAAGTTTTCGGGGAATGATTGAATACGTGCCACCTCTCTTGGCGTAAATCTTCTATATCTTCCTTTCGTAAAAAGAACAGGGTCTGTGCTATTAAGAGAAACCTTTGCTAAATGGGCGCCTACTGTATTACATGGCTTTGTAACATCCTGTGCACGTCCCTTATTCATTGTTTCTCTGTTTCTCATCATTCCGGCTACAGCTCTTTCGCTAAAGAAATATTTTTCTTCAACTTCATCTTCAATACAGTTCTGAAGCGCAACATAGTCATCTTCTTTAGATATAACCGTGTCAGGAAATTCAAAATCAATATTCAAATCTTTTCTGAACCCAACGATAATAACCCTTTCTCTTTTTTGTGGAACTCCAAATGTTGCTGAATTTAGAACAGTATACTTTACATCATATCCACTATCCTCAAACTCTTTAATAATTAACGGAAAAGCCTCCTTCTTATTAGCAGTCATAATTCCCTTTACATTTTCTGCAATAAAACATTTTGGTTGCCTTTCTCTAAGAATTCTGCACATTTCAAAAAAGAGCATCCCTTTTTCATCTTTAATGCCAAGTCGTTTTGGGTTCTGAGCAACTATTGAAAAAGACTGACACGGAAACCCTCCAGTCAAAACATCAAACTCCGGGAGTTCAGCAGAAGATACTGTCCTAATATCTCTGTTGTCCGGCTTAATTCCAAAATTCTTTTCGAAAATATCGCAGGCACTCTGCTCAATATCATTTGCATACACTATCTCCGTATTATTAGAAGAATAATGTTTTCCTAGATAATCAAAATCGCCTAAAATTCCAACGTCTGTTCCACCACAACCGCAGAATAACGATGCTACTTTTAGTTTTTCCATGTTAACAACTCCTCAAATTCTCCTACCTTTGAAGGATCAAATGTAATATCCGCACCATCGCTTGGTATCATATCAATCTTATCTGCTTTATATAGTCCGACCGGATCTTGAAGAAGGAATAATTTTCTTTCCTTTTTACTCAAAAGCAATCTATATACGTAATATCTATCATGCGTACTACTTGCTGTATTCCACTCATTCTTTGTTAAATGAATTCGATTAAAGTGAAGCGGCTTAGAACTAATAGTAGTCTTTACTTCTATGTATCGTTTTCTCTCATCAAGCTCGACAGAACTTATGTCATATCCAACAGCAAACTGAGTAGGAATACGCTTGATAAGGTGTATCAAATCTTCCCTGCCTCCAAGTTTTACGCGCATACATTCGTGACCATGTACAAGCCCTTCTCCAATGTCTCCAATATCCTTTGTAGTAAAGCTCTCCATGTATGCTTCAACTCTTACCTCAAGAGCTTCTTCTCTATCAAGAAACTCTCTAAGGTCTGGACGTCCATCTGCATGAGAATTCTTTTTCAATTCTTTCAGTTCATCTTCATCATTTGCAATAAATGCAAGAATATCTGTTGAGAAATCAGTATCTTGTATATCACGATTCACATATGCGACCCAGCCCGAAACACAAGCCTTTACCGTTTCAATATCGCCTGCACGATTTGCAATCATTGAATCATATTCATCAAACCACTCTGTAGATTCACAGAACTTAATAATGGTTTCTTCCTCAAGTGTATTTAAGTAGTAAGTCCTGCTATCATACGTTTTTAACAGGTTCGCAATTTCCATATAATCAATAATGTCGCCAGCGTATCTAACAACATCTCCAGTCTGATCATATTCCATCTTATTCTTACGATTATCATTGATTCTTTTCCATGTTGCCTCAACCCCCTCATTATCACGTGTAACACGAAGATCGTTGAAGATACAATGACACGCCTCAAACTTAGTTATTCCAACAGAATTTCCGCCGTCTTTATTAGCAAATCTAAGTAATTGTAGAATATACTGTGCAGGTTTAAATCTAATACCAGCTTCTATTTGCTCCAATACATTCTTGGGCTTAATATGCGCACCAGGATACTGAAAGTTGTATAGAAAAACCTTAAAACTCTCAACCAAATCCTGATTATTCGCAAGTTCAATTGCTCGTCTTCCAGGCTTATCTGTCGTTTCTGTATGTTCTATAAAGCCAAATAGTGCAGATATTTCTGTTCTCCAGTTATTTATTGTTTTTAGTTCTCTGTGCGCATTGCCTGGATACTGATATAATGCATTATTAACTGCATGCACAAACTCATCCGTTGGCCTTTCTCCAACGCGAGCCAGTTCTTCAGCAACATAGATTAAAACATTCTCTATATCGCCCTTAAATCTCGGTCTGACGTGATGAATTCTAAAGTAGTACTCCTCTGGTATTTTGTATTCACTCATTGTTGCTCTCCAATGTTTCTATCACTTTTTTTGCTATCTCCTGTGCCATTATAGGTGGTACCGCGTTTCCAACCTGCCTAAACTGCTGTGTTTTATTACCTAAAAAGACAAAATCATCCGGAAACGACTGCAATCTTGCACATTCTCTTACTGTAGGTACTCTATTATATTTATAATGGAAATGATGCCTATGCCCCGTATCAATAGTTGGAGCCGGTTTGTTACTCGCAAATCTTGTCCATGCAACATGAAAATTTCTGGTATGTGCATATTCTTCAGGCAAATCTTTATAATTTCCACCATCTGGAACCAATGCAATTATCTCTTTAACACGGTCTGAATGATCTGCCGCAACATGGTTACGAACATCTGATGAGTTTTTTCTCATCAACTTCTGATATGCATTAATTGCCTTAGTCTCATATTGCATTACCTCTGCTCCCAATTCGTCAATAAGTGGAGGCAAATCAGATAAGGCCATCTCGCAGGTTACTTCATCCTTTTGTACTTCGGGATAGTCAAAAGCACCTACTCTACTACCAACAAAAACAACCCTTCGTCTGCTTTGTGGAACACCGTGTTCTGATGCACAAAGTATCTTATACTGTATGTCGTATCCCATCTTAGTAAACTTTTCAATAATACTATCTTTTATCTGACCGCCAAATAATCCTACTAATCCAGGCACATTCTCAATTACAAACATTTTAGGGCGTATTTCATCTACTAACCTAATATATGATAGATATAATTTGTTCCTTGGATCATCAAACTTTCTTGGGCCTGAAAGAGACATTCCCTGACATGGTGGTCCCCCAATTATTACATCTATAACTTTATCACCTATTAAGGGCTTTATATCGGACTCGTAGTGTACCTTTGTAATGTCTCCGCAAATTGATTTGGCACCTTTATGATTAAGTTCAAATGTTTCCAATGCCTTAGCATCATTATCAATGCCAAGAAGAACATTAAACCCAGCTTTCTCAAATCCATAAGACAGTCCGCCACATCCACAAAACAAATCTATGACATTATATTTACCCATTATCAGTTTCATCCTTCCGTCTTTTATCCTCTGGCTTTTGTGTATCAGCCGGAATAGCCCATGCTTCTCCAAGTTTAAAGACACCGGGAATTCTTCCTTCAGCGCATAATATTTGAACTCTTCGCTGAGATATACTCCATTTCTTTGCTGCTTGGCTTGCCGTCATATATTCCATTCTTATACCTCAAATTGCTATTTCAACTACTATATATAGTATATTCGACGGGGCGAACAATTGCAAGTGCTTTCTTAATTATTTCTATATTTCCGGTAAAGTGCATTTTGCGCTTTAAACTGCGCTTTATTTTCCTTTTTATTATTCTGCGGATATCATTACTTTTAATCCGATTATTTTCCAGGCGGACTCCATGGCTTTGGTGTAAGCAATGTTGTTTTTCCAATATTCGGGAGTACGTCATAAATAGAGCATCCCATCTGTTCTTCAAAATATTCCTTGATACCAAAAGCCACTTCCCACCCTTTTATGTATCCTTCCATGATGCCATATCTTCTTGTGACATCTACAAATCGTTTTTCAAGAATTACAAATCCATAGTCTACAGCGAGAGAATCACATAGCTGGATCAGCTTATCATAATCATCCGCAGTGCATTCCATGATATATGCCTTGATTGCCTTCTCATCTTCACGATCAGGCTCATATTGGAATTCTTCCTGCATCAAGAGATAAGAATGTGTCATACATATTCTGGCTGCCTCATCCCATCCTTTTTCCATGCAATATTTGTAACCTTCATAGACATGTGTCGGAATATCAACAATGCCGACTCTTCGCCCGATATCATGCATAAGACCTACAATATAGGCTTTTGTCGGATCCATGTCGGGTATTTTTTCTGCTATATTTCTGGCGGCAATCCCCACGTTAGTTGAGTGTTCAGTCCACGGTCCCGGATTCATCACCCCTGCAATTTCCAGTTCCTTAAGCGCTTCCTCTGCTGTCGGTAACATTTTATCTTCCCCTTACTTTTTATGTATCTTTCCCCAACTTAATTTAACTTAAACCATTCTTTCGTATGTCATCCAATTCCTCAGCTGTCAAACATCCACATTGATATAGCCTCAGATATTCTTTAGAAACATCTGAGTCAAAGATCAGAACATCATCAGAGCCTATAGTTACATCAACACCACAGTGGTAAAGCTCTGCAATTGGATGTGTCTTTAATTCTTTTACTCTACCAAGAAGATAATTACTGGTTGGCGTGATATTCAGTCTGATATGGTTGTCTACAAGGAAACGGGTGACAGAATAATCTTCTACAGCTACTATACCATGCTGTACCTCATCAAGCTCCAGACACTCTACTGCACGTCTTACATCCTCAGCTGTTCCCCACTCACCAACATGAGCTTTTAACTTAAGTCCTTCTGCTTTTGCACGTCGATAGATAGATTTGAAATTCTCTATTGGCTGTGCAAGTTCATCACCATACAAATCTATTGAATAAAACGCCTTGCATCCCCAGAAATGAGACAGGCAATCCTCAAGATATGCTATATCACAATGTCTGGACATTCCTATCTGCAATCTAAGTTCTATCTCCGGAGCAATCTCTTTATGAGCCGATTCAAAGGCATCCACAAGTTCTTCTATATTTCCATTGAAAAATTCACCAAGTCCCCAGACATCCTCACCGATTTCAAGAACAGTAACACCATCCTCCTTCGCCTGGGTAAATGTCGCTTTTATCAGCATCCTTCGTCCTTCAGGCGAATTAAAATAATCCCCTATATTCTGAGCATTCCACGCATGCATTTCATCCATGGAATGGAGTGGCTTCGTAATCGGCTGAATGTCTCTTCCTGAATGATCTTTCAAATAACTCCTGCTCCCGCTCAGGACAAAGTGATTGTGTAAATCAGCCTTGGGGCACTTACGTATATCCGTAAGACTACCTTGTTTTAAAGCATCTACAAAGTCCATCTAATGCTCCTCTCCAACATCTCAAAATTTTTAAAACCCCCGAATTCGAGGGTTTTGCATGTACACAGATCACAAAAAGAAATCTATCTGTCAGATTTAAGCAATGCATAGTAGCATGCGTCACAAATTCCCTGATTATTCCAGTCGGAACTTCTCAGAGTGCCTTCATATTTCATGCCACATTTTTTCATTACCTTCCCTGAATTTGGATTCTTAGCATCATGCCTTGCTTCAATTCGGTTTACATCTACAACATTAAAAAGGAAATCAATAACTGCCGCAAGAGCTTCAGAAGTGATTCCCTGATTCCACCATTTCCTTCCTGTGCAATATCCTATATGTGCTACTGAGGCTTTCTCTTTAATATGAACTACTGCTATATCACCAACAGGCTCATCCCCATTATCTTTAAGCACTATAGCCCAATGGTAATAGTTTTCATTTGAATAGCTTTTCACCCATTCATCTATAATCTGCCCCGTTACCTCCTGGCTATCATGTGTAGGCCAAGTCAAGCATTTCGTAACCTCATCATCAGATGCCCAATTCTTATACATAGCTGGAGCATCATCTTTCGTATATCTCCGCAAAATCAATCTATCTGTTTCCAGCTGCTGTGTTCCAACATGATTCATTTTTCATCACTCTCCTATTTATTCTCTAAAAGCAAAGTCCTGTCCTCAACATCCTCAAGAACTCTCATTTGTTGTATTGCTATCTTGTTCAGCTTCTCAAGTCTTTCTTTCTGCGGCATATTATCGTTGATAAATACAGCATTTAGGTTTTCCATGTTAGACAGGCAAATTAGCTGATTAATAGATGCATAATCTCTAATATTTCCCTTCTTATCAGGATTCTCAGTTCTCCATTGCTTTGCTGTCATTCCGAAAAGCGCAACATTAAGCATATCTGCTTCGTCGGCATAAATAAATGATTTCTGCTCAGCTGTTACCTCACTGGGTATTAGATTATTTTTTATTGCATCCGTATGAATACGGTAGTTTATCTTTGTTAATTCTCGCTTAGCTGACCATCCAAGTTGCTTTTGTTCTTTTTCCTTCAGTCTCTGAAACTCTTTAACAATGTATATCTTAAACTCTGGGCTGATCCACATAGCAAACTCAAATGCTATATCTTTATGCGCATATGTTCCGCCATATCTTCCTGCTTTTGCCTGGATACATATGGCATTTGTCTTAGCCACACCTTCCTTAACGCT
>JAEEGJ010032099.1_pt1 | contig 10108 bp, 6 predicted proteins | sample 8958761 | NCBI WGS metagenome assembly JAEEGJ01 (sample SAMN16246546, study PRJNA631951) | gut metagenome | biome: gut microbiome; feature: rumen; material: RS-attached | host: Bos | place: Iran: Karaj | collected 2018-10 | reverse complement strand
CAATCGTTCATCGCGATCCCCATACATAAAAAAGACAGTTGAATCACTCAACGGTTCTACCTTCATATTACCACCACAAAAGTCAACAAGTCCTTCCCAATAACAGTATTCCGAGCCTCTAGTATCCACTAAACGAATTCCCATTTTGGTGCATTCTTCCCAATCATTATACCCCTGCTCATAACGGTCATAGTAATGCACAGCCAAAAGAGCCGTTGTATCACTGACCATAGCAAAGCCACGATCTTTTCGAGAACCTGATTCAAGAAATCGAACCTCTTCCCCACACCCCCACATGCCTACACACATGAGAGTCACTATCACAGCCACTATCAGCCTAAAAATTTCACCCATCTTCAAAATCCCTCCCTTGCCGTTTTTTTTAAATCGACAGGAAATAAATTCATCCAATATAAATATAAATAATGATTCGAACAAAATTAAACAGCAACATATAAACTTTTGAGTACACTTCAAAAAAAAGGCGATGCCGCAACAAGTGCGGCATGACAGTAAAAGTACACTATTAAATGACATCGGCAATTTTGCCGACAGCCCATCCCTACCCAATGTCAAATTTTTACTCTACAGCCTCAGCAATACATGTTATTTTATGTAAACTTTCCATTGTAAGACGAAGAGCGGATTCCTCGCGCATGCATTTCTTTATCAGCATATTCAGTGCACCCGTTCCCTCGTGCGGATAATCTAACGTTATAACCTTGTCAACATCACCATTATAAAAGTTACCTTGCACATCATTCGTATATCCACCAAGAGCAGCCCCATTTTCGAGAGCACCACCAGCATTATAAGCCTCAGGAAGCAACGGATCAGCCGAAAAGCCCTTATTGGAACCATACGCTCCATGAATAAGCATCACATTATAATTTGTAACAGTTTCCATTGGTTTAGGAATAGACCAACAAAAGACGGCAACAACCATCACTATCAGCAATAGCTTCTTCATCCCAATCAATAATTTATTTTAATTCAACCACAGTTTTTTCATCTTTGTAAAAAGTTAAACCACCACGCCAAACAATTCCAGAGCAAATAACCACGCCATTAGTAAGTGTACATAAATGACCATTCGGTTTTAAAACATCGCCAAAGAATGTTCCAACAGTAAATTCTATCGGGACCTCAATAGTATCTCGTTTATTTCGCAAAAACACAGCCTCAAAATTATGTTCACCAGGCATAAAGCAATAAACATCTTTGCCCCAAGCTCTCACGTCATCACATTCTTTAATCCATTCCAAATTTTTATCCAAACGCTTGTAAGTCAACGCATTTTCTATGGTATCCAAAACGGCATACTGACAACTATCACCACCAGCATTTAAAGACTTATTTCCACGGACAATAAATGTTCCATCAAGCCATTGTTTTACAGAACCAATTCCAAATTCACTAGAACATCCTTCCATTATCTTTTTCAACTTTAGCAGATGCTGCGTTTCTCCCACTTTCCACAATCTGATAGAATTCGGCATATCCCCACCCCAAATAATGGAATCCGTCATCTGTCCACGGAACGCATTCGTCGTATTTTTATCGTCCAATTGTCCGCACCATCTCGGTCCATTTTCCTGTACACGGTAATTATACACGCATAGTCTTTCATGACCCACGCCAGTCACATCCCAATATGGTTCAAAAACACCCTCATGAGATTCTACCCAATTTTGATAATCACCCACCATAACAAGCGAGTCATTAACAAAACCCACAACCTCAGCACCACCAAAATGTTCCCATTGGAATTTGTCATCCGAACACCCCCACATGCAAACACAAGCGAGTGCAACCGCCAAAACAGCGAGCTGTCTTTCCAATCCAAACTTGTTCATTTTATTTTCCATAAGAGATTTTCCTATGTTTAAAATTTTTCAATATAAATTTACATATAAAATATGTTATATGCAATAACTAGATTTGACTGGACCCTTCCGCCTACGGCGTCAGGGTGACGGAGAAGCGGGTTCAAGATGACGGCATAAAAAGGCGATGCCGTCCCCATTCGCGGATCATGACCACATAAGAACTAGTTGCATTCAAGGCGAGTGTCGCGACAGGCTGCTTGCAGACTGTCATGATTGAGCCGAAGATGCTGACGCAAAGCGTCAAAGTTCTAAGTGGTCAAAGAGAATAAATCCGGGATGACAAAGCAAGAAAATCTCACTCCACAATTTTTTCAAGCAGCGAAATAGCCTTTTTCATCTGTTTTTCGGGTACAGATGAATAGTTGATGACAAATTCGTGTTGCGAAGGTTCGTCCATCGTGTAATAATCCGAAAGTGCTCCGATGCGTACGCCTTTTTCGAGAGCCCGATTGCAAAATTCTTCGTCGGAAAGCGTCGTGTTTATTTTCAGAATGAAATGGAGGCCCGCGTCTTGTTCGGCGATTTCAACGCGATCACGAAGTTTGCTGTGATGAATCGTTTCAAGCAATGCATCACGGCGATGGCGATAGAAATTACGCATGCGGTTGATGTGCTTTTCGTAATGACCGCCGCTGATGAATTTTGCGAGTACGTACTGTTCAAGGTTCGATACAGTGCAAGTATAAAACAAAAATTCTTTGTGAAATTTTTGCGCAAGCGGTTTCGGGAGAATCATATAACCCACACGCACTGTAGAGGCAAGCGTTTTAGAAAATGAATTTATATAAATCGTCTTGTCTTGCACGTCAATGTTCTGCAACGCAGGTATCGGGCGCCCCACCATGCGGAACTCGCTATCGTACTCGTCTTCGACGATGTAACGGTTGCTCGATTTTGCAGCCCAGCTCAAGAGTTCATAGCGACGGCTCACGGGCATTACCTTCCCTGTCGGGAAATGGTGCGATGGCGAAAGATGGACAACGTCCGTGCAAGTTTCTTCAAGCTGGTCTATGCGAACGCCATGCTCATCAAGCGGGATAAAATTGCAAACAACATTTAGCTTTTGGTAGATCTTAGAAATCTTGCTGTAGCCGGGATCTTCTACGCCGTACTTTTTATCAAAGCCCAATAGTTGCACAAGCCAAGTGTAAAGGCAATCCGTCCCAGCGCCTACGACAATCTGTTCCGGATCCACACGCATTCCGCGAAACTCTAGAAGCATCTTGGCGATAGCTTTTCGGAGCGCGATAACGCCAGAATTCGGCGAACGCGTGAGCAGTTCATTTTGCTGTTCGCAAAGGACTTTTCGCGTAATTTTCGCCCACGTTGAGAACGGAAACGTCGAAGCATCTACTTGATTATTAACAAAATCGGCAATGTAATGTAGAGCCTTAGGCATTTCAACGCGTTGCGACTCACGGGATTGCTTGGTCGGAACAAGCTTGGGAAGAATCTGCGGATTTTTTGATTGAATCACCGCAACGAAAAAGCCCTTGCGCGGAAGCGAGTAAATAAAGCCTTCGGCTAAAAGCTGCTCGTACGCATTTTCAACTGTCACGACGCTCACGCCCAGCGCATTTGCAAACGGACGCTTCGACGGAAGCTTCGCATCCGCTTCAAGACGCCCCGACAGAATATCATCCTTGATAGAACGATACAAGAAATGATAAAGAGTATCATCCCCCGCCTTTGAGATATCATATGAAAGCATTTAGGAAACCTCCGAACTGACCACAAACTGGCATTAAACTGAACCTATTAAAATAATAGAAATTTGAATATTTGATAAAGTCAACAAAAAGCCTAAATTAAGCCTCGAAAACAAGAAAAAACAGCACTAGAGTCATTAACGCAGCCCTTCGGCAAGCTCAGGGATCTTTTAAGGTTGGTGAGCCTGTCGAACCACGCTCAGGATGACACTCAAAACAAGGAGAACCCAATGCCTACAGAAAACCGCTACGAACTCAACAAGAATCTCGCCCAAATGCTTAAAGGTGGAGTCATCATGGATGTGACCACCCCGGAACAGGCAAAAATAGCAGAAGCAGCCGGTGCCGCCGCCGTCATGGCCCTTGAACGCATCCCTGCCGACATTCGCGCCGCAGGCGGAGTCTCACGCATGAGCGATCCCAAGATGATCAAGGGAATTCAAGATGCCGTCTCCATCCCCGTGATGGCAAAATGCCGCATCGGGCACTTCGTCGAAGCCCAACTCCTCGAAGCCATCGAAATTGACTATATCGACGAAAGCGAAGTACTCTCCCCCGCCGATGACGTATTCCACATCAACAAGCACGAATTCAAAGTGCCGTTCGTCTGCGGAGCCCGTGACCTCGGCGAAGCCCTCCGCCGCATTGAAGAAGGGGCCTCCATGATCCGCACCAAAGGCGAACCGGGAACCGGCGACATCGTACAAGCCGTCCGCCACATCCGCCTGATGAACCAGGAAATCGCCCGCATCACCTCCATGCGCGAAGATGAGCTTTTCAACCGCGCCAAGGAATTGCAAGTTTCGTACGAACTCGTAAAGTACGTTCATGACCACAAGCGACTCCCCGTCGTGAACTTTGCCGCAGGTGGCGTCGCCACCCCTGCTGACGCCGCCCTCATGATGCAGCTCGGCGCCGAAGGCGTGTTCGTCGGTTCTGGCATTTTCAAATCCGGCAATCCAGCCAAGCGTGCCGCCGCCATCGTACAAGCCGTCACAAACTACACGGACGCAAAGCTCATTGCCAAGCTCTCCGAAGATTTGGGCGAAGCCATGGTCGGCATCAACGAAAACGAAATTGCACTTTTAATGGCTGAACGAGGCAAGTAAATGAGCGAAATAGAAACCTTTAAAAAGCTAAGAATCGGCGTACTCGCCGTACAAGGAGCGTTTGCAGAGCACCGAAAGTCACTTGAAAAGCTTGGGGTCGAGACGTTTGAAATCCGCCAATTGCGCGACTTGGAACAAGATTTTGACGGACTCGTTCTCCCCGGCGGCGAAAGCACCGTACAAGGGAAACTCCTGCACGACCTCGGACTTTTTGTGCCTTTACGCGAACGCATCGAAAGCGGACTCCCGACTTTTGGAACTTGCGCAGGACTTATATTGCTTGCCGAAAAATTGAGCAACGACGGTCACACGTACTTTGCGACAACGCCCGTTACTATAGAACGCAACGCTTACGGCAGGCAGCTTGGGAGTTTCTACACCGAAGAATATTTCGAGGGAATCGGGAAAATCCCGATGACGTTCATCCGAGCCCCGCTCATACAGCGCGCAAGCAAAGACGTACAAGTTCTCGCGACCGTCCAAAACCAAATCGTCGCCGTGCGGTACAAGAATCAACTCGCCATTTCGTTCCATCCGGAACTGAACAACGACCTGAGAATCCACAGGTACTTTATAGAATCAATCGTTCAAGCAAGAGCACAGTATTCTATCAGTGCATAAACAGAAAGACCACGATCCACTCGTGGTCTTTTTGCATTTTCGCTTTTACTTACCGCGCACCGTTGATGCGGAAAACCTCGCCATTCTTGAAAATCAGTACTTCATGGTTACGAACAAACACTTTTGCAGGGGCAAGTTTTGCTCTTTGACCATGACGATGATTCCCAAAATCAGCAATGGGCAAACTATTCTCTTCCGTTGAATCGGAGCTGTCGCTTCCAAAAGGTAACAGCGGATAATCCGCATCCGGGAGGCCGCCTGCAACAAGCCCTTCCACTTCAAGCGTTTCAAATGTTGCGGAATCCGGCGGCACGACCAACATCAGTTCTGCAATATGTGCTGAATTGTCTTCAGAAGGCCACAAGTCATCGATTTCCATTTTGATTTGGGTGTATTTTCCCTTTTTCCAAAATACATACTGAGGGTTTTCATCTTCCTTGAACGTTCCAGTGGCAAGCACTTGATATTCTTCACCATCGGTAGTTCCCGAAATGGTAAAGCTACGCAAGTAACCTTCCGACATTTCGTCACCTTGGTACATGAGCCCCAAAGTTTCCTTTTCGGTCGATATCGCAAATTCAACAGGGAATTTGTTCAAGTTTGCAGATTTCCAAACCGTAGAAGGATTCCAGTCTCGAAGGTTTTGCACAGAACTCTTGGAATCTGTAGTTGGAATATTTTCGAAAGTGTATTTACCACTCAAGACGTAATCTACAACGGCATTCGGATTACCAGGCATGACAAAAGCCCATTCATAACGCCCCTGATCCGAAAGTTTTACGGAATCGTCGTTGACGACAAGCTCTTGCACCAAGCTATCGCGGACATAGTCCTTGATGCTCAGAAACGAGAGCGTTCCTTCATCCTCGTAATCATCTCGCTGAATGGTAAAGAAATACTTCAACGGCTTTCTCAAATCGAATCCCGACGAAATATCCGTAAGGTCGTAACCGAATTCCATCTCTTCCGTGTGCACGCCATCTCGCCACCTGCCAAGCATTGGGCCCTTGAAGCCGTCATTGCGGAAATGGTAAAGATATTCCGTTTTCGATGGAACCTCCGAAGACGTATCCTGCGAAACACCTACAGATAACCGAATCTTTGAGCGGTTTCCATACGACATGCGGACTTTCACGGTGCGCTTGGGGGCATAATCCTTGCGCAAATGGAAGACTTCAACGACAGGAGAACGGCTCTCCGCATAGACGCTGTAGGGCACAAGGAATCGGCCTTCGTTTCCGAAGGAAAGTCCCCAGCTGTTCTGCACAATCCACACGCCGCAATCTTCACCGATGCAAATGCTATCGTTGTAACCCGCAATCGTTATCGAATGATTTGTCGCCCCCGGGAGCGATGTTGCAACAACCCAGGATTCATCCTTGACTTTAATGGTATCCAGCGTCCAGGAATCAATATCAAAACTGGCGGCGGCTACTCCACCTGCGGCAAAAGTCGTATCGCCCCAATGATTGTAGAGCCAACCTTTGAGCGAATCCCTACCTTCGGGAGTTGCAAGCGAAACAAAAGTCACGCTGTCTATTCTGTTGTGCATAGCACCATGCCAACGCGAGTAGCCCTGCATCCAGCCGTAGTCTTCTTCCACATTGCCGGAGAGCTTTCCGTAAGTGTTAGAATAGAGAATTCCTCCGTAAGTGGCGGCATCGGGAATGCCCACCTTTTGAGCAAGCAAAGCTTCGGACGCATGTCCGGATGCCACGACCTGCCATGTGAAAAACGCAGGCAAAAGGTTCGAAGAATCCGCAGGAACCCTGTAATAGGCGTTACGTTCATAGCCAAGCGACATCGTAATGCGTGAAACAGAGGCACACGTACCCGATTCACCTTGGTCGTAACCGCGGAAAAAATATGGAGTTTGCGAATTGTCAACTGACGAGGGCAAGTCAGACGCTAATGCAAAGCCGTTAAGCAGCCCCAAAGACAATCCCAAAATTAAACGAAAATGGTTCATTATGACCTCAAAAAAAGCTCCCCCAGAGCATAAGGAGAGCTTTGTGAATTTATTAGGATGGATTAATAAGTGTCCTTGTCGTCCACCCATTCGTAGTCGAATTTGAACTTATAACCCGTATGAGGATCTTTACCGCATTTATCACCACATGCATTTGTTTTAGGATTAAAAGCGATGCCACTCGGTCCTACAAGGTATTTATACTCACCCTTGTAGGGCGCGTTCACGCCTGTTCCTGTATCACCATTTTTCAGAACATCTGCCATTTCATTATACGACCAAGTAATATCCTTTTCTACTTCATCATAAGAATTACACTCAGTATAATAATCATCGCAAGACTTAGATAAAAAACTGAAGAGCAAATACAGTCCACTAGAGCCAATATTTTTCGTATACTCTTTGGTAGTAGGCATTGTGTCTAATTTAGCCCCTTTCTTTGATGTGTCAAAGACATCAGTCAAGAAAAATACAGCATCTTTATCATCGTTATCTCCAGACATATAATCGTACGCATGCCAGTGAGTAAGCGTATTTCCGGATTTACCTTCACGGAGAAAAACATCCGCTACTATATTCGCACGTCCTTGAACCCCATACCTCAAGAACTTACCACCAAAGTCAGTCATCTTATAGGTTACCTGAATTCGGCCTACACTACGTGAATGCAGATCTGTACCTTTAGAGAACACCATGTCGTTTCCTTCCTTGGCATAGGCGAAAACTCGATAAGAATAATAAGGAGAACCACCGCCAACATCATCGGTATAGCTTCCATCGCCGTCATCATCTACATAGGTGTTGATATCTTGATAAGTACCTTTATGTAAGATTTTTGTTTTATTCAAAATACTATCCGGTATATTGGTTCCTTTGAGGGCTCGCAAAACGACATATCCATTTACACGAGAATCCTTAGAACGATCAAAGGTCACTATAATATTATCTCGATTTTCGCTTTTTTTGAGTTTCAAATTGGTCGGAGGTTTCAAAGACGAAGAAATCGACAGCTTGTATGTTTTGACCGTTTTTTCATCTTCGGATTTCACTTCAATCTTGACACTTGTCGGCTTCAATACCGTAAGTGTCGGGGAGTTGAATGTGTAAACATTCTTGCCGTTTACTTCATTCCCTTGTACACATTGCTCGTCACTATCCGTTATAAACTTCACATAAGTTACCTTTTTCACGTTAGGTACAACCTTGATAAAGGCAATCGGCGCTTGAATAGAAACAGAGAAATTGCTGTCTTTAGCGAGAGCCGCGGAATCCAAATCCAACTTAACGGAATCTTTCGCCGGCGACGAGGAGATCACTTCTAGCGAAGGGAATACCTGGAGCAAGGAAAGGCTTGCATCCGTAAACAACGGGCGCTTGGTCGGTTCCGGGTCTTCCTTGTCATTCATACCATCGCCATCCGTATCAGCTTCGACTGGACTTGTATAAATCTTGACAGTCGATTCCCCCTTGGTCCAACCAGAGATTTCATCGTAATCCGAAATACCATCGCCATCCGTATCCACCTTGGTGTCATCCGTTCCAAACAGGTGTTCCGTCGGGAGAGGCACACCATCGTGGTCTTGGTCCTTGCTGTAGAAGATATGCACGGCATCACCCGCACCTATGAAAATCTTTTCCATATCGTAGGAGGCACAGGCGAACGAGTACAAATCCATCGTGTTGATACCTTTTTTGAGGTTTGCTGCACGCTGGATGGTGACATACCACATGGCGCTATCGGCCAAGCTAAACTTGAATCCTTCAATAGAAGCCAGCCCATAAAGCTTCTTCTTTGAAGGGCCTACAACAGAATCCTGTTCGAAATCTACATGGGCATTGCGCAAAAGTTCTGCAAGAGTCGTCTGCGCATACATATCGTCGGAACCCTTGTGGTCGACATTGTAGCGGTAATTTGTTGCAACCTGATAACGTGCCGACGGGTTACCTGCAGAACCGGGACCGTAATCAATGGTGATATCGGCAGTCTTGGCGGCAACCTTCGTGTAAGCGACAGTAAAATCGGAGGAGCCACCATCAAAAGTTACCTTTTGCGATGAAGCTCCGAGAACGATGGAACTCGTATTGTAAATCATATTTTCAATGAGTTCAACCTTCACATTGTCGTTGCAGAAATTCGCATCAACCGATTCCGCCGGCTTGAGAGTGACATCGCTCCATTCGCCTTCTCGGGTCAATTCGGCCAAGATTTTCAAGGAACTCGTATCTTTAATGTCGTAAGTAGAAGCAGAAAGCTTTAATGCCTCAATGGTAAACGCAATGTCCGATGTGTTTTTGAGTTCCACCTGCATGCAGAGAGTCGCTCCGTTCACTTCACGGCCTTTAGACTTTTCATTGGAAACGGCTTTTTCGTAGTTTTCAGCAACGCTTTTTTCATCGGTGCTACTCCAGCTCATACCTGTGGAAGTTGTGTAGCTGCCGTTATAACCAACGGTCACACTCCCCGTATATTTACCTTCAAAGCCATCTTTCACACTCCCGCCGAGTTCCCAACCTTGAGTCGTTGAAAGTTCCCAAGAATTCATGAGGTCTGCACTGCGGGTCTGTTCATAGCTCACAGAATTCGTCTTGGTAATTTCCTTGCCTTCCGTGACAGAAACGCTTTCTGTTACACCTTCCGAAACCGAAACATTGAGGTTAATGCGGGGCGATTTTTTGAGCGTCACCCTAAGTCCCGGCACATCAGCAATGCGCGGGTTGAACTTGGTCGGGTTCGTGGGCGAATACATGCCGTCAGCAAGTTCTTCGCCATCGCTCCAGCCGTCACCATCCGTATCGGCAGAATTCGGGTTC